>JAEEGL017328286.1_pt1 | contig 28633 bp, 22 predicted proteins | sample 9134231 | NCBI WGS metagenome assembly JAEEGL01 (sample SAMN16246548, study PRJNA631951) | gut metagenome | biome: gut microbiome; feature: rumen; material: fiber-attached | host: Bos | place: Iran: Karaj | collected 2018-10 | reverse complement strand
TCGAGATGGGCGCACGCCACACCGGAGTGGACGATCCGGCTCTGCTGCGCGCCGCTGTGATCGAGAATACGCTCCATTTGGGAACCATGCTGGTAACGGAACCCGTGCTTGCCGACTGCCCCGGACTTGAAGTCGTCGAAAGAGACATTTCGCTTTGCTTTGACGACGAGGGACGTCTGCTGAACTGATCGAATGACCGCTTTTAGGGGATCACCCGCTTGCAAATAAGATACCGCCGCGGCGCTGCTGTCAGCTGCCGCGGCGGTTTTTATTCATGCTGTTTTTTCTTTTTGGAGGTCAGGAGATCATTATCTCGAACTCTTCTTCGGAGATCACCGGGACGCCGAGGGTTTTTGCCTTGTCCAGTTTGCTGCCGGCGTTTTCCCCTGCGATCAGATAATCCGTTTTCTTGCTGACAGAGCCGGTCGCTTTCCCCCCGTTTGCAGAAATGGCGTCTTCGATCTCCTTCCTGCCGTAATTTTTCAGAGTCCCTGTGACGACGAACGTCAGTCCGGCAAGCTTCTCGGAGGCCTTCTCCACCACAGGCATTTTCATATTCACGCCGGCGTCCGACAGTTTTCGAAGGATCTCCTGCGTTTCGCGGCTGTTGAAAAACGCGCGGATACACACAGCTGTCGCAGGCCCGATATCCTGGATCCGGGAGAGGTCCTCTTCCGTTGCGTTTGCCAGTTCCGGGATGGAACAATAATGTTCCATGAGACTCTTTGCCGTACTGTTCCCGACGTTTCGGATCCCGAGTCCGGTCAGCAGCTGTACCGGATTGTTCTGCTTTGAAGCCTCAATGTTGGCAAGCAGCTTGTCCGTGTTCTTTTCCTTGCCGATGAGCCCTTTTTCGATCAGTTCATCTCTGCAGTCCTTCAGCCGGTAGATATCCGCGTAGTCTTTCAGGTATCCTTCCTTCACAAGCGAATCGATCAGCGTTTCGCCGAGGCCCATGATATCCATAGCGGAACGTCCGCAGAAATAAGCTATGGTGCGGGACAGCTGTGCAGGGCAGGCGGGATCGATGCAGCGGATATCGGCCGTATCCTCCTCGCGCAGCAGCGGCTCGCCGCAGACGGGACAGACCATTTCAGGTTCGAATATCTTCTCCGGTTCTTCCGCCACGGCACCGAGTTTGGGAATGATGTCCCCGGATTTTTTCAGCCAGTATTTTCCTCCGATCCCGACGCGGCATTGCCGGATATAGTCCTGGTTGTGCAGTGTGACGCGAGATACATCCGTACCGCACAAACGGACGGCTTTCCCCGTTTCGGCGTCGCTGACGTGGCCTATGAAGCCGATCCTTCCGGTCCGGCCTACGGTCATCTCGATAGAATCCATGCGGACGATCTTCTCCTCCGGAGGATACTTATAGGCGATGTGTCCGCTGGAATACTTGCTTCCGGCAGGGAAATCATCACGCAGAGATACATCGTCCAGTTTCACAACGGCGCCGTCGATGTCGTACGGGAGGCCGGCGCGCATTTCTCCGATCTCCGTGATGGCTGCCAGGACCTCTTCCGTGGTCCTGCATAGTTTATGATATACGACCGGCACTCCGGCCTTCTGCAGAGCGTCGAGAGACGCCGTGTGGCTCCTCATGAACTCTCTTGGTTCGGCCGTCTGTACGTTGAAGACAAAATAGCTGAGGTTTCGCTCCCTCGTAACGTTTGTATCGAGTTGGCGCAGAGCCCCTGCGGCAAGGTTCCGGGGATTTGCGGCGGTCTTTTTCCCCGCTTCCTCCATGGCTTCGTTGTAGTCAAAGAAGGCTTTATGCGTCATATAGACCTCGCCGCGCAGCTCGATCGATTCGCATGGCACATCGATCGTCTTCATGACGTCCCGGATCATGAGGGCGTTGGCCGTAACATTCTCTCCTACGGCTCCGTTCCCTCTCGTCGTTGCCAGATACAGCCGGAGAGGATCTCGGCTCCCGTTCCCGTCCGTATGGTCGTCGGCCGTGCCGTGGCGCGAATAGGAGACCGCCATCGTGAGCCCGTCGATCTTCTGTTCGACCGAGAACAGGCATCCGGGATGCAGCTCGTGGACTTTCGTGACCCAGGCGGCGACGTCTTCATAAGTAAAAACATCCTCGATGGAGAGAAGGGGAACGTCAAGTTCCACTTTCTCGCCGGCTTCCCGCTTGGCTACGCCCCCGATGATGCGCGTCGGAGAATCCTCCCTGACCCAGTCGGGGTTCTCTCTTTCCGCTGTTTTCAGCCTCTGCATGAGCATGTCGTACTCATAATCGGAAATCTCCGGCTCATCCTCGTTGTAATATCGGTCCATATGATAGCGGATCGTAGCTACAAGACCTTCATATTCTTTTTTTGTCATAAGGCACTCTCCCATCTTCCCGATATGTACACGTCATCCGCGGCCGTTCGCTCCCTATTCTATGCAGATCATCTCTTCCAGCGCACGCAGGACGCCCAATCTGCCGGACTCGTACGTCAGTCCGCCCTGAAGGAAACAGTCGTATGGTTCCCGCATCGGCCCGTCTGCGGACAATTCCAGCGATGCGCCCTGGATGAACGTTCCCGCCGCCATCACGACCCGGCTCTCGTACCCGGGCATGTCTGCCGCAACAGGTGTTACGAAGCTGTCCACCGGTGAGCCCTTTTGGATCCCGGCACAGAAACGCAGCAGGTTCTCCCCTGTTTTGAGGCGTATGGTCTGGATGATATCCGAGCGCGGCTCCAGAGCGGACGGAGCTGTCTCAAAGCCCAGGCTTTCGAGCATGGCCGCGGCGAATACAGCCGTTTTCAGCGCCTGCGATACGACGTGCGGGGCCAGAAAGAACCCCTGGAACAAACTGCGATTCAGCCCGAACGTCGCGCCGCATTCTCCGCCGATCCCGGGTACGGACAGGCGTTCCGCGGCGCGTTCCACCAGTTCACCCCTGCCGCATACGTATCCGCCTGATACTGCAAGCCCTCCGCCCGGGTTTTTGATCAGCGACCCGGCAATAAGGTCAGCGCCGACGTGCGAAGGCTCGAATGTTTCCGTGAACTCACCGTAACAATTGTCCACGATCACTACACTCTCCGGCGAAGACTCCTTGACGGCACATACGATCTCACGGATCTCGGAGACGGTCAGCGCCCGGCGGGTCGAGTATCCTCGGCTCCGCTGCACATATACTGCTTTGGGGCGCAGTTTATCGGCGGCTGCCCGAATGGAGCCAAGGTCGGCCCCCCCATCCGCGGCCATCGGGATCTCGTGATATCGGACGCCGTAAGCTGCGAGAGAACCGTGACCATTGCCGGTCACCGCCTGCCGCAGCGTATCATACGGCGCGCCGGTCACGGAGAGCATCAGGTCCCCGGGCCCGAGTGCTCCGTACAGGGCGCAGGCGATCGCATGCGTGCCATTCACGAACTGTGCGCGGACCAGCGCCGCCTCTGCGCCGAAGACGTCGGCGTAGATCCGTTCCAGTGTCTCCCGTCCCAGATCATCGTAGCCATATCCCGTCGTTCCGGCAAAACAGGCATCGGAGACACGGTTATCCCGGAACGAACGGAGTATTCTCTCGGTGTTGCAGAGCGAGACCCCCTCGATCCTCCGGAAGACGGTCTGCAGTTCCTCCTCACAGCGCTTCGCTGTATCGAGCAGCCCTTCACGATCCATGTGCGAGTTCCTCCAGGAGGCAGGCGCAGAGCTTCGGCAGGCATTCGATGTCGCGGATGTCGGCTACGCCGGAGGGTGAGTGGATGTTCCGTACAGGGACCGACATGGTGATGACCTCCGCACCGCCCGCCGTCCTCTGTACCGCGGAGGCGTCCGTTCCGCCGGCGATCCTGTTTTTCGTCTGCCAGGCTACGCCGCTTTTCTTCGCCGTTTCCACGGCGAGCTCCCACAGGCGACGCGGATAGATCGTAGAGCGGTCCATGAACGGGATCACGACCCCCTTCCCGAGGGAGCAGATCTCACGTCCTTCCGGAACGTCCGCCACGTCTGCGGCCGTCGTCCCTTCCAGTACGATCCCGATCTCGGGGCGTACCCGCGCTGCGGCAGCCCGGGCGCCGCGGCATCCCACTTCTTCCTGGACCGTAAAAACGAAACGGACGTCACAGGGCAGTTCCGAGCGAAGGAGTTGGATCATGGCGGCACATCCGACGCGGTCGTCGATCGCCTTGGCCATAAGGCAGCTGTCTCCCATCCTGCGGATCACGGGATCGAACGTGATGCGGTCACCGGCACGTATCCGACTCTCTGCCTCTGCCCGGTCATGTGCGCCGATGTCGACATAGATGTTTTCCCAGGCCGGGACTTTCGTTTTCATCTCTTCTTCGCTCAGCAGATGCTTCGGCACGCATCCTACCACGCCGGGGATCGCATCCGGCCCGGCGAATACTCTCTTTCCGAACAGAACGCGGCGGTCGATACCGCCCACCTGATCCACGCGTAGATATCCGTTCTCATCGATACCCGTCACGATCAGGCCTACCTCATCCATATGGGCGCAGATCATGATGGTCCTGTCGTTGTGGACACGACCATGTTTAAAAACGTAGAGATTCCCGAGAGGATCGGTCTCTATCTCATCAGCGTACGGAGCGATCAGTTCCCGGATCCTGTCGCGGACGTCGTCTTCCCATCCGGAAACGCCGCTGAGCGCGCACAGTTCCTGTGTCAATTCAAGCATTTTGCCTCACCTCCCCGAAGGATCCGGCCCAAAGGCAGACAAGTTTTGTCACAGCCTCCGCGTCACGAAGGTCGATGACCTCGACCGGCGTATGCATGTACTTCAGCGGGAGAGAGATCAGAGCCGTGGAGACGCCGCCCCTCGTGACCTGGATCTCATCCGCATCGGTCCCGGTCATGCCCCGCATGACTTCCGTCTGATGCGCGATACCGTGTTCCTCTGCCAGCGCCAGGAGGCGGTCGGATGTCTCTCTGGACAGGATCGGACTGACGCCTATCGCGGCGCCGTCGCCCATGCGCATCGTTTTTCCTGCGGGCGTGTCCGGTGTTCCCGCGAAAGTCACGTCGAGCGCCAGAGCGTGATCGGGCGAGATACGGAACGCAGCTGCCTCGGTGCCGCGGCCGCCCACTTCTTCCTGCACAGCGAACAAAACGGCCAGATCCGCGCCGAGCGTCTTTCCACGGAGCCGCTCCAGTGCCTCGATAACGATGGCAGCGCAGCTGCGGTCATCCAGGGATTTGCCGCACAGGCAATGGTCACCCATCTGGAAGACCGGCGTGGAATACGTGACCACGGTGCCCTCAGGGACCTGTGCGCGTACAGTCTCCTCGTCAGCTGCTCCGATATCGATATACAGTGATTCAATGGCGAAAGGCCTGCTTTTCTCTTCCTCGGAGAGGATGTGCGGCGGGAGAGTATCGATCACGCCGGGAATCGGTCCGTCTTTCGTTTGTACGAGCACCTGCAGTGCGGGAAGGATCCTCTGATCGATGCCTCCAACCGGTGAGAAACGCAGGTACCTGCCTTGATGGCCCGTTACAATGAATCCGACCTCGTCGATATGCGCGTCGATCAGGAGCATCGGCGCTCCTTTTTTCCCGCAGCGCCGTATGCCGAGGACGTTCCCCAGAACGTCTGTTTCTGTCTCGTCAACAAGCGGCCGCAACAGTTTGACGACCGTCTCCGCTGCCTTCGTCTCTCTCCCGGAGGGTCCGGGAACGGACGATAGTATCTCTATCTTTTCACGAATGCTCATCTTTACCCTCCAGACTGAGAACGATGCTCCGGAACGTATTCCCGCGTTCCTCAAAGTTTTTAAATGCGTCGAAAGAAGCGCAGGCCGGTGACAGCAAAACGATGTCTCCGCTCTCCGCGGCGCCGGCAGCGCCGAGTACCGCTTCCCGGAACCCCGCACAGATGTGGACCGGGAGCTTCGCAGAGTCGAAAGCGTCGGAGGCCCGTACCGCATCGGCGATCTTTTCAGCCGTGAAACCGGTCAGGAACAGTTCCTTGACGCAGCGGCAGATCTCTTCCCCCAGTCCGTCGAACGGGATGTGTTTGTCGTATCCTCCTGCGATGAGGATGGGTTTCTGCCGTAGGGCATGCAGCCCGGCGATCGTCCGTGTCGGGCTGGAGGCAATGGAATCATTGCAGTAGGTCACTCCGTCCAGCACACGAATGATCTCCAGCCGATGCGGCACCCCCGGGAACTCCTCCGCCACGGCACGGCATACGTCATCGGGCACTAGTCCGTCCAGCGCTGCAAAGGCTGCCATATAGTTTTCCACGTTGTGGAGGCCCGGGATCCGGATCTCGTCGGCGCGCATCAGCGGTTCGGCCGCTCCGCCGCGGACTCGGAAGATGACGCCGTCTTCCAAGAATGTCCCGTCTTCCGGCCGTTCCCTGCGGCTGAAGAAACTCACCCTGCCCGGCGCCTCGGCTGCAAAAGCACGTGTTACGGCGTTGTCCATGTTCAGCACCAGCTTCTGCTCCGGCCTCTGGGCGAGGAAGATCTGCTTCTTTGCTTCCTGATAGTCCTCATAACTCGGATGCACGTCCAGATGATTCGGACTGACGTTGGTGACAACGGCGATGTCCGGCCGGCAGCGCATGCTATGGAGCTGGAAGGAACTCAGTTCCAGCACAGCCCAGTCGTCCTTTCTCATCTCCGGTACGCGATCCAGAAGCGGCGTACCGATGTTGCCGCCCAGAAAGACCGTATGTCCGGATTTTTTGAGAAGCTCGGAGATGATCGTTGTCGTGGTCGTTTTTCCGTCGGAACCGGTCACGGCGACGATGCGGCAGGGACACAGCGCAAAGAAAGCCTCCATTTCCGACGTCACCACGGCACCGCGCTCCCTGGCGCTTACGAGTTGTGGGACCATCGGGTGCAGGCCCGGTGTGCGGAAGATAACGTCCTCCGTGAGATCGTCCAGATAATCCTCGCCGAGGCTGAACCGGCAGCCGCGCTCCTCAAGTTCCGAGATAACGTCCGCGCCGAGTTTTTCGGCGGTCCGCTTATCATGGACGGTGGTATCTGCGCCGGCGTCCAGAAGGAGCCGGACGAGCGGGCGGTTGCTCACGCCCAGCCCGATCACAGCCACCCTTCGGCCTGCCAGCGAGCGAAAATATTCATCCAGAACCATAAACGCCTCCAAATGATTTGTTCGACAGCATTATATGCCAATCAGCCCGAAAAAACAATCCGGTCCGATCCGGATCATAGGAGTTTCCACTTTTCCCGCAGGCGTCATTGACAATCCGTGAAAAGGACAGTACAATGCTCCCGCGAGCAGGTTGAACAGCCGCGGGCATGATGTGAAAACATGTGCGTGAGGAAAGTCCGGGCTCCACAGGGCAAGGATAACGGGTAACGCCCGCCGGGGGTGACCCCAGGACAAGTGCAACAGAGATATACCGCCCGCTTCACGCGGGTAAGGGTGGAAAGGCGAGGTAAGAGCTCACCCATCGTCCGGAGACGGAACGATGCTGTAAACTCTATCCGGAGCAACGCCGTGGAGGGACAGAAGGCCGGCCCGGCCGTCCCGGGGAGGCGGCTCGAGCGGATCGGCAACGGTCCGCCTAGATAGATGGCTGTTATAACAGAACCCGGCTTACGGACCTGGTCGCATTGCATAACGAACCCCCGATCGCAGGAGATCGGGGGTTCGTTCTATGTTTCGGATCAGTCTTTCTTTGGCCGCAGGATCAGGTTGATGAGTTTGTTCGGCACAACGATGGTCTTTACGATCTCCATGCCTTCCGCATATCCGGCGATCTTCCTGTCCGCAAGTGCGGCAGCCTTCACGGTCTCCGCATCGCTGTCCGCCGGGACGACTACCGTGCTCCGAAGCTTCCCGTTTACCTGGACGGCAATGGTCTTCTCCTCGTCTATCATCTTGCTTTCGTCGAACTTCGGCCATACAGACTGGCAGCACAGGCCTTCAAAGCCCTGTATCTCCCAGAGTTCCTCACAGATATGCGGTGCGAATGGCGACAGGAGCTGGAGCAGGATCTTTACATCTCCCCTGCTGGGTTCTGCGCGGTTGAATCCGTTCACAAGGCTCATGATCTGGGCGATGGCCGTGTTGAACTTCATCTCCTCGATGTCCTGGCCAACTTTCTGAATGGTACGGTGAAGCTCCTTTTCATGAGTTTTGGATACTTCATCGCCCGTCCGCCGCTCACTGGCGAGGTTCCACACACGGTCCAGGAAACGCTTGCAGCCGGCCACGGCGCTGTCGGACCAGGTGGCAGCTTGTGTGAAATCACCGATGAACATGATGTACAGGCGCATGGTATCCGCACCGTAGGCCTTTACCACGTCGTCGGGGTTGACCACGTTGCCGAGAGACTTGGACATTTTTACCGCCGGACGCAGGGCGTCATTGCCGTATTTATCTATAAGCGCCTGTTTCTCTTCCTCCGTCTCCACGTTGCCCACATAGTGGGGATTCTGACCAAGGATCATACCGTGGCTCGTACGCTTGGCATACGGTTCTTTGGTGTGCACCACACCGATATCGTATAGGAACTTGTGCCAGAATCGGCTGTAGAGGAGGTGGAGCGTCGTATGCTCCATGCCGCCGTTGTACCAGTCCACAGGTCCCCAGTATTCCTCTGCCTCATGCGAGACGAGAGCGTCCGCATCATGCGGATCCATATAACGGAGAAAATACCAGCTTGAGCCGGCCCACTGTGGCATGGTATCGGTCTCTCTCTTCGCGGGGGCGCCGCATTTCGGGCAGGTCGTGTTGACCCAGTCTGTCATCTGGGAAAGCGGGCTCTCGCCGGTATCGGTGAGTTCATAGCTCTCTACCTCCGGCAGCAGAAGCGGGAGTTCGCTCTCCGGCAGAGGCACATAGCCGCAGCGATCGCACTTTACGATGGGGATGGGCTCCCCCCAGTAACGCTGGCGGCTGAACACCCAGTCCCGAAGCTTGTAATTCACCTTCTCGCGGCCAAGGCCTTTGTCCTCCAGCCAGCGGGTCATGGTCGGGATGGCGTCCTTTACCGTCAGACCGTTCAGGAAGCCGGAGTTGACCATGATGCCGCTTTCATCCTTGACCGTATAAGCGCCTTTTGTCACATCGCCGCCGGCAACGACCTCGATGATGTCGCAGTTGAATTTCTTTGCGAAATCCCAGTCGCGGTCGTCATGTCCGGGAACGGCCATGATGGCGCCGGTGCCGTAGGTCGCAAGGACATAGTCGGAGATGAAGATCGGGATCTCCTTGCCGTTGACCGGATTGATCGCCATAACGCCGCCAAGCTTTACGCCGGTCTTGTCTTTTGCGATCTCCGTACGCTCGAAATCGGATTTCCGCGCTGAGGCAGCCTGATACTCCCGGACCTCATCCAGGTTCGTAAGGCGGTCCGCCCACTTCTCCAGCGTGGCGTGCTCAGGAGACATGACCATATAAGTGGCCCCGAAGAGTGTATCGCAGCGGGTAGTGAACACCGTCAGCGTATCGCCCAGAGTCGTATTGAAGTCTACCTCCGCACCAGTGGAGCGGCCTATCCAGTTGCGCTGCTGGGTCTTCACCCGCTGGATGAAGTCCACGTCATCAAGATCATCGATCAGACGGTCGGCGTATTTGGTGATGGCCAGCATCCACTGGCTTTTTTCCCTGCGGATGACCTCGCTGCCGCAGCGTTCGCACACTCCGTCCACCACTTCCTCGTTAGCCAAAACGCATTTGCAGCTGGTGCACCAGTTCACAGGCATTGTGGCTTTGTAAGCGAGGCCGTGCTTGAAGAGCTGCAGGAAGATCCACTGGGTCCATTTATAGTAGGCAGGATCCGTGGTGTCCACGCAGCGGTCCCAGTCAAAACCGTAACCCAGCATCTGAAGCTGCCGTGTAAAATTAGCGATGTTGTCCCGGGTGACGATGGAAGGATGGATGTGGTTTTTGATCGCGTAGTTCTCCGTAGGCAGGCCGAAGGCGTCATACCCTATGGGAAACAGAACGTTGTAGCCCTCCATACGTTTTTTTCGCGTAACGACGTCCATGGCCGTGAACGGGCGCGGATGTCCCACGTGCAGACCGGCGGCAGAGGGATACGGGAACTCGATCAAGCCGTAAAACTTGGGCTTGTCGGAACCGGTCACCGCGGCATAGGTCTTGTGCTCCAGCCAGTAGTTCTGCCACTTTTTCTCGATCTGAGCAAAATTGTAGTCCATGTACTCTCGTCTCTCCCTTATTTGCTGTCTATGAAAGATATAGCGTTTTTACTCAAGCATGTCCGACACATCCACCTTCTCGGCGTCTGACCAGAGGCGGTCCAGGGAATAGAACTCCCGCATCTCCTCGGAAAATATATGTACGATAACGCAGCCGAAGTCCAGCAGCGTCCAGCCCCCGGTCCGGTATCCCTCCCGGCGGATCGGCGGCTCGCCGGCCTCTGAGAGGATCTTGTCAGTCTCGTCCGCCAGTGTCTTCGCGTGCGTGGAACTGCCGGCTGTGCATAGGATAAAGTAGTCCGCCAATACCGTGACCTTGTCCGTTTTGAGGATCTGGATCTCTCGCGCCTGCTTGCTGTCCAATGCCTTCACGGCCAGGTGGGCGATCTCATAAGAAGTCAGCATGGATACTCTCCCTTTCGATTGTCATTCAGCTTTTGTCTTGCGTACGGCGGCCTCATACCATTCGCACGCAGCCGCCGTGAGCGGGTGTATCGTTGCACCGGTTCGTTCCAGGTGATCGAGCGATTGTCGGAGTGCGGCAGCTACCGCCGTATCGAGATCGAGCTCAGCTTTTTCCCGCAGCGCCTCAACACCTTCGAACGTACGCGTAGGTTCGATCATGTCAGCCAGATATAGGATCTTTTCCAGCGTAGTCATGTCAGGTCTGCCCGTCGTGTGCCAGCGAATCGCATCATAGACCGCGTCGGAGATGCCGAAGCGCTCACGGCTGAACGGAGCCCCGGTGAGCGCGTGGAGGAGCTTCGGCTCAGCCCGCTCGTAAGCATCCGGGATGATACCATACTTTTCACACAATAGCAACTGCTCTTCCGTGTCCATACGCTTTGTGATATCGTGCAGGATCCCCGCCTCGCATGCCAGGTCGGGATCCTCCCCCCAGCGCTCCGCCATGCTGCGGCAGAGCTCGCTGCAGCCTCGAACATGGGCGATGCGCTTTTTCTTCAGGAACGGTTCTGTGGCGCTCCACAGCCAGTTGAGATCCGGCTGTGCGCCGTAATACCGGCAGCGGATGATCTCCTCGTAAACATCCTCGGGCAGGCGGTCGAGCCCGCCTCGCTCGTGCAGGTCGTGCCGCAGCGACGTGGAATTCATCGGCAGTGCTTTACATGGGATGATCTCGATGTCCGCAGCGTAACTGTTCCGCAGATAGGCAGCAAAAGATCGAAGCTCCTCACCGTCCCCGTCTTCCCTTGACAGGACCGCGATCCTGCACAGGGCGAAGATCTCACGGAAGGAGTACCACTGCTCCATATAGAGAAGCATGTCCGTGCCCATCAGGAAATAGAGCTCAGCCCCGGAATTGGCATCGGCGATCGCGCGCAGTGTATCCACCGTATAGCTCGCACCGGGGCGCCGGATCTCCAGGTCGGTGACCTCCGCGCCGGGTACTTCATCGAATGCCAGGCGCGCCAGAGCAAGACGCTCCTCCGCCGTCGGGCTTGCTTCAGCAAGCGCTTTATGCGGAGGAATACTGGCCGGAACGATAAGGATCCGGTCCGGCTGAAGGAATTCCGACGCAAGCCTCGCTGCGCGGATATGTCCCTTGTGCGGCGGATTGAAGCTCCCGCCGTAGATGAGGATCCTCATCGCTCTGCTTTGGCACGCGGCAGGAGGATCTTCGGCTCTTTCGCGTTCCTTCGGTACAGGACGAACTTGCTGCCGATGACCTGGACGATCTCTGCCCCGCAGTTTTGCGCGAGCAGGTCGCACGCCTCCCTGGAAGAAAGGAGGACATTGTCCAGTACCCTGCCCTTTACGAGTTCCCGCGCCTCCAGCGCTTCGTCTGTCTGGGCAACGACCGCGTCGGTGACGCCGTTCTTCCCGACATGGACGATCGTATCGGCGTCAGCAGCCAGTTTCCGCAGGTACGCTCTCTGTTTCCCTGTCAGCATGGTAGTCCCTCCATTCTTTCAAAAAAGAGCGAAGCGCTTTTCCCCGGTGAGAGATCCGGTTTTTTTCTTCCATGGACAGTTCCGCCATGGATCTCTCATACCCCTCAGGCCGGAATACCGGATCGTAGCCGAAACCATTCTCTCCTCTTGGCGCAAAGGCGATCGTTCCCTCACAGGTCCCCTCCGAGGTGAGGACGTCTCCGTTAGGGAACACACAGCACATCGAGCACACAAAACGTGCTCTCCGGTCTGAGACGCCGTCCATGTTCTTTAGCAGCAGCTCGTACCGGTCCCGATCGGAATCGTTATGGTCTCCGGTATACCTTGCGGAGCGAACACCCGGCGCGCCGCCCAGGGCGTCCACCGCCAGCCCGGAATCATCTGCCACGGCCGGTAACCCGGAGGCGTGCATCACGGCCTCCGCCTTCAGGCGGGCGTTCTCGGAGAAGGTATCCCCCGTTTCCTCAACTTCCCCGCCGATCCCCGCTTCGGATTTGCTGAGGACCTCTACGCCCTCACCCCGGAGCAGTTCGCGGAACTCTCGTATCTTGTTTTTATTGTCGGTGGCAAGGATCAGTTTCACGACAGCAGCGCCTCCGCGAATTCCCTTGCGTTGAACGGCATCAGATCATCGACTCCTTCACCCACGCCGATATATTTCACCGGCAGGTCGAGTTCTCCGGTAATGGAGAACACGATGCCTCCCTTGGCGGTCCCGTCGAGCTTAGTAAGTACGATCCCCGTGAGGCCGGCCGTATCGCAGAATGTCTTTGCCTGGATGAGCCCGTTCTGTCCGGTGGTCGCGTCGAGCACCATGAGACATTCCACGCTGCTGTCCGGGAGTTCCCGGTCGATCACCCGGCGGATCTTCGCCAGTTCGTTCATCAGGTTCTGTTTATTGTGCAGGCGTCCGGCGGTATCGATGATCACGCAGTCTTTCCCCCGGGCTTTCGCCGCAGCGATGCTGTCGAAAACCACGGCTGCGGGGTCGCTCCCCTCCTCGTGACGGACGATATCGGCGCCTGAGCGCTCCGCCCAAACGCCCAGCTGCTCCGCCGCCGCCGCACGGAAGGTGTCTCCCGCGCAGAGGAGCACGCTCTTTCCCTCCGCCGCCAGCAAAGACGCGAGTTTTCCGATCGTGGTCGTCTTTCCCACGCCGTTCACACCTACGACAAGGATCACGGACGGCTTCGTATCCAGATGCAGCACAGTATCCCCCACGTCCATATACTCGGTGAGGATGTCCGTCAGCGCGTCCTTGAGCTGTTTCTCGCCGCGGCTGCCCTGTACCCACACGCGGTCGCGAAGACGGCGAATGATCTCTTCCGCCGTTTCCGCGCCGGCATCAGAGAGGATCAGCATCTCTTCGAGATCATCGAAGACTTCTTCGTTCTCTCCGGTAAAATCCGCGATCGCGGCGTTGAGCGCTGCGCTCATGCTGTTGCGGGTCTTCGTCAGGCCCTGCTTGACTTTATCAAAAAATCCCATCGTTTCCTCCCCGGATCATCGGATCGTATCGAGCGCCTCTTCCATATCCATGGCGAGGATCGTGCTCACGCCTTTTTCCTGCATCGTGACTCCGTAGAGCTGATCCGCCTCTTCCATCGTCCCTCTCCGGTGTGTGATGACGATAAACTGCGTTTTCCCGCACATCGTCCGCAGATAATCCGCGAATCGGGAGACGTTCTCTTCGTCCAGTGCCGATTCGATCTCGTCCATCACGCAGAACGGCGTGGGTCTCACCCGGATGATGGCAAAATACAGCGCGATGGCCACGAAAGCCTTTTCCCCGCCCGAAAGAAGGCTGATGTTGGAAATAGCCTTACCGGGCGGTTGGATGCGGATGTCGATCCCGCAGTTGAGAACATCGTTCTCGTCCTCCAGCGATACCGAAGCTTTCCCTCCGCCGAAAAGTTCCGTAAAGATAGACTGGAACGATGCGTTGATCTCACGGATCTCCTCCGTGAAAATCGACTTCATCCGATCCGTGATCTCTTCCAGGATCTTCAGGATCTCCTGACGCGATCTCTCTGCGTCGTCCTTTTGGCCGGAGAGAAAGTCATAACGGTCCTTAACTCGCTTGTACTCGTCCACAGCGCCAAGATTCGGCGTGCCCAGGGCTGAGATGCTCCGGCGCAGTTCGCCGACCAGCTTTGTCGTTTTGGCAGCGCTCTCCAGCGGCTGGCGGACTGCCTGTGCCTCGGTTCGAGTGAGTTCGTAGGAATCCCACAGCTTGTCGACGATCTGCTTCTCCTCGTTGTCGGCGCCGATTTTTTTCTGCTCGAGCAGAACGGCCCCTCTCTCCAGGTCCAGAAGCTGGCGGTTTTTCTCCTGTGCCGAGCGGTCGACGGATGAGCGTCTTCCTTCCAACTCCAGTTTCTGTCCCGTGATCTGTGTGAGAGCGTTCCTATGCGTGTCGATCGTCTCGGAAACGACTGTCCTTCTCTGTTCCAGGACCTCGATCTCCCCCTCCATCCCTGAGATCCGTTCCCTTGTCTCTTCGATGGAATCACGCCTCTGCGACGCCGCGGAAAGTATGTCCTCGCAGAGGGATTCGAGCTGTGTGACCGCGTTCGCGGCGGTAGCGGATTCGGCGTCCAATGCCGCGCGGGAGGCTCGTATCACGCCGAGTTTATCCTCTACCTGCTTTCTGTGTTCGGCGATGGCGTCGATCCCGCTGGATTCCTGCGTCAGCTTTTCACGCAGCCGGGTAAGAGACTCCTCGGCACCGGCGATGCTATCACGGAGGCTCTCCGCCCTGTCGGCATTTTCCTTTGCGATGCGGTCGTTCTCGCAGATCTCATCTTCAGCCGATGCAAGCGCGTTCTTCGCATTCTCCGAGAGAAGGATCGCTTTGGCGACCTCGCCTTCCGCTCGGATCTTCTCCTGTGTAAAAGCAGAGAGTTCTTCTCTGGCGGTCTCCAGGTCATATCTTGCAGCAGCAAGGACCCGGTCGGCTTCTTTCCTCTTGTTCCGGCAGTCCTCGAGCTGAGCTTCGAGCGCCGCCCGTTTTTCTTTCAGCCTCTCAAGCTCGTTCGCGCGGGAGAGGATGCCCGTGTTCTTCGCGGCGCTGCCGCCGGTCAGGGATCCGCCTACGTTCACGAGCTGGCCGTCCAGCGTAACGATGCGGAACCGGCTCCGGTACTTCCGGGAGATCGTGATCGCATCGGAGAGCGTCTCCGCTACAACGATCCTGCCCAGCAGGCTCGAGACGATCCTTCGGTAGGTGTTTTCCGTCTGTACCAGATCGGAGCACATGCCGACGAACCCTTCTTCGTCCTCCGGTCCGTCGTGAAGCGACGAGCCTTCGATCACATCGATGGGCTGGATCGTGACGCGCCCTCCGTTGCGCTGTTTCAGGAAGGCTATGACGGCCTTGCCGTTCTCCTGGGTGTCGACGACAATGTCGCCGATGTGCCCGCCGAGCGCCGTTTCCACCGCGAGGGCGTATCTGTCGTCCGTATGGATCAGGCGGGCGAGCGGCGCATGCACGCCGCGGAGCGTCCCCTTCTGCGCTTCCTTCGTCACGACCCGGGTCGCGTTCGCAAGGCCCTCCATCTCGCGCTCCAGATCCGACAGCAGCCGGATCCGTTCCTCGCAGGAGCGAAGGTCGATCGTCAGCGAGGTCTCCTTTTCTGCGAGTTTTGCGGCGCTGTTCTCCCGCGACGTCATGAGCATGGAATGCCCGTCGATCACGTTCTGACGGCTGCGGACGTTCTCTTCCAGCTCGCTCAGGGATGCCCGCTTCCCGTCCACGGCGGCAGCGCTGTCAGCCAGCGCCTGTTCCGCACGTCTGCGCTCTTCTTCGAGCTGTGCGCGGCGTTCTGTTCCGGCGGCGATGCTCTCTGAGAGCAGCTTCTCCTCGGTACGGTCCTCGGTGATCCGATGCGTCAGCGAGGCTTCTTCGCTCAAAAGGCGGTCCAGTTCACGGCCGCGTTCATCCATGCCGGAGGAGTATTCCTCATCCTCCCGCCGGAGATCCTCCTCACGGGCGCCCAGCTCGTCCTTTTCCCGGTCAATGTCCGCGATACGGTCGTTGTATTCGCAGATCTGCCCGCGGATGGAAGCGACACGCTCGTCCTGCTCTCCCGCTTCGTGGGAAAGGCGAAGGATCGTTTCGTTCAGATTGCTGATACTGTTCTTCAGAACCGTGACGGAGCTGTCAAGTTCGGCAGCCTTTGCCTCGTCCTCACGCAGGATCTGCCGCAGGTTCTCGGAATCGACGTCGATCTTACGCATTTTTTCCGAGAGGCGCTCGCTCTCGGCGTAGAGACGTTCCTGCTCGCTGTGGGCTGCCTGGCAGTCCGCGACCGCTTTTTCATGGTCCCTGCGCAGCTGTGCCGACTGCTCCTGCAGCCGGTCGAGATTGTGCATCCAAAGCGATATCTCATGCACACGCAGCTCGTCGCGCAACCGCAGGTATTTCTTCGCTGTCTCCGACTGCTCACGCAGCGGTTCGATCTGCAGCTCCAGTTCTCCGATCTTATCACAGATCCGGACCAGGTTCTCTTCCGCCCTTGCGAGTTTCCGTTCTGATTCATCCTTGCGGTGGCGGAAGCGGGAGATCCCGGCCGCCTCTTCGAAGATCTCTCTGCGGTCGGTGGATTTGGCGGAAACGATCTCACTGATACGCCCCTGTCCGATGATGGAGTATCCGTCCGTTCCCAGGCCGGTATCCATCAGCAGCTCGCTGATGTCACGGAGCCGGACGCGTTCCCGGTTGATATAGTACTCGCTCTCCCCGCTTCGATAGTACCGGCGGGAGATGCTGACTTCGTCATCGTCCACCTGGAGGATGCGCGCGGTATTGTCAAGGATCAGCGTGACCTGGGCAAACCCCATCGCGCCTCTCTTTTCCGTGCCGCCGAAGATGACGTCCTCCATATTCCCGCCGCGCAGCATCCGGGTCTTCTGCTCTCCCATGACCCAGAGGATCGCATCGGAAATATTCGATTTTCCGCTTCCGTTGGGACCGACGATCACTGAAATATCCTTCTCAAAGCTCAGGAACGTCTTTTCCGGAAAGGACTTAAAGCCCTGTATCTCCAGGCCTTTCAGATACACTGTTCTGCTCCTATACTCAGTAGAATAACGCGGGATCTTTCGGTTCAAATGCATTCAAGGAGACGGATCTCCTCTCCGTCCTGTCCCGGCTGCGGACGGATGCTGACCTTTGCGGGAGCGTATTTTTCGCGCAGAAGCCGCAGATTCGATCCATGCTGCCCGGTCATGACGGAGACTTTTCCCGGGGCTACGCCGAAAACGAGCCTTTCTGCGGGGGCATGTGTGCCGACAACGGCTACGGCCCTATCATACCAGACCCTCGATAGGACCATCTCGCCAAGCGCAGGGTGATATGCCCCGCCGACTACAGCGGCAGAGAGTCCTTCCGCCGGGTTCAGTCCGATCCGGAGTACGGGGATCCCGGCTTTTTGAAAAAGCGGAACGATCTTCGAACAAATCCTCACAGCGTCTTTCGGCGTATGCTCCCGATACTGCCCTGTGCGCCACAATCGCTCGAGTTCCGTTCCGGCCAGGATCACGGTCGGATAGAGCCGTATCCCGTCCGGAGCGAGGGCCGCGGCAGCCTCGGCGCTGCGGAGATCCGAATCATCGTCACTGCCGGGAAGGCCGGTCATCAGCTGCAAAACAACCCGGAGCCCGTTTTCATGGATCCTGTCCGCGGCGAGAACGATATCGGCAGCGCTGTGCCCTCTTCCGCTCCGTTCCAGGACCGTGTCGTCGAACGACTGCGCTCCGAGCTCCACGGTCCCTACGCCATAGGCTTTCAGGCGCGAGAGGACGGCCTGATCGACAGCGTCCGGCCGCGCGGAAACGCGTATGGCCGAGACCTTGTCTCTCATGCCGGGATCGCGGGCTGCGGACAGCAGTTCATCCTGCAGCGAAACGGGGACCGAAGTAAAGCTGCCGCCGTAGAAAGCGACCTCGTATTTCTCCTCCCCCGGGAGTTCACCGAGCTGCTGCCGGACGTCTGCCCCTGTGACTGGCGCGGCGCAGCCGGAGATCTGCCGCTGGTCGCAGAAGACGCAGCGGTTCGGACAGCCTTCGTGCGGGATGAAAAACGGATAGATCCTGTTCCGTGGCGTCAAGGCTTCAGGACCTCCAGCGCGTTTTTTGCCGCGATCTGTTCCGCCTCTTTCTTGGACCTTCCCTCGCCTGTGCCGATCGGTCGGTCGTTCAGGCAGGCCTGCATCCGGAAGATCTTTGCGTGATCCGGCCCTTCCTCGCCGATGAGGCGGTAGGAGAGCGTCTGGCCTCCCTCGCGCTGCACGATCTCCTGGAGCGCCGTTTTATAATCGGCTGAGACGGTCTCCGGCCGGATCGTCCTTTTAGACAGGATATGCTCGAAAACGAAGCCTGCGGCTGCCTCCATACCCGCGTCCAGGTAGATCGCAGCGATCAACGCTTCGACTGCATCGGACAGGATCGATTCACGATCCCGCCCGCCGTTGCTCTCCTCCCCTTTTCCGAGGAGTAGGTATTTTCCAAGCTGCAGGGCCGAAGCGGTCTGATACAGTGATGATTCGCACACAAGTTCGGCGCGCAGGCGGGTCATCTGTCCCTCCGGCATTTGGGGAAAAGTCCTGTACAGATGATCCGCGGTGCACAGGCCGAGGATAGAGTCGCCAAGGAATTCAAGCCTCTCGTTGCATTCGCATCCGGACGCGCGGTTCTCATTGGCGTAGGAACTGTGCGTCAAAGCGCGCTGCAGAAGCCCGGGATCACTGAATGCGTGGCCGATGGAGCCTTCGAGCGTTCGAAGAGATTCACGCATTTCCGGCTGCTCTGGCAACATAGTCCACGAGATCGCCTACGGTATGGATCTTAAGGATCTCCTCATCGGTAGTCTCGGGCAGAGCGAACTCTTCTTCCAGTGTCATCGTTAGATCGACCACATCCAGCGAATCCGCTCCCAGATCCTTAACAAGATCCTTCTCTCTGTCGATCTCTGACAGGTCCATCATAAACTGGTCCGCGATGATCTTCATGATTTTCTCTTCCATTATGATTCTCCTTCATTCGTTGTGATGATGCGCATATATTGTACGTTCTTTTCGATCTTTCCGATCACGTCGGCGTTCACGACGTCGATCGCCTGCCGCACTGCGCTTCGGATCGCATGTGCGTCGGAAGAGCCGTGCGCCTTGATCACGGGGCGGCAGATGCCGAGCAGCACCGTTCCGCCCACCTCGCTGCTGTCGAACTTGGAACGCAGGGACATCAGATCTTTCTTCAGCAGGGCTGCGGCAAGTTTGGTGGTCAGGTTTTTATAGAAGATCGCCTTGAGTTCCTTCATGAGCGTGGACGCGGTGCCCTCGATGCCCTTGAGCAGTACGTTGCCGGAAAACCCGTCGCACACAAGCACGTCAACGCTGCCGGAGAGCGCTTCTCTCGCTTCCACGTTGCCCACAAAGCGGATGCGTCCTTCTTCGGAGGCTTTTTCCAGAAGGGCGTAGGTCTGTTTCTGAAGCTCCGTACCTTTCGTCTCCTCGACGCCTATGTTGAGCAGGCCTACCCGGGGATCGGTGCAACCGCACAGTTCCTGCATATAGTACTTTCCCATGTAGGCGAACTGGAGCAGGTACTCCGCGGTGCATTCCACGTTGGCTCCGCAGTCGATCAGCAGCACGCCCTTGTTCCCGTTGGGGAGCACCGGGCCGAAGCAGGCGCGGCGGATCCCTTTGATGCGGCGGACGGTCAGCGTGGCGCCGCTGAGCAGCGCGCCGGTGCTGCCTGCGGAGATCACGGCGTCTCCTTTTCCTTCATGCAGGAGCCGCAGGGCCACTGCCATGGACGAGTCCGGCTTTTTCCGGGTGGCGCTGCTCGGATCATCCTCCATATCGATCACTTCGGAAGCGGGAACGATGTGGATCCGCTCGTCGGCACCGGCTCCCTCCGAGTCAAGGATCGTCCGGATCTCCGCTTCGATCCCCACCAGTGAGATCTCTGCTCCGAATTCCCGGGAAGCCTCTACGGCGCCGCGGACGATCTCGGCCGGCGCGTTGTCTCCTCCCATCGCGTCGATTATGATATGCATCCCCATAATTCTCCTTTCCGGATCTCTTCGATCTTCGCCAGTGCGCGCTCGGAGATCGCCAGATTCTTATTTCTCTTTCCTTTGACCCTGTGATCCAGAGGCGGGATCAGGCCGAAATTGATGTTCATGGGCTGGAAATCGCCGATGCTGCCGTTGGAGATGTAGTGGGCCAGGGCACCGGTCGCCGTCTCCTGAGGAAGGTTCGCCGGCGGGAGCGAGAGCAGCCTCGCCGCGAGTTCAAGAGACGCCAGCATTCCCGACGCGCAGGATTCGACGTAGCCCTCTACGCCGGTGATCTGCCCGGCAAATACGATCCGGGGATCGGAGATCAGCCGGTAATACCGGTCGAGCGTCCCGGGCGAGTGGATGTAGGTATTCCTGTGCATAACGCCGTAGCGGAGATATTCCGCATCGTGGAGCGCGGGGATCATGGAGAACACCCGCTTCTGCTCCGAAAACGCCAGATGTGTCTGGAAACCCACGAGATTATAGAGCGTACCGTCCGCATTGTCCTGACGGAGCTGGAGGACGGCGTAAGGCTCCTTCCCCGTGTTCGGGTCGACCAGACCTACCGGCTTCATAGGTCCGTATCGAAGAGTATCGAAGCCTCGTCTGGCCATGACCTCCACCGGCATACAGCCCTCGAACACTCCGGCATCGTCGAAGCCATGGACCGGCGCCTCCCTCGCCGAGACGAGTTCGTTCCAGAACTCACGGTATTCTTCCTCCGACATCGGACAGTTGATATAGTCCGCCGTTCCCTTCCCGTATCGGGAGGCCCGGAAGGCGCTTCCCATATCGACAGAGTCGAGCGTAACGATCGGGGCGACCGCATCGTAAAAATGCAGCCCTTCCCCGCCGGTCAGCGCCCGGATCGACTCGGCGAGGCCGTCGGACGTGAGCGGGCCGGTGCATACGATGACATCACCGCTTTCCGGCAGCGTCATCGCCTCTGCGGAACAGACGCAGATCATAGGATGGGAGCGGATCCTCTGGGTGATATAGTGGGAGAAGCCTTCGCGGTCCACCGCGAGTGCGCCGCCCGCGGCAACACGGTTCGCGTCGGCCGACTGCATGATCAGGCTGCCGAGGCGGCGGAGCTCTTCCTTCAGGAGCCCGACAGCGTTCGTCAGTTCATCGCTCCGCAGGGAATTGGAACACACAAGCTCGGCAAAGTCCGGCGAAACGTGCGCGGGGGACTTCTTCTCCGGCTTCATCTCGACCAGGTCCACAGGTATCCCCCTGATCGCGAGCTGCCAGGCTGCCTCAGAACCGGCCAGCCCGGCTCCGATCACAGTGACCGCTCTCACTTCGACGCCTTCGGCTTTTCAGCCTTTTTCTCCTTGCCCGCGGAAGAAGTGCCTTTCTTCCGGAACCCGCGCTTATCCTCCGGCAGGAAGTTCGGGCATGCGCTGTTGGCGCAGAAAGGCTTTCTGGCGCCTTTCCCGGAGAGCTTGAACATGGTCTTCCCGCAGGCGGGGCATACGTCCGCCACCGGCACGTCCCAGCTCATGAACCCGCATTCCTTGCTGTTCTCGCAGGCGTAATACGTATAGCCCTTTTTCGATGTGCGTTTGAGGATCTTTCCCCCGCAGTTAGGGCATTTTCCGGGCATCTCAACAACGATAGGCTTGGTGAACGAGCATTCCGGGTATCCCGGGCAGGCCAGGAACCGGCCGAACCGGCCGTTCTTGATCACCATACGCCGGCCGCAGACCTCGCAGATCTCGTCGGTCTCTTCGTCGGGAACACGGATCCGCTCTCCGCTGAGCGATGTCTCTGCTTCAGCCAGCTCGCGTGAGAACCCGTTATAAAAGAGCTTAAGTACGTCTTTCCAGTCTTCCTTCCCCTCCTCGATCCGGTCCAGGTTCGTCTCCATCCGGGCAGTGAACTTGGTATCCACGATATCAGGGAAGCATTTCTCCATAAGTTGATTGACCGTGTCGCCCAGCGGCGTCGGCTTAATGTATTTTCCGTCCTTGGAAACGTAAGTCCTGCCGGTGATCGTTGTGATGGTGGGGGCGTAGGTGGAAGGTCTCCCGATCCCCTTTTCTTCCATGGCGCGCACCAGCGTCGCCTCGGTATAGCGGGACGGCGGGTCTGTGAATCTCTGTTCTTTGCGGATGTCTGCCAGCGTCACCTGTTCTCCCGAGACCAGGTCCGGCAGCGGGTTTTTCTCCTGATCCTCGCCGTCTTCCGCCGGCTCGGCGTACACCTTGGTAAACCCGTGGAAACGGATCGCGGAGCGGCTGGTCCGGAACGTGTGCGACGCCGCGACGGCATCGATCGTGACTGTGTCATACCGGGCATTCGCCATCTGGCTCGCCACGAAGCGGCACCAGATGAGGCGGTACAGCCTGTACTGATCGGGCTTGAGATCCTGCCTGACCCTGTCGGGAGTAAGATGTACATTGCTCGGGCGGATTGCTTCGTGGGCGTCCTGCGCCCCGGCTTTCGTTTTGAACCTCCTCGGTTTGCCGGGATAATACTCCTGACCGTAATTCCCACGGATGAAGTCACCGGCAGCCGAGAGCGCGTCTTCGGACAGGCGGAGCGAATCCGTACGCATGTATGTGATGAGACCGACGGAACCTTCTCCCGTGATCTCAACTCCTTCATAAAGCTCCTGAGCAACGCTCATGGTCTTCCGGGGCGTCATCCCGAGCCGTCGGCTCGCCTCCTGCTGCAGCGTAGAGGTGATGAACGGAGGCGCCGGGCTGCGTTGTTTCTCCCCTTTCTGAACATCACCGATCACCCATGGCGCACTGCGCACGTCTGCGATGACCGAATCCGTCTCCGCTTCGGATCGAAGCTCGCGCTTTTTGCCGTCATCCCCGTAATAACGGACCGTGAACTCTCCCTTCCCATCCTGTCTTGCCAGTGTGGCATCCAGATTCCAGAACTCTTCTGCCTGGAAAGCTTCGATCTCCCGCTCTCGGTCTACGACCATTTTGGTAGCCGCGGACTGTACGCGCCCGGCGGAGAGCCCGCGCTGGATCTTTTTCCATAGAAGCGGGCTGACCTTGTAGCCAACGATACGGTCGAGCACGCGACGTGCCTGCTGAGCGTTCACAAGATCGATATCGATGCCGCGGGGATGGGAGATGCTGTCCTGCACGACTTTCTTTGTGATCTCATTAAAAGTGACCCGCTTCGTTTTCTCATCGGGGATCTGAAGGAGTTCCTTCAGATGCCAGCTGATCGCCTCTCCTTCCCGGTCCGGGTCGGTGGCAAGGTAGATCGTCTCGGCGGATCTGGACAGTTTCTTCAGTTCGTCGATCACGTCCTTCCGGGCAGATACGGGCACGTATTCCGGAACGAAACCGTTTTCGATATCGACACCGAACTTGCTCTTGGGCAGGTCGCGCAGATGGCCCATGGAGGCCACGACACGATACTCGCCTCCCAGATACTTTTCGATCGTTTTAGCTTTTGCCGGCGATTCGACGATCACGAGTTTCTTCTTTGCATTAGCCATTTGCCTGTTCTTCTTTCCAATAATTCATATTCAGTCCAAAGCGTTTGCCCGGATACGACCGGACAGTGCCCCGGATCATAAGCATCGTCATCTCTCCGAGGGCCGCCGAAGGGCTCAGGCCCGTGTTCTCGATGACCTCGTCGATCTGGCGTACCCCGGGAAGAAGCGCTTCCAGGATGCGGCTCTGTATGTCGGTAAAGCTTCTCCTGAAGATCGCCGGGTCGATCTGCGGCAGGGCGTCCTGTCCCTCTCTTTTCGGAACCTCTTCTTTACTCTGCACGGGGGCCTTCTCTGCGGGAGGAGGCGTGACCGGCGCCAGGGCGGGGTCCTCCGCTGTGACGCTGTTTTCGGGAATAGGCCTGAACCGGAACAGATGTTCGTATTCCGAAAGGATGTCCTGTCCGCAGGATACCGCCTTGGCGCAGCTCTGGATCAGGGCATTGGTACCGGCGCTGTTGGGATTGTCCACGTTGCCCGGTACTGCAAAGAGGTCCCGGCCCTGTTCCAGGGCAAAGTCGGCGGTGATCAGTGCCCCGCTCTTTTCCGGTGCCTCCACAACACATACCCCGCAGCACAGACCGCTGATAACGCGGTTCCGACGGGGAAAACTTTCCGCAAGGGTCGGATATCCGGGCGGGAACTCGCTGATGATCGCGCCGGAGGCTGAAACGGATCGTATCAGTTTCGCATTCGTTTTGGGGTAGTCGATATCGATCGCCGTTCCCATGACTCCGATGCAGGTCCCGCCCGCATCGAGCGCGCCGCGCGCCGCCGCGGCATCCACGCCCAGTGCCATTCCCGTAACGACGCAGGCTCCGGCGGATGCCATCTCACGGGCGAGGCGGCCGGCTGTTTTCAGCCCGTAGTCGCTGCCGCGGCGCGTCCCGACGACGCCGATCACAGGCAGTTCGTCAACGTAGGGAAGCTCGCCCCGGATATAAAGTACCGGCGGAGGGTCCGGGATCTCCCGCAGCCGTTCCGGATAGGCCGCGTCCTGCAGCGTCAGGATGCGGATACCTTCGCTCCGGCACTTCTCAACGGCGGCGTCCACCCGGCCAAGGTCTTTATCGCCTAATAGTTTTTTCTCCCTGGGCGATACGCCGTCGATCCGATCGATCTCGTCCCGGGACGCATGGTATGCCCTTGTCGGATCGCCGAAACGATCGAGCACACGCGTCATAGCGATCGGCCGGAAGCCGACGAATGAAGACAGCCATATCCAGTGGCGGATGTTTGCCATGCCATCTACCTCTTCGCAGCGGGCGTCAGTTCCCGCGTACCATTTCCCACATGACGACGGCGGCTGCAGCGGCAGCGTTCAGTGATTCGCAGTCCGGGCGCATGGGTATGATGACCATCCCCCGGCACAGCCGTTGTACGCCCTCCGAGAGCCCTCGCCCCTCGTTCCCGATCGCCGCCGCGCAGGCGTTCAGCGATACTCTGCGTATGTCCTCTGATTCCGGCGACAGCAGCGTACCATACAGCGGCAGTTCCCACTCGGACAGGAGCCCTGCGAGTTCTTCGTCGCTGCCGGTCAGAGTGAACGGTACTTTGAAGACCGCCCCCATGGAAGACCTTACGGCCTTCGGCTGGAGAGGGTCTGCCGAGGAGCCGTGAAGGATCAGGCGGTCGATCCCAAAGGCGGAAGCCGTCCGCAGGATCGTCCCGACGTTGCCCGGATCCTGAAGGTGATCGAGCACCAGTGCCCGGGAGGGGGTTCCGCCTTTGGGAAGGCTGTCCGCCGTCACCGAGAAGATCGGGCCGTGAGCGTTCTCCAGCGCGGAAACATAGGCCAGCAGATCGCTCCCGACGATATATACATCCGTCTCAGGCGGTAGAAAGGCCTGTGTCCGGCGGTCTTCTTCGCTCACCAGGGCGGCACGGATATGCATATGGGTGCGGATGGCCTCAGAGAGGAGTTTTTCCCCTTCACACAGGAACTCACCGGAATCGGCACGCGCTTCACGCTCTCTGGCGAGAGACCGAAAATGCCGGATGACCGGGTTTTTTCTGGATGTGATCTTTTCAGTCACCTGAACCGGCCTCCCATCGACCATTCTCTCGCAGGACGGCATGTATCGTACTGCGCACTTATTTATACTCTCTGGCTTTTGTACGGAGCGATTCCTCCAGCAGGCGCAGGTAGGAACCGTATCGCGAAGGCGGGATCCTGCCGCTCTCGACGGCTTCCCGGACCGCGCAGCCCGGTTCTTTCGCGTGCCGGCAATCATCGAAACGGCATGTGCCGGTATATGCGGAAAACTCCGGAAAACACCCGGGCAGTTTTTCCGGTCCGATGCACTCTGCCTGGTCGAGTTCAAAAGCGCCGAATCCCGGTGTGTCCGCAAGATAGCTGTCGTTCCCGATCGGGAAGAGCTCCACATGGCGTGTCGTGTGCTTCCCCCGGCGCAGTTTTTCGCTGATCTCCCCCGTGCGAAGGCCGAGTTCAGGCGCGAGGGCATTGATCAGGCTCGTTTTGCCCACGCCGGAATTGCCTGCAAACGCGCAGACCTTACCGGCGAGAGCCGCCGACAGCTCGCCGATCCCGGCGCCGGTGGGAGCGCTTGTGCGGATCACGGGGATCCCGGCTGAACGATAGATCTCGAACAGGCGGTCTTCTTCCGATAGATCGGTCTTGTTGATGCACAGCAGGAACCCGCAGCCGTGATATGCTGCCAGCGCGGACGCCCTATCGATAAGGTACGGATCCGTCACCGGCGGCACCTCGGAAGCGATCATCACCATCATGTCGATGTTGGCGACCATTGGCCGGACAAATGAGTTCCGGCGCGGCAGGACCTCCCGGATGACGCCGCTCCCGTCGTCCACAACGTCCAGCCGGACGATGTCGCCCACCAGAGGCGTAACGCCTGTACGGCGGAATATCCCCGCGGCCTTGCAGCTTACGCTGCCGGCGCCGATTTCCACCGTGTAAAACCCGCTGAGGGAACGGACGATCCGTCCCCGCGCCTCTGTCGCGCCCATCAGGGGACGGTCTCGGCCGGAACAGCCGTTGTCTCCGGGCCGAGGGAGATCTGGAGATAGATCTTGGACCCCACAGGGATCTCGCTGCCCCCGTCCACGTTCTGGCTTACGACGCAGCCGTAGGGGATCGCACGGTTGTATACCATGCTGACGGACACGAGCGAAAGCCCCAGAGACTCAAGCGTCCTCTCCGCCGTATACTGGTCCATCCCGACGAGATACGGCATGACGACCGTGTCCTCGTCCGGTCCCGTACTGACCGTGATATAGATCGTAGCACCGGCTGGAAGCATCTCGCCCGGAGCCGGACTGATGGCGATCACGTAATCCTGCCCGACTTCGTTGGAGGATGCGAAAAGTTTCTCCACAGAGAAGCCGAGCTTCTCCAGTTCCGTGGTCGCCTCCCAGTAGTCGTGGCCAATGAAATCCGGGATCTCGGTGAGCATCACTCCCGTCGAGATCGTAAGATCGACCTCTATCCCCTCGCCCGTCAGCATATAGCTTTTCCCTGCTTCAGGCGACTGTCCGATGATGATCCCCTTTTCCACGTTCGGATCGATCTCGTACGTCAGGTTGAACGTGAAGGACTCCTTATAGTTCTTGCTGTTGATGATGGTGTCATAATAGCTGCCGACAAAATTGGGGATCGTGATCCGTTCCGCGGGCGAGAAGATATCTTTCAGCCAGTAGTTCCAGAGAAAGACCGCCAGGATCAGGATGACGGCAAGCACGCCGAAGATCCCGGACAACATGCTGACTCGCTTGGATCTTCTCCGGCGCCTGCGATACTCCTCCAGCGTAAGTTCGCCGTTGTCCGGCATGGGGATCACGTCTTCGTCTCCCGGCGTCTGTGATCCGAACACTGTCTTGCGGAACCGCTCGAGATCTGTCACCAGTTCATCAGCGGAAGCGTAACGGTCGCCGAGCTGCGGCGCCATCGCCTTCATGACGATTTGGGCGAGCGCTTCGGGGATCTTGCTGTCGTGTTCCTGGAGCGGAATGGGAACGGAGGAGAGATGTTTGAGTGCGATGTCGCGGTCATCCTCCCCGTCGAAGGGCAGTTTCCCGGAGAGCATCTCGTACATCACGATCCCCAGCGAATAGATATCGCTCCTGGGATCCACCGGCAGGCCTCTCGCCTGCTCGGGTGATATGTAATGCACGGAGCCGATCGCCTCGTTCTCCAGATCGGGGACCTCAGACTGCAGATCGGCGATGCCGAAATCGGCCACCTTCGCCGTACCGTCCTCAAGCAGAATGATGTTCTGCGGCTTGATGTCGCGGTGGATGACACCCTTGGAATGCGCGTGTCCGAGCGCCTTTCCTACCTGGATGGAAATATCCACGACCTCCCGCACGGGGATCCTCTTTTTCCCTTTCAGATACTGCTTGAGCGTGATCCCGGTCAGGAGCTCCATCACGATAAATTCGAGATTGTTGGAATGGCTCACATCGTATACGTTGACAATGTTCGGGTGGTTCAGCAGTGCGATCGCCTGCGACTCGGTCTGGAAGCGATAACGGAACCGCTCGTTGCGTGCGAGCTCCTTCCGCATGATCTTCACAGCGACCTGGCGGTTCAGTCTGCGGTCCTTCGCACGGTATACAACGGCCATGCCGCCGGTGCCGATGCATTCCAGCAGTTCATATCGATCTTCCAGCACGATGCCGGAATATGCGCTTTTTTTCTTATCGTTCATGACTGTCTCTCCGTTCTGAGGGAACCGGGATTCAAACGTCGAGGACAACGACTGTGACGTTGTCCGGCGCTCCCCGGTCCAGAGCGGCCTGTGTCAGGGCCCGGCAGCATCCGCCAGGCTCCTGTGTATCCGCGAGGATATCCCGGATCTCCAGGTCTGAAAGCGGCCCGCTCAGCCCGTCAGAGCAGAGCAGGAAGCGGTCTCCTTTTCCGGTCTCGAACGTGAAAAGGTCGCAGAGCACCTTTCTCCGGATACCGATGGCCCTGGTGATAAGATTCTTTTCAGGATGGAACCTGGCTTCTTCGGGGGTAATGCTTCCCTGGTCGACGAGTTCCTGGACGCGGGAATGATCCACAGTGACTCTGCGAAGGACCCCGTTCGTA
>JAEEGL015787097.1_pt1 | contig 28634 bp, 25 predicted proteins | sample 9134231 | NCBI WGS metagenome assembly JAEEGL01 (sample SAMN16246548, study PRJNA631951) | gut metagenome | biome: gut microbiome; feature: rumen; material: fiber-attached | host: Bos | place: Iran: Karaj | collected 2018-10 | reverse complement strand
GTAATGGAAAGACTTGAGTTAAAAGTTAGACCATTAGTAAAAGAATTAAGATATTACTTTACTGGTAAAACATCTATTAAGATTGATAGTGATTTTATAGTATTTAATATAAAAGAATTAATGAATAGTGATGAGAATATTAAAAATGCATTATTCTTCAATGTACTTAAATATGCTTGGGGATTATGTTTAGATAAAGATGTTAATACAGTAATGATGGTTGATGAAGCCCATGTATTACTTGCATCACATAATGAATTGGGTGCTGAATTCTTAGCCCAAATTCAAAGACGTAGTAGAAAGTATAATACTGGTACAATAATTATTACACAACAACCAACAGACTTTGCAGCACCATCAATTATTCAACATGGTAAAGCAATATTTGATAATGCTTCATATTATTTAATAATGGGCTTACGTAAACAAGCAGTTGAAGATTTAGCTCAATTAATTGATTTAAATGAATCAGAAAAAGAAAGTATTAAGTATTATCAACAAGGTGATGGATTATTCGTTTGTGGAAACAGACGAATGAGAGTAAGAGTAGTAGTTACTCAAGAAGAATTAGACTCATTTGGAGTAGGTGGAGGATATTAATATCCTCTTTTTTATTTATATACAATATATTAAAAATATGATAAAATTTTAAGAGATGGAGGTACTTGAATTATGATTGATTCTATTTTTCAAAAAGCCCAAAAACTTGGTTTAAGTATTAATGAAAATTCAAGTACTTGGGATAACTTAAGTTATATTGCTAGTCAATTAGGAATTGCTGATTTTAATCCCGAAAAAGATTTGATATTATTGGATGATTTGTTAACAAATGAAATAAATGCTAGAACGGAGTCACCTGATGGGCTTAGTTTTGGTGAAAGGGAATTTAATGAAGCAAAAGATGAAAAAGGAATATATAATAGAGATTATTATAAAAAAAGAGCAGAGGAATTAGATAAAAAGGTAGAGGAAGCAGAGGAAGAAAGAGCAAAAAAAACAAAAGAAGAAGTAGATTTAGACGAAAATGGTAATGCTAAATGGAAAGAAGGAGAAGCGCCTCGTAATAGAACTTGGGAAAATGGCAAGGAAACTACTAAAGGAGCACCGACTAAGCAAGTTGATAAATCAAATAAAGAAAAATTAAAAGACAATTATAATCTAGCTAAAGCTAAAAAAGATAGATTGGATAATAAAATAAATAGTATTAAATCTAAGACATATGCTGTATCTCATCCTATTAAATCATTAGGGAATGACATTAAGGCCAAAGCAGAAGATAAAGCAAAAGAAACAGCAAAAAAAGCTGGAAAAAAGGTTGCAGATAGTACTAAAGAAGTTGCAAAAAAAGGTGCTAAAGCGTTAGCTAAATTAGTATTATCTAATCCGCTTATTGTAGGAATAATATTAATAGTAGCGTTTGTTATACTATTATTAATCATGCTTGCAGGATCTGGGAACCCTGGATTTGATTATACATGTGATTTTAACTTATCGACAGTTAATATAAAATGTAAAACAGAAAAGGAAGTAGCAACTGGTGAATCTACTGATGGAGAAAATACTGAACAAGAAACCAAGACAGAAGTAGAAATAGAAGATATAGAATCTCTTGCTTTAGAGGATTATGTTATAGAAAGGACATATAGAATTACTAAAGACATAGAAGATAAAGAAATTATTAAAGCCGCTATAATTGCCATTAAAACAGATACATTAGCAAATGGAAACTATAATAATGAAACAAAACAATTAGATATATTTAATTGTGGTTATGAAAGACATGAAATAGAAGATGAAAAAGTATTAAACACTTATAAAGAACTATATGAAGAAGTATATAGATATGCTTATGTAGATGAAACGTATGATGGAACTATTGAAACATTAACTGAAGATGATAGAATAGTATTTGATAGTAGTACTTTAGAAATGATGAAAGAAAAGTATGTTCCATTTAAAGAATTATTAGAACTAGCATATTTTCAAGCATCAGATGAAACTCATAAACAATTATATGATTTAGGAAAGTATTGTAATCAAACTTATGATGGTGGATGGGTATATGGAAATAATGCTGATTTTTGGTGGCCAATAGGAAGTGATGAATCATATTTAGAAAGCAAAACTGCTAGTGGGGATCCGGTAAACTTTAGAATTAATAGTAGGTTTGGCTATCGTGGTAGAATATGTACTAAAAATGGTTGCACAAATGAAGGTCATGGTGGATTAGATATTGATGCAGCAACAGGAACAAATATAATTGCTTCAAAAGCTGGAACAGTAATAAATGTTTCGTATGATTATTCTTATGGAAATAAGGTTATAATTGATCATGGTAATAATATAACCACTTTATATGGACATCTAAGTAAACAGTTAGTAAAAAAAGGTGACCATGTTGGTCAAGGCCAAATAATTGGTCTTGCTGGTTCTACTGGTCAATCAACAGGACCTCACTTACATTTTGAAATTAGGGTGCAAGGATCAAAACCATGCCATTATTACTATATTTCTAGATATGCTCCAAGAGGAAATAGTGGAATAAAGCACGAAGAATTTAAAGATGATTCCGAAAACACATTCTGTAATTAGGAGGAGTTATAAATGAAGACGGTTGACAAGACAAAATTTATGATATTAATATCCTTATTGCTTATATCAATTTTTATAGTTGTATTAGCAATAAAAATATCTTCTAAAAAAGAAGGCAATAATAATAACAAAGAATATGTGATTAATACTGAAATAGAAGAAATAAAAAATGATAGTTATTATTTATTGGATTATATATTAAGAAATAATGAAGAATCTGCATCATTTTTAATAAATGAAGTATATGTAAATAAGGATGAAAAAGTTAAATACTATTTTATTGATACTGATAAGTTTGTTAAAGGATTTAATGTGTCAAATTATTATAATAATTTACAATACTTGATAATTATTAAAAATGGTTATTATAAAATTATTAATTTGGGTGATTCTAACGATATTAAGAAAACTTCTTATAATTATGAAATAAAAGATATTGATACAAATTCTTTAACAAAAATAGGTAATTATGATTATAGAGATGATACAATTAAACTAACATATTATTTAGAAACATTTAAAGATTATTTACGATATAATCCTGAAAAATCATACACTATGATTAGTGATAAATTAAAAGAAAAATATAGTACATATAATAGTTATTATAATGATTTAGAAAATATATATAATAATATTAATTCTTTTGTAAGTGCATACAGAATTGAAAATGAAAATGGATTAAAAAAATATATAGTGAGAGACAATAATAATAAGATAGTTGAGATAATTGAAGAATATCCAATGCATTTTAGAATTAACTTTTAAGATAGTAATTAATTACTATCTTATTTTATTTATTTATAGTATAATATTTATGAATTGAGTTGATATATATGAAGTTTAAAGTTGAACCAAAAGATTTTTTTATATTTATTTTATATTGCTTAATATTATTATATCTATGTGCTTTAGCAGTATCAAATCTATTTAGTTTACTAAATACTGGTACATTTGCTGGTTTAATACCTGTTAGTGCATTTACAAGATATTTATTTATAACATTAATTCTATTTGTAGGAGTACTAGTATTAATCTTTACTAGTGTTTCTTCATATATTTTTGATAAAGAAAAAGGACATGGAATAGGTTTAAAAGTTCAAGAAAAAAATAAAAATGATGGTTATTCAAGATGGTCTACTGATAAAGAGATAAAAGCATCTAGTAATGTAGAAAAAATAAAACCTACAGAAAAGAATTTAGAAGCTGCAGGTATTCCTTTAATTAATAATGGTAAAGAAATATGGGTGGATAATGGTTCTTATCATAACTTAGTTATAGGTTCTACTGGATCAGGAAAAACAGAAAACATAGTATTTCCAATGGTAAATATATTAGCTAAAAAGGGTGAAAGTATGATTATTACTGACCCTAAAGGTGAAATATATAGAAAGACTGCTAATAATTTAAAAGAAAGAGGATACAATATAATTGTTCTTAACTTTCGTGAACCAAATAAGGGTAATGCATGGAATCCTTTAGCATTACCATATCAATACTATAAAGAAGGAAATAAAGATAAAGCTGTTGAATTATTAGATGATGTTGCTTTAAACATATTATATGATCCAAATAATAAAAATGATTCTGATTTCTGGGAAAAAGGTGCAGCTGATTATTTCTGTGGTTTATCTTTAGGATTGTTCCAAGATGCTAAAGAAGATGAAGTGAATTTAAATAGTATTAACTATATGAGTACTGTTGGTGAAGAAAGATATGCTACATCAAATTATATAAAAGAATACTTTAATTTAAAAGGACCAGATTCAAATGCATATATGTTTGCTAGTACAACAATTAATGCACCATCTGATACTAAAGGTGGATTATTATCTACATTTAGACAAAAGATTAGAAAGTTTTCTACTCAAGAAAACTTATCAGAAATGCTTTCTCATAGTGATTTTGATATGCGTGATATTGGTAAAGGTAAAACAGCAGTATTTATGGTAATACATGATGAAAAGAAAACATATCACTCATTAATGACTATATTTATTAAACAATGCTATGAAACATTAATTGATGTTGCTCAAGCTAATGGTGGTAAACTAGAACATCGTACAAACTTTATTCTAGATGAATTTGCAAATATGCCTCCACTTAAAGATGTTGATAGTATGGTTTCAGCAGCACGTTCAAGAGATATAAGATTCACATTTATCATTCAAAACTTTGCTCAATTAAATGATATATATGGTGAGGAAGTTGCTCAAGTTATTAAAGGTAACTGCGGTAACTTAGTATATTTAATTTCTACTGAACTTGCAGCATTAAAAGAAATAAGTGAAATGTGTGGCGAGATTAAATCTAAGGATGATGATAAAACAGCATCAACACCGCTAATTACTGTATCAGATTTGCAAAAATTAAAATTAGGTGAAGCAATTATTATACGTTTACGTATGCATCCATTTAAAACAAAATATACCCCAAATTTCAAGATTGACTGGGGAGAAGATTATCCTGAAGCAACATATAAAGAAAGAGAAACAAAAGAAATTGAGTTATTTGATTTAAAAAAATATGTAAGCGATGAAAAAGGTAAACAAATGATGAATGGTGAAGGAATGATGGGAAATCCATTCTTACAAAATAATCCAAATCCATTTGCTATGCCAATGAATAACGCTCCAAGAAATCCAAATCCTTTTGTATCACCCCAATTAGGTGGTATGGATATTGATCAAATGATGAAAGATATCGATGAAAGATTAAAAGAGTTGGATGAAGAAGAAAAGAAACAAAAAGAAGAGATGAAGAAAAAGAGTAAAGATCTAGAACCAACAGATGATGAAATAGATGAATTATTAGCATCTCTAGGAAATGAAATAGAAGAAAAAGAAGAACCAAAGGATGAAGAAGTTGAAATAATACCAACTGAAGAAGTAAAAGAAGAAAAGAAGGAAAAACCAAAAGTAAACATTGATGTTGACAGTGTCATTGTAAACGAAAATGTTATTACTGATGATGAATTCTTTGATGATTTCTTTTCTGATGACGAAGAATAGACAAGATTATTATCTTGTCTTTTTTATTTATCATATAATAATATGGTGATATTATTAAACATATAAAAGAAAGTGAATATAATCCTAAAATGGGTATTCTAATTGATGTTAGACATCCCGAAAGTTATAAAAAGAAACATCATAAATATAGTATAAATATATATTATGATAGATTAATGATGAATTATAAAATGTTATTAGATAAAAATAAAAAATATTATATTATTTGTGATAAAGGGCATAAAAGTAAACAAGCTACTAGAATACTTACATTTTACGGTTATGATGTAACATATGTTATAAACGAGTGAAAAATACACATACTTATATTATAATAAGTATGTGATTTTATATGGAAGTATTTGGAAATATATATAATTATATAATTGATATTATAAATTCATCAGTAATATATGGTCCTATTTTTGCGTGTATATTAATATTTTTGGAATCATTATTACCAGTATTACCTTTATTTGTGTTTATAACAATAGTATTTATTTCTTTTGGCTATATAATAGGTTTTATTATATCTTACATATTGACATCTTTAGGTTGTTTATTTTCATTTTATTTATGTAGAAAATATTTTAGAGATAAATATAGAAATAAATATGAATTAAAAAAAATAACTAAAGTAATAGATAAAATAGATATAACTAATTTAGCTGTTATAATAGCAATACCTTTTACACCAGCATTTTTAATTAACATTGCAGCATCTTTATCAAAAATTGAATTCAAGAAATTTGCTATATCTATTTTTATCGGTAAAATATTCTTAGTACTATTTTGGGGGTTTATTGGTACAGGATTACTTGAAAGTTTAAGGAATCCTAAAATATTAATTATTATTATTATTATGTTAATAGTAAGTTATGTGTTAAGTAAACTGGTTTCAAAGAGGTTTAATTTACGTTAATAATTTGTAAAAGTTATATCAAACGCTTTACAATGCGTGTCTAATTAGATATTATAATAATGAGAATAGGTGATATATATGGCTGATATAGCTGAAGATAAATATGGCTATGAGCAAGTTAGACAAGTCAATTCATTTACTAACTTGGTTAACTATATTATTGAAAATTATCAAAACAACGAAATAGTTAGATCTTATTTTGACATGTATACAGTTAATAATGATTATACTAGTTTAAAATTAAAAGAAAAAGTTGGTGATTTGGTAAAGTATTTACTTAGCCAAGGCTATGACATAGAAGAAATCAAATCAGGCAGAATAGATTATTTAATTGAAGCATATGCTCAAGTTTATACGACTAGTATAAGAAAAGATGAGAATGATAATACTAGAGTTAAACTTGAAAGCAAAAAGCAAAAATTTGATGATGAATTATCTAAAAAATTCGAAATATTAACTAAAAGAGCAATTGCTATAGCATTATCTATTGCGCTTTCTGCTGGTATTATTACATTTGCTAAAGCAGTAAAAGAAAAGACTGATAATTTAGAAGCATCAAATGATTTGGGAGAAATAGCAACTGAATACTCAAGTTTAACTGGTAGTATATATGAACAAAGTTCAAATATAGTAAAAGATGAATTGGGAACTAAAGTATTAAGAAATGATTTTAATCCAGCAAAAGCTGCTGAAATAATATTAAAAGTAACTTATGCTCATCCGGATTTATTTGATTTATGTATGGCAGATTTATATTGTGATAGTTATAACACAAATAAATTAAAGAATATGGATGATGTTATTAAAGCTTTAAAAAATATTTCTCAAAATAGTTTAGTAATAAATGAAGATTTAAAAGATTGTGAAGTATTCTTAGATTATTTAGCTAAAAATGGTTATATAACTATAGATGATAATATAGCAAATGCAATAGCAGAATATAAAAATAATTTAGGTGATGAAGTACCATATTATAAATTAAGTAGTAATTCTAAAAAAATAATAGATAAAATAGTAACTAATTATAAAGATGAATCAATGGATATGCATATTGCAAATAAAGTATATTTAGATCAAATATTAAATAATTTAGAAGAAAGTAGTAGGAGTTTATAATATGGAAGCTAACATAATTAAATTAGAAGATGGGAATAATTATATAATAATAGATACTATCGAATCTAATAACAAAAGATTTTTATTGTTATTAAAAGTTGGTAGTGAAAATGATATAGTATTTAGAAAAGTAATAATTGAAAAAGGAAGCGAATGGCTTGTTAAAATAGATGATGTTGATGAATTTGAACAATTAATGACAGATTATATATTAAAATACAGAAAGAGTGATGAAAATGAAGGATAAAAGTGTAATATTAGGAATAGTAATAATAATAATTGTAATATTTGCTACAACAGGATGTATCTTCTATCATGTTGAAAAACCAGAAGATTTCAAAAAAACATTTGGGGATGCAGGATACACAATTGTTGATACTAATAATGGTAAATATGAATCTAAAGTATATTTAGAAGCAACCAAAGAAGATATACCATTTGTAATAAGTTATTATGAATTTGATACTGAAGTAGAAGCTCAAAAAGCATATAAAAAATATACACTTGATATAGTAAGTTATATAACTTCAGATTCATCTAACACAGAAAATACTGGAGCAGTATTTTCTAAAACAGTAGCAGTATCACAAAATGAATATATAGTAATATCTAGAGTTAAAAACACATTAATATTTATACCTGGATTAAAAGAATATAAAAATGATATTGATACTATATTAAAATCAATAAAATACTAAGAAGTTTATACTTCTTTTTTATTTTTATAATGATATAATATTTATGTTTTTGGTGATATTATGAAATTAATAAATAAAAAAATATTAATAACTGGAGCATCTTCAGATATAGGTATTACTTTAATTAATATGTTAAAAGATAATAATAACGTAATGGGATTATTTAATAATAATCCTATTACTAATATAACTTCTTATAAATGTAATATCTGTAATGAAGATGAAATAATTAATATATTTAATAAAATAGGTAATATAGATATACTTATTAATTTAGCGTCTTTATCTATTGATAATGATATATATGATAAGAGCAAAGATGAATTTTTAAAAGTTATTGAAACAAATATATTAGGTACTTATCTTATGTGTAAAAATGCATCTTTGCACATGGATAAAGGAATAATTATTAATATGTCATCTACTGATGGAATAGATACATATAATCCATATTCTTTGGATTATTCATGCAGCAAAGCTGCTATTAATAATTTAACTAAAAACTTATCTTTAAGATTTGATAATATAAAAATATGTGCATTAGCACCCAACTATATTAATACTAAATCTGTATTAGAAATGAATAAAGAGTTTTTAAATAATGAATTAAAAAGAATAAATCAAAAAGAATTAATAAAAAAAGAGAATGTTTGTAAAAAAATAATAGAAATAATTGAAAATGATAGTATAAAAAGTGGAAGTATTATAAGAATGGATGATAATAATGAATAAATTAGATATATTTAATATAGATAAAGATATTATTAAAATAGTTAATGAAGAAGAAAGTAATTTAATGAGTATTTATAAAGATTTAGAAGAAAAATGTTATATTAATACTATTAATGTGTTAAATGCTTTTAAGAGTGAAAATGTTCAAGAAAGTGATTTTATGGGTACTACTGGATATGGTTATGGAGATATAGGAAGAAGTAAAATAGATAATATATTTGCAAGAATATTTAATGCAGAAAGTGGTCTTTGTAGAAGTCAATTTATATCTGGTACTCATGCTTTAACAGTATGTTTATTCGCATTATTACGTCCTAATGATACACTTTTAAGTATAACTGGACTTCCGTATGATACATTACATGAAGTAATAGGTATTAAAGATAATCCAAGTTCATTAAAATCATTTAATATTAATTATAAACAAATAGATCTTATTAATAATGAATTTGATATTAAAAAAATTAAAGAAGAATTAAAGAATAACAAAATAAAAGTAATTGAAATACAAAGAAGTAAAGGCTATTCTGAAAGAAAAAGTATTTCAATTACTAAAATAGAAGAAGTAATTAAAGAAATTAGAAAAATTGATAAAGATGTAATAATAATGGTTGATAATTGTTATTGTGACTTTGTAGAAACAACATCACCAATAGATGTTGGAGCAGATATAATGGTTTCTTCTTTAATGAAGAATCTAGGAGGAGGAATATCTCCTAATGGGGCGTTTATTGTAGGAAAAAAAGAATTAATAGATTTATGTGCTGATAGATTAAATGTTCCTGGAGAAGGTGCTGAAGTAGGACCTTCTATTCATAGTAATAAAGATATATTAATGGGACTATATTATGCTCCGGAAGTAGTATTAAATAGTTTAAAGATAGCAGCACTAACTAGTAAAGTATTAGAAAGATTAGGATATATAGTTGAACCTAAATATAATGAAGAACGAGTAGATATAGTAGAAAGTATATATTTAGAAAATGAAGATAATTTAATAAAATATACTGAAGGATTACAAAGTGGATCAATAATTGATTCAAATAGCACTCCAATACCATTTGATATGCCAGGATATAAAGATAAAATAATAATGGCATCAGGTTCTTTTGTTCAAGGTTCAACAATTGCAATCTCTTGTGATGCCCCAATAAGAAAGCCATATATATTATTTCAACAAGGAAGTATTACATATGATTCAGGCAAAATAGCACTTATGTGTGCTTTAAGTAATTTAAAAAGAGCAAATTAATTATGTTCTTTTTTAAATATATATGCTATAATTTATATGATATGACAAATAATAAAAAGAAAAATATATTAATTATTATTTTAGTAGTACTATGTACTTTCTTTTTAGCATTAGCAAATAAATCATTATCTAATGGTATACCATTAGATGAAGTAAAAATATCAAAAGAAGATAAAGAAAGATTTGCAATAAAAGTTGAAGACTCAAATGGAGATTATATAGATTATAATGGTAATACATGGCCAAGTATAGGGTATATATTTAATGAAGATAAATCTGGATGCACCGATTCAAGAGGCAATAAAGTATTAAATGTTTTATTTGTAAATAATGTTAATATACCAACAATAAGAACAAAAAAAACAGTACATTGTTATTTGTATTATGATATTGATAATAGTGCATATGCAACTATATTAAGAAGCAATGATTATACACTTTATAATAGTGAGGCAAATCGAGAAGCAGGAACTTTTTATAAATACAGTGGAGATGAAAGTGGAAAGAGAAATGTAATATATGCTGATCATTGTTGGCAAATATATAGAACAACAAAAAATAATTCGATGAAAATGATATATAATGGAGAGCCATTTTATGATTCAACATTAGGAAGATATATTTGTACTGACGTTGATAGAGTAGATATTACTCATATAGGCCTTGAACCGGATGATTCTTTTACATTTGGAGGTACTTATTATTTCGGAACAGGTTATTATTATGATGAGAATGCGGGAGCATATAAGTTATCTGGAGAAGTTGGACCTTACGATATATCTAGTAATTATAATTTGGTAAAAGGAATGTATACGTGTGGAAAAACAACAGCAAATGCTAATTGCTCGGTTAATGATATTCGATATATTTTTGGAGATGGTGATAAACGCAGCGCTTTTAGATTGGAAACAACTCTATTTTATAAAACTGCTGGTAAAACTGATTATGGATATTTAGAAGCAGATGAATCAGGATCAATTTCATCAGTTGGTTATATGTTTAACTATGAATACCATATGCAAAAATATATAAAAAGAACTTCTTTTGATATAAGAGATGATAACTTAAACTATCAAAACTATAGCAATTATTATTTTGGAGATGGTATTGAGCCGGATGGATCTTTAAGTAATCCGGTATTAGGTTCAAGTCTAACAGGATATCCACAAAGTTTGGTAGGAAAATACACTAAAAAAAGCACAAATTCATCTTATAAATCATCTTATTCTTATTATGTAATGGGCATAACTTCGGATAATCCTTCATATTCGTATTATGTTGAATTTCGGGATTATACAGAAAAAGATTCTCCTGCTAATATATATTTATTTGGAACAGGTTATAATGTGAATGGGGACGGAACTATTACAATTACTGGAGCATTTGAACTGAGTTTAGGCGATTGGTATCAAGCATATAGTAATGGTGATATTACATCGAATAGTTATTTGTGTAAACCTGAGACATATACATATAATAGTGTTAATCATACAGGAATATGTAATAATGTGTATAAATCAAATACTTTTAGCAATATTGGATATGATGTGTCATATTCAGAGGTGTTAAAATTTGGGTATACATTTGAAGAAAGAACTGCACAAGAACAACAAGATGGAATGGGAAGATACAAACTTGTTGGAAATAACAATTTAACCAATTCATTACACACGACAGGTGAGTATTATTCCAACCCCAGTATACTAAATAATTCTCATTATACGTGTTTTAATCTAACTGGAATTTGTGATGATTTAAATTATTTTGTATATTCCAATGATTCTTATGATTATTATATTAGTTTGTCGCCTGGTGAAACTATGAATATGATTTTAGACAATATTATAAATGATATTAACTTAAATTCAAAAGATTCTAAAGCAAAAGCTTTAGTTGATGCATGGTATATGCAGAATATATTAAATAAAATGGATTCTAACAATAATTTATTCTCATCATATCTTGATACAAAAGATATCTTTTGTAATAACAGATCTATTTATGATTATGGTGGTTGGTCTCCGGCAGGTGATTTAAGTCATGATCTTAAGTTTTACAATCCATATTATTCATGCGAGGATAGTAACGGTGTTGAAAGAGTAATAGATGAATTTAGTGTAGATTCTGGAAATCAAGATCTTACCTATCCAATTGCACTGCCATCTTATTTGGATTATGATAGTTTACCATATGGTAGTTATGAATACATACAAGGTTTTTGGTTTATGGAACCATATTCATTAGCCACCTATTATAATTATGATTACAAAACATATCAGAATACCATGCTGTATGATGGAGATCCTTATCAACAAGGATATGATGAATATTATGATAATGATGATTATGATGATGGTGGCGGTATCCGCCCATCTCTATCATTAAATCATAATGTAATATTCTCAGCAGGTGATGGAACAATGGAAGATCCTTGGATAGCAGCATTACCTAATTAATTAAACATTTTTGTTGATTTATGATAATATATATGCTATATTATTCATGAACACGAAAGTGTTTTTTAATTTACATAAAATTGGAGGTATAAAATGGCAAAAGAAAAGAAAGAAAAAAAGGAAAAGAAAAATAAGGTAAAGGATAATAAAAAAGTAGTAAAAAAAGAAAAAACTAATAAGGAAGGATTCTTTAAAGGAGTTAAAAAAGAAATGAGGTTAGTTAAATGGCCTACTTTCAAAGACATAGTTAAATATACTATTTCTACAGTAATTTTTTGCTTAGTTTTAGTAGTGTTCTTCTTGTTATTAAGTTTATTAATGTCATTTATTAAGGGGGCATTCTAATATGGAAAAATTATGGTATGTAGTAAATACTTACTCTGGTCATGAGACTAAAGTTAAAGAAAAACTAGAAGCTAAAATTGAATCAATGGGAATGCAAGATTATATCTTTAGAATAGTTATTCCTGAGACTACTGAAGTAGAAGTAAAAGATGGAGTAAAAAAAGAAAAAGTTAAAAAGATGTTCCCTGGATATATTTTAGTTGAAATGATTATGTCAGATGAAGCTTGGTATATAGTAAGAAATACACCTGGTGTTACTGGATTTATTGGATCTAGTGGAAAAGGTGCTAAACCAACACCATTATTACCTCAAGAAATAGATAGAATATTAGTTAACATGGGTATGAGTCGTGTTAATGTAGAAAATGACTTAAAAGTTGGAGATCAAGTATCAATAGTAGATGGACCATTCAAAGGTATGACTGGTAAAGTAGATAATATTGATAAAGACAATAACAGATTAAATATTCTAATAGATTTATTTGGTCAAGAAACATCAGTTGATGTTGAATTATTCCAAGTTAGTAAAAATTAAGTAAAGTTCTCTTTTAATAGAGAACTTTTTTTATTATAATATAATCATAGGGTAGGTATCATGCGTGAAGTAACAAAATTAATGATAAAAAAATATGCTTTAAATAAATTGAAATATGATTTTATGGGGTATCAATTTGAAAATATTGCAGAACTATCTTTTCATCATTTGTTATTGCCGCATTATATATGTAAAGAAGAAGAAATAGGATGTAATGGATATTTTGAATGGAATGGAGCATTACTTGTTAGAAATACCGCTCATGATTATTTACATGTTATTGAAAAATATGATTTAGATTATTTTAATATACTAACTAGTGAAATGATGGATATGCATGTTAAAGGATATTTAGATTATAATAATTTAAAATATATAGATGATATATTAAAATGTTTTGAAAGAGAATATTCAGGAAAACATAATAAAAGAGGAGAAATAATAGTAAAAGAAGAATTTACTAGAAGATTAATAAAGAAAAAATAAAAAGAATAACCATTATTCTTTTTTTTATTAATTTTTTTGAAAAAAATATATATTCCATTGATAATTGTGATATAATAATTTTGAATAAAATAATCTAGCTAGGGTATTTTATTGGAAAGATGGAGGTGAAAATAATGGACGAAATTAAGACTTATAGGGTTGTTGCAGTAATTGCTTTATTTTTAGGAGTTATTGGTATTACAATTGGTTACGCTGCATTCTCAAATACTTTATCAATTATGTCTTCTGCAGAAGTACATCCTTCAGCTGATAATTTTAATGTAGATTTTTCTTCTAGTAATTCATCTGTAGTAGCAAACCCAATTACTCCAACATTAAGTGAAACTGTTACAGGATTTACAGCAACTAATGCAACTATTGATAATTCAAGTGATCCTCAAATTACTAATTTACATGCAACATTTACTGAACCAGGACAAACAGTAACATACGAATTCTATACTTATAATGCAGGATTATATATTGCTTATTTAAATAGTATTAATTTTACTGGTAGTAAGACATGTACAGCTGCAACTGGAACTACTCAAGCTCTAGTTGATGCTGCTTGTACTGGCATTACTTTAGAAGTTGAAGTTGGAAGTGAATCTGCAACAAATGCAACAGTTGCAAGTATTTCAGGTCATTCTTTAGCAGTAGGTGCTGCAGAACAAGTTACAGTTACTATTGCTTATGAAGATGGTAGTGATATCGCTGATGGTGATTTCACTGTAGCATTACCAACAATTACATTAGTATATGGATCTGCTGATTAATGAATATATGTAGATATAGTTTAAGTTATGCTTAAACTATATCTACTATATAAATATGGAGGTATAAATGAAGAAAGGGTATAAACGTTTATTATTATTTTGTTTATTTTTATTTATAATTCTTTTATTTAATACTTTCATATTTAATATATTTAATGGGTATAAAATATCTATATTTTTATTAATAATATTATTTATATTTAATAAAATATTTATAATAGAAAAAGATAATCATTTATATTTTAAAGATGTCTTAATAGAAATAATAATATTTGTTGTGGGATTCTTTTTGATATATTATTTATTAGGATTTGTGGTTGGCCTAGCTAAAACCGGAAATTATTGGACAATAAATAGCTTCAAAGATATTATAATTCCATTAGTTTTATACATAATATTAAGAGAAATATTTAGATATAATATGTTATTAAAAAGCGATAATAATATGTTATGCACTGTAATTGTAATATTATTATTTATATTATTAGATGTTACAAACACAATATATTTTACTAATTTTTCAACAAAAATAAATACATTTAGATTTATAGCGTTATCATTATTACCTGCATTATCTAAGAATATTTCATATTCTATTATTTCTAAAAAAATGGGATATAAAGGAATAATTGTATTTGATTTAATATTTTCATTATATTTGTATTTAATTCCAATATTACCAAATGTTAATGAATATTTAATATCAATAGTTTATTTAGTAATACCTATTATTTTTGCATATAGAATTATTAAATATTTTGAATTAAAGAGTAATAATGCATTAAAGAGTGATTATCATAAAATTAAAATAAAGGGATTAATTATACCTTTATTAATAGTAATAGTATTAGTATATTTTTATAGTGGTTATTTTAAATATTATGCAATTGCAATTGCAACAGGAAGTATGGAACCAAATATCAATAAAGGGGATATTGTAATTGTCGATCAAAAAGCAAAAAAATATAAATTGAAAGATGTAATTGCAGTAAAAAAAGATAATGTAATTATAGTTCATAGATTAGCAAAAGTAGTTAAGATTAGTGATTCATATTTTTATTACACAAAAGGTGATGCTAATAATAATATGGATGACTTTGTTATAGAAGAAGACATGATTATAGGAAAAGTTAAATTTAGACTACCATTTGTTGGATATCCAACCGTATGGTTTAATGAAAAATAGGGAGATAAACGTGAATAGAGAAGAGAATAGAAGAAAAAGAACTACTAGAAGTAATTCTTTGGAAAGTAGAGAGGCAAAAAGAAATGCTAAAGCTTTAGAAGATGCTTTAAATGAAGTTAAAGAAATAGAAAAAGTTATTGAAGAAGCTAATGCAATTAAAGAAGCTAGTGGTATAAATGAAGAGGAAGAACCAATAGTAGAAGAAAAAATTGAAATAGTAAAAAAAGAGGAGAATCCTAAAAAGAATACAAAGAGTGGTTTTTACTATAGCTTTGGTATGCGTATAACAACAAATATAATTTTCATTACTCTTCTATTAATTGGATTTATCTATTCTATATTTATGGCGTTTTCTATAACAAAAAAAGAATATATTACTTATAAAGAAAAAAGTGATATTGATTATAGAATATATTTAAAAGATAATAATTTTTATGAACAAGATTATTTAGGAAAAGATATGGCTTATGTAGCTAGTTTAATTGATCAAATATATATTGATTATAATTATAATTTTATAGTTGATAAGAAAAGTGATTTAGATATTGTATATAAAATAGTAGCTAAATTAATAATTGCTAGCGAACAAAATGGAAGCATTTTCTTTACAAAAGAATATGATTTAACAAAAGAAACTAAAGAAGATATGCTTAATGTTAATTATTATAATTTGAATAAGAAAAACATTGCAATTGATTATCATTACTATAATGATTTAGCTAATAAGTTTAAATCTAACTATGCAGTAAATACAAACAGTAGATTAGAAGTATCTTTATATGTTAGTGAAAAGAATAAAAATTCTAATAGTTATAAATTATCAAATAGTGATAAAGTAACTTTAACTATACCTTTATCTGAACAAGAAGTTAATATTACTTTTGATAATAAGAATATTAATAATGAAAAACAAATAGTTAATTATCCAAAATTTATAGTTAAAGATATTGGCTATGCTATATTAAGCGGAGCATTATTACTTTTAATAATTACATTCTTAATGTCTTTAGCAAGACACTTATCATTTGTTGGAGGTAAGAAAAGAAGTAAATACGATAAATACATTTCTAGATTATTACGTGGTTATGACAGAATCATAATAAATGTTAAAACTGCTCCTAAAAAAGAAGATTATAACGTAATCGTAGTAGATAGATTTCAAGAATTAATTGATTTAAGAGACAATACTAATCAACCAATTAATTATTATATAGTAGCTAGTCATCAAAAAAGTGAATTCTTTGTAATAAATAAAAACAATTTATATTTATATACTGTAAAAGCATCAGATTTAGATAGGTAAGATTTTTAATGAAAAAAAGAAAGGTTAATAATAGATCTAGCAAAACATATTATTTTGCAACATATGCTTTAATTGTTCTAGGAGTAATGTTTCTATCTATAGGTTTTGCTTCAAGTTCTATTAATGGTACTATTCAAGATATTTTGGCTGAAGTAAAGCCTCAAGGTGATGCCAGGGTAACTGGTATTTCTTATTATGAAAATGAAAATAATGGAAGTGCAACTTCCTTAACTTATAATCATCATAGTATTCATGGCGCAATTTCATTACCTAGTGATGATTCAACTGTTACACTAGCATTAGATGTATCAGTATTATCTGCATCAGAAATGCAAATATCTAGTGTAACTGGTTTAGGAGAAAGTTTAGAATTTGAATTTCAAAATTTTGAAATTGGAGATGTTATTTGTAATCAAAACGATGAATGTAATTATGGTATAACAGCAACTTTATATTTAACCATTAAATATAAAGAGGGAGAATATGATGCAAACAATACCAATTTTCCGTTGAATTTAAGCTTTAATTTTGCTCAAGTAAATTATGTAGCAAGAATAGGAAATACAAGATATGGTACTTTAAAAACTGCAGTAGCAAATGTGCCTACTACCGGAGTGCAAACAACAGTAATATTACTTAAAAATACTGCAGAATTAGTAAATGTTGTACAAGGTCAAAATATTTTATTTAATTTTCAATCATTTACTCTAAGTAATAATGGAGTAAATCCTATAATTGAAAATGATGGAACTATTACTATTACTAATGGGACTATTACTACTGATACTAGCCAAGGTGCAATTAATAATACTACACATGGAATTGTTAATGTTACTGGTGGTAGAATTGTTGCTACTGGGATAAGGCAGGCAATTTATAACAATGGTGGAACTGTTAATATTAGTGGAGATGCTTATTTAAGTGCTGCTGCCACTCAAAGAGGAGTTATTACAAATTTAGCTGGAAGCACATTAAATGTAAATGGTGGAACAATAATATCATCTGCAATGGTAGGAATAGATAATTCAGGAACATTAAATATAGGAGTAAAAGATGGAACTGTAAATAGTCAAAGTCCTTGGATTACTGGTAATACTTATGGAGTAAAAAGTACTGTTGATTATGTTTTTTATGATGGAATTATTGAAGGAAAAACAAAAGCGGTAAATGATGAAGCTTATATAACAGACATAGAAACTGGTTATGATTATTTACGTACTACTGTGGATGGATATAAAAGAATTAGACTTGCAAGAGTAGTAACTATTACTTTTAATGGTAATGGGGGTACTGTATTAGAATCATCTAGACAACATGCAGCTGGTGAAGCAATTGGTGAACTTCCAATTCCAACAAGAGTAAAATATGAATTTACTGGATGGTATACACAAGGTGGAGATCCAGTAGATAGTAGTACTGTAATAAATAGTGATATTACGCTTTATGCTCATTGGGAAAAATTAGCAGATTATGTAGCAGAAGTAAATGGTATACAATACGAATCTCTTCAAGATGCTATTGACCATGTACCAAGTAATAACACCAAAACTGTGATTACATTATTACAGAATATTACTGAATGTGTAACAATAAATAACGGAAAATATATTGAGTTTAATATGGGAAGTTATTATATTAGAAATGATGGTACTAATCCAGTTATATGGAATAAAGGTAAGTTAGATATTACTAATGGAAGAATAATAACTAATGCGACACAAGGTGCTATAAATAATGAAACAACTGGAATACTTCATATGAGTGGTGGAAGTATCGAAGCAACCGGAACCAAGCAAGCTATATATAATAATGGTGGATTTGTTGAAATAAGTGGCACTGCACATTTATCTAATACAGCATCTGATAGAGCAGCAGTACATAATCTTAATAATGGTACAATGAATATTTTAGGTGGAACTATTGAATCATCAAAATTTAATGCTGTTGAAAATGTTGCAACAATAAATATTGGTACTAAAGATGGTAATATTGATACATCATCACCATTAATGATAGGTAAAAAATATGGTATTAATTCAACAGGTACATTAAACTTTTATGATGGAGTTTTTAAAGGTGTTACCAATTCAATAAATGGAACAATAACAGAAATCGAAGACAATAGTACTCGATTTGATACAACAGAAGTAATAAATAACACTGTATATAAAGTAACTTATTTACAATAAAAAAGATTAGTTAACTAATCTTTTTTCTATTATTATAACTATTTTATATAATAAATAAGATATAACAGCAAGCAATATAATTCCACTCATTACTAAATCTAAATTGAATACTTGTTTTCCATATACAATTAAATACCCAATGCCAGATGCACTAACTAAGAATTCTCCCATAATAACTCCAACTAAAGTTTGAGAAATACATATTTTAAAAGAAGATATAATGGTTTTATAACTACTAGGTAATACTAAATAAAATAATGTTTGTATTCTATTTGCATTTAATGATTTAAATAGTTTTAATCTATATTCATCTGTATTTATAAAGCCATTATAAATACAAATAGTAGTAGTTATAATATTTATTAGTAAAGACATTATAATTATACTTTTTATATTTGAACCAAATATTATTATAATAAGGGGACCTAAAGCTATTTTAGGTAATGAATTAATCATAGTTAGAAAAGGATCTATTATTTTATATAATAATTTGAATTCATATAATATTATAGATAATATAAAGCTAATTATTATTCCAAGAATAAATGATACTATTATTTCTATTAAAGTAGTATATACATGAATATATATATTTTTTAAATATATAATAGTTTTAATAATTCTTAATGGAGAAGAATAGATAAAAGGATTTAATATGTTATAGTATGTTAATAATTCCCAAATTATTAACATACTTATTAAAAGTATTAATTGATATATTAATACTTTTTTATTCTTCATTTAAGTAATTCCAAATGATATCAAAATAATAATTAAACTTTTTATCTATTCTTCTTTTATAAATAGAATCATTATTTAATTCTATATTAATTATTTTTTTTATTTTTCCTGGTCTATTACTAAGTATTATTACTTTATCAGAAAAATAAATAGCTTCTTCTATATTATGTGTAACAAGTATTACAGTTTTATTTTCTTTTTTAAATATATTATAAGCATCCTCACTAATTAGTAGTTTGGTCGTTTCATCTAAAGCACTAAATGGTTCATCTAATAATAATATATCAGGATTAAGTGCTAATGTTCTTATTAGTGCCACTCTTTGTTTCATTCCTCCGGATAACTCTTTTGGATATTTATCTTTAAAACCATCTAAATTATATTTCTTAAACAAATAATTAACATAATCTATATTTTCTTTATTTATATTCTTATTAATTTTTAACCCTAAAATAGCATTATCATAAATGGTATACCAATCAAGTAGAGCATCACTTTGTAACATATATGCAAAATTTATATTATCATTTTTATTTATAATTCCGGTGTATTCATTATCTATTCCAGATAATATTGATAATAAAGTGGATTTCCCACATCCAGAAGGTCCTAAAATAGAAATAATTTCTCCCTTTTTAATATTAAAATTAATATTATCTAGTGCTTTAATATATCCATCTTTAGTATAATAGTTTTTACTTAAATTAATAATTTTAATCATTTAAATTTACTACCATATCATTATAAACAATATTTTTTTTAATTAGGTTATTATCTTTTAATAATGTTATTAAAGTATTAAAAAATTCTTTGCTAATATGGGTATTACTTACCCATACATCAGCGTCTTTATATCTTTCAATCATTTTTGCTAATACATCTACATCAGTATCTTTAAATTGATCTTTTATTGTATTTGCTATTTTTGTTGAATTGTTTTCCATAGTATATTTAATCCCTTTATTAATTGCTTTATCAAATCTTTTTATCAAATCTTTATTTTCTTCAATAAAACTTTTTTTAGCATAAAATGCTGTATATGGAAATTCTTTAGAATGAGCGCCAACACTATCAACTACATAGCCAATATTTTCTTTTTCTAAGGAAGATGCTAGTGGTTCAAATAAATTTACATAATCACCAGTACCTCCAATAAAAGCTCCAGCTAATTCAGAAAATTCAATACTTGTATTAATATTAACTTCGCTTTTATTAATTCCTTCATTTTTTATTGCTTCAAAGAAACTTAATGCTGGCATACCAGTAGATCTTCCTACTAATATTTCTTTATTTTTAAGATCATCCCATTTAAAATCTTTATTTCTAGATATTATAAATTGACCATCTTTTTTAGTTAAACCACTAAATACTTGTAAGTAATCTTTATTATTACTATTATATACAAATACTGCTGATTCTGGACCAGCTAAACCAATAAATGCATCTTTACTAAGTACTGATGCTGCAACATTATCACTACCACTAACTAATAATAATTCAATATCAATTCCTTCATCTTTAAAATAGCCATTTTCTATAGCAACATAGAATGGAGTATAGAAAATACTATGAGTTACTTCAGCAACTTTTATTTTGTTTTTATTCTCATCACTTTTAAATCCTCCTAATAAAAAAATAGTTAAAATAATAATTATTCCTATTATTGGAATAATATAAAATTTTTTCATAACACAACTCCTTCGTTATAATATATTCTATTTATTTAATAATTGTTAGTTCAAATATAATGTGTTATTATTATTTTGAGGTGAATAAAATGGAAGGTACAATAGCAATTCATAAAATATTAATGATAATTGTTCCAATATTTATGCTTCTAGTATTTATAGTAGTATTTGCAATGGTTTTAAGTCCAAAATTAAGAGGTAAGATGATGGCAAGAAATATTAAATCTATGAAGTATATGTTGGATGAATCTAAAGATTCTTTAGAAGAAATGGGAAATACTGCTATTAATATTAGAAAAAAGATAATAGATGAAAATGAAGATGTATTGAAAGAAACTGCTTCTAAAGAAGGAGATATTGCAAGTATTGGGGTAGAAAAGAAAGCAAGAGCGATTAGAAAAGGATTACTTGAAGATGAAATATATTGCAAGTATTGTGGTAAATCCATAGAAAAAGATTCTAAATTTTGTAAATATTGTGGTAAAGAATTATAACATGTGTTATAATTCTTTTTGTATAGCCCGTTGGTGAAGCGGCTTAACACACTGCGTTCTCAGCGCAGCATTCACGGGTTCGAACCCCGTACGGGTTACCAATTTAAGGAGTGTTAATATGTCATTAGTGAATGCTAAAGAATATTTAAAAAATATTGGATTAGAAGATAGAATAATCGAATTAAAAGAAAAAACTGGTACAGTAAAAGAGGCTGCTCTTGCTTTACATTGTGAAGAAGGAGATATTGCTAAAACTTTAAGTTTTTTATTAGATGATAATAAAGCAATATTAATTCTTACTGCAGGTGATAAAAAGATTGATAATCAAAAATATAAAGAAGAATTTAATACTAAAGCTAAAATGATTCCGTTTGAATTAGTAAATAATTACATTGGCCATGAAGTTGGTGGTGTTTGTCCATTTGGTATTAAAGATGGAGTAGATGTATATTTAGATGTTTCTCTAAAAGAACATGAAATAATATATCCAGCTTGTGGTAGTGCCAATAGTGCAGTTAAATTAACTATTGAAGATTTAGAAAAATCATCTAATTATCTTAAATGGATAGATGTATGTAAATAAAAATATGATGCTATTTCTTAGCATCATATTTTTTTCTTAATTCAGTATTTAATATTGTTTTTCTTAATCTTATATTATTTGGTGTAACTTCAACTAATTCGTCTTGATTTATATAGTCTAGAGCATATTCAAGTGTTATTAATCTAGGTCTTTTTAGTACAACTGTTTTATCTGATGCAGCTGCTCTTGTATTAGTAAGTTCTTTTCCTTTTACAACATTTACAGCTAAATCATTATCTCTATTACATTCTCCAACAATCATACCTTCATATACTAGAGTATTAGGTTCTACAAACATAATACCTCTATCTTCTAATGCTCCTAAACTATATGCAGTAGCTTTTCCTTCTTCAGTAGAAACTAATACTCCAAGTTTTCTTTCTCCAAGATCAACTTCAGTTACTTCTTCATAATCTTTAAATGTGTGATTCATTATTCCATAGCCTTTAGTTAAAGTCATAAAATTAGTTGCAAATCCAATTAAACCACGAGATGGAATAGTGTAATTAATTCTTGTAAGAGTACCAATATGAGTCATGTTATCCATGATTGCTCCTCTTGAAGATAATTCTTCAATAACTCCGCCCATATATTCATCATCAACTTCTATTAGTAATTCTTCATATGGTTCATATTTCTTTCCATCTATTTCTTTAATAATTACTTTAGGTTTAGATACTTGTAATTCAAATCCTTCACGTCTCATATTTTCTATTAAAATAGATAAATGTAATTCACCACGTCCAGATACTAAGAAGTTTTCTGAATCTAATTGTTCAACTTTTAATGCAACATCTCTTTGAGTTTCTTTAATTAATCTTTCACCAATTTTTCTTGATGTTAATATTTTCCCATCTTGACCTGCAAATGGAGAAGAATTAACTCCAAATGTCATTTGTAATGTTGGTTCATCTATATGAATTATTGGTAGTCTTTCAGTATTACCGACTTCAGTAATTGTTTCTCCAACTGAGATATCTTCTAGTCCAGCAATTGCACATATATCACCAGCATCACATTCATTTATTTCTTCACGTCCTAATGGAGTAAATCCAAATAATTTTTGTATTCTAAAATCTTTTTTAGTACCGTCTAATCTTAAGCAACTAACCATTGTACCTGTTTTTACTTTACCATTAAAAACACGTCCAATAGCAATTCTTCCAACATAATCATTATAATCAAGCAATGCTGGTTGAAATTGAAATGGTTTATTAATATCACATATTGGAGCATTAATCTCATTTATTATTAGATCAAGAATTGGTTTCATTGTTTTTTCTTGATCATCTGGATTACTACTTAAAGATGATGTTCCGTTTAATGCACTTGCATAGCAAACTTTAAAATCTAATTGTTCATCACTAGCTCCTAAATCTAGGAATAAACCTAATACTTCATCAACAACATCTTTTATTCTTCTTGTTGGTTTATCAACTTTATTTATAACCACAATTGGTTTAACGCCTTCATCAATAGCTTTTTTTAATACAAATCTTGTTTGTGGCATTGGTCCTTCGTAAGCATCTACTACCAAGATAACTCCATCAACCATCTTCATTATTCTTTCAACTTCGCCACCAAAATCAGCATGACCTGGAGTATCTAATATATTTATTTTAACATTGTTATAAATAATTGATGTGGCTTTAGCAAGAATAGTTATTCCTCTTTCTTTTTCAATATCATTTGAATCCATTGAAAAATTTTCAGAGTTTTGATTATCTCTAAAAGTACCAACATATTTAATTAATTCATCTACTAAAGCAGTTTTCCCGTGGTCAACATGCGCAATTATAGCAACGTTTCTAATTTCCATCTAATATCACCCATAAACTTTAGATATTATAGCATAAATAATTTTAAATAAAAACACAAAATTGTGTTGTTCAAATTTTAAATATGTGATAAACTTAAAATAAGGTGGAGTAGATAAGAATGGATAAAGAAATAAAACTTGATACTCAGTTAGTAATAATTGCTGTTCTTATATTAACAATCGTTTCATTGAATGTTTCATATGCAGCGTTTTTTTCTGTGCAATCTCAATCAACTGTGTCAGAAGTACAAGCAGGAAATTTAAATGTTATAGTGAATGGAACGCTTATGAGTAGTAATGATTTATATCCAGTAACAAGTAGTGATTTACCATCAACAGTTAATAGTGTGGTTTCTGGAGATTATGCTACATTAACATTAAATAATTCAGGAAATTTAAATTCTGATTTTTCAGTTAGTATAACTTATGATAACCTTCCTTCTGGAAAAACAAATGAGGATAGATTAGCATTTAATTATTTAATGGTTGGTTTATATGATGATGATAATAATGAGTGGGTATCTTTTGGTGGAAATTATTATGTTGCAATAACATCATTAACACCATCAGCTACTGATGTATACCCAATATTAAGAAGTACTGTAAATGCTGGTACAAGTAAACAATATCGTGTTTATATTTGGCTAAAAAGCGATACTCCAATTGGTCAAATAGGAAAGTTAGCTTACTTGAAACTAGATGTTAAGAGTGCAACGGTAGCAGAAAGCTAGTAGGTGGTAATTATGGAAAATAGAATGATCAATTTTGAAACTAAAAGATTACTTTCTATAGTAATTATGGTAATGATTATGCTAATGGTATTCATATTACTTACTTTAGCTGCGCCTCTAGTTAGTAGTAATGGACCAAGCAATTATAACAAAATAATTAATTTATCTATTAACCTAGATATAGATGGAGATAGTATTCCGGATTTAAACTTAGACTTAGATGGTGATGGAATAGCAGATATTAATATCGACTTAGATGGTGATGGAATACCTGATTTAAATATCGACCTTACTGGTGATGGTAAGTGTAACGTTAACTGTGATACTACAGGTAATGGAATAGCAGATACTAACCTAGTTAATACTGACTTAACTGGTGATGGTAAATGTAATAAAAACTGTGATACAAATGGTGATGGTTATCCAGACTTAAATATTGACTTAGATAATGATAATAAGTGTGATTTAAACTGTGATACTAATGGAAATGGTAAACCAAATAATAATATTGATTTTAACCAAGATGGTAAATGTGATGTTAACTGTGATACAAATGGTGATGGAATACCTGATACAAATCTTACTAATACTGATTTAAATGGTGATGGTAAGTGCGATAAAAACTGTGATACAAATGGAGATGGTTATCCAGATATCAATATTGATATTAATAACGATACAGTATGTGATTTAAATTGTGATACAAATGGTGATAATAAACCTGATACAAATATTGATACAAATGGAGATGGAAAGCCAGATTTAAATATTGATATAGATAAAGATGGTAAGTGTGATTTCAATTGTGATACAAATGGAGACGGAAAACCAGATATCAATATAATTGGTAATGGTACTACTTGTACAAGCAATTGTGATTTAAATGGTGATGGTTATCCAGATATTAATATTGATACAAATGGTGATGGCAAATGTGATCTAAACTGTGATACAAATGGAGATAACGTAGCAGATACAAATATTGATATAGATAAAGATGGAAAACCAGATATTAATAAAGATACAAATAATGATGGCAAATGTGATTTAGACTGTGATACAGATGGAAATCATGTAGCGGATTTAAATATCGATATCAATAATGATGGCAACTGTGATGTTAACTGTGATACAAATGGAGATGGTAATTCGGATGTTAACTTAACTAATACTGATACAAATAATGATGGCAAATGTGATAAAAACTGTGATACTAATAATGATGGTTATCCAGATTTAAATATTGATATAAATAATGATGGCAAATGCGATCTTAATTGTGATACAAATAATGATGGAAAGCCAGAATTAAATGTTGATAATAATCAAGACGGCAAATGTGATTTAAACTGTGATACAAATGGAAATGGTAAACCAAATACAGATATAGACATAAATAATGATGGTATTTGTGATATTAACTGTGATACCAATGGAGATGGAAAACCAGATAGTAATACATTAAATCAAGATACAAACCATGATGGAAAGTGTGATTTAAACTGTGATAATAATAAAGATGGATATCCAGACACTAATATAGATGTTAATGGCGATGGTATACCAGATCTAAATGTAGATACAAATAATGATGGCAAATGTGATTTAAACTGTGATACAGATGGCAATAATATTCCTGATTTAAATCTAGATATTAACAGTGATGGCAAATGTGATGTTAACTGTGATACCAATGGAGATGGAAAACCAGATGTTAACTTAACTAACACTGATACTAATAATGATGGTAAGTGTGATAAGAACTGTGATATTAATGGAGATGGATATCCAGACACTAATATAGATATAAATAATGACGGAAAATGTGATATAAACTGTACTGGTGGTTCTGGAAGTAATCCGAATATGAATATTGATACCAATGGAGATGGAAAACCAGATCTAAATGTCGATACTAATAATGACGGAAAATGCGATTTAAATTGTGATACAGATGGAAATGGTAAACCAAATATTAATCTTGATATTGATGGAGATGGAACTTGTGATATTAACTGTGATACAACAGGCAATGGCAAACCTGATACAAATGTAATAAATCAAGATAATAATCATGATGGTGTATGTGATAAAAACTGTGATATTGATAAAGATGGATATCCAGATACTAATTTAGATATAAATAATGATGGTAAATGTGATTTAAATTGTGATCCAGATCATGACGGAATACCAAATACTAATATTGATGTAAATCAAGATGGTGTATGTGATTTAAATTGTGATACTAATGGTAATAGTCATTGTAATCTAAATTGTGATATAAATCATGATGGAAAACCAGATACAAATATTGATACCAATGGAGATGGAATTGCAGATTTAAATATAGATATTAATAATGATGGCAAATGCGATTATAACTGTGATACTAATAATGATGGTATTCCAGATACTAATCTAAAAGATGCAGATTTAAATGGTGATGGTATATGTGATATTAACTGTGATACAGATAAAGATGGTATACCAGATACTAATTTAGATACAAACGGAGATAATAAACCAGATATTAATATTGATAATAATCATGATGGCAAATGCGATTTAAATTGTGATATAAATGGTGATGGAATACCAGATACAAATATTGATACTAATGGTGATAATGAGCCAGATGTTAATATCGATAAGAACAATGATGGTATATGTGATTTAAATTGTGATGTAAATGGAGATAATAAACCAGATACAAATATTGATACAAATAATGATGGAAAACCAGATTTAAATGTTGATACAAATCATGATGGCAAATGTGATTTGAATTGCGATACAGATGGAAATGGAAAGCCAGATCAAAATATTGATATTAACCATGATGGTAAGTGTGATGTTAACTGTGATACAAACCATGATGGAAAGCCAGATACTAATCTTATTAATACAGACATAAATGGTGATGGCAAATGTGATAAGAACTGTGATACTAATGGTGATGGTTATCCAGATGTTAAT
>JAEEGL010278439.1_pt1 | contig 28634 bp, 23 predicted proteins | sample 9134231 | NCBI WGS metagenome assembly JAEEGL01 (sample SAMN16246548, study PRJNA631951) | gut metagenome | biome: gut microbiome; feature: rumen; material: fiber-attached | host: Bos | place: Iran: Karaj | collected 2018-10 | reverse complement strand
ACCAGTCTTCCACTAAAGGACCTAATATCGCCTCTTCTTTAAGAGTAAACATGGACGTTTCTTCTTCCCTTATGGATTATGCTTCCTCTTGCTACTTGATGTATCTTCAGGAACTATCTTTGTCGCTTTTTCAGTATGGTGATAGATTTCCTTATGAGGAGATGAAGAAGATTATCAACGCCTTAAAGGAAGGAAAAGATGTTTTATCTCTTTCTATTCTTACTTTAGGTGTGCTTTATCATGTTCTTGGTATTGAGATCAACACCGAGTATTGTATCCACTGCCAAAATAGAAAAAACATCGTCTCCTATTCCTTAGAGGAAGGTGGATATCTCTGTAAGAATTGCTTAAGCAAGTTTTCTCTTGCTGAAAAAGAAGAGATGGATTTATATGTTCTCAAATACGCCTTTATGGACTTAAAGGAGGATATTTTATCGAAGGTTGTTCCGAAGAATTCTGGTATCCGCGTCCTTTGTGAGCTGAATGACAACATCATCCGCTATTTTGATTTGAAACCGATGAAATCTTTTTCTCTACTTTTGAACGCTCTTTATTAATAACTATGTTATACTTAATAAGCTTTATTTTATCGAGGTATTTAAAATGGCTGAAAAAGAAAAAACTTTTGAGGAAGTTACTACACATCTCATCACTTCAGGCTTCGTTTATCAGGGTAGTGAAATCTACGGCGGTTTATCCAACTCCTGGGATTATGGCCCATTAGGTGCTTTGCTCAAGAATCACGTCAAAGATTTATGGTTGAGACATTTTGTCCGCGGCATTGAATATAATGTCCAGATCGATCCAGCTATCATCATGAATCCAAAGGTCTGGATGGCTACTGGTCATGTTGCCAATTTCCATGATCCACTTGTCGATTGCAAATATTGTCATTCCCGTTATCGTGCTGACCAGATCATCCATGAACAGAAACCTGAATTGGATGTCGATGGTATGACTCAGGATCAGCTCAATGCTGTCATGCAGTCTGGTGAAATCCTTTGCCCAAGCTGTGGCAAGCATGAATTCACTCCAATCCGTCAGTTCCAGATGATGTTCAAGACCTTCATCGGTGTCACGGAAGATAAGCAGTCTGAAGTTTATTTGAGACCAGAAACTGCTCAGGGTATCTTCATCAACTTCAAGAACGTCATGAGAACCACCAGAAGAAAGCTTCCTGTCGGTATCGTGGATATCGGTAAAGCCTTCCGTAACGAAATCACTCCAGGTAACTTCACCTTCCGTACCAGAGAATTCGAACAGATGGAAATCGAATTCTTCTTCAAACCAGGCGAGGATGACAAGTGGTTTGAATTCTACAAGGAAAACTGCAAATCCTTCGTCGAGAAACTCGGCTTACGTGATGAAAAGGTTCGCTTCAGAGATCATGAACCTGCTGAGCTTGCTTTCTATTCCAAGGCCACTACCGATATTGAATATGACTTCCCAACCATGGGCTGGGGCGAATTGATGGGTATTGCCTGCCGTAGCGATTATGACCTTGGCAGACATATGGAATCCTCTAGTCAGGATTTGACCTATCTCGATCCAGAAACCAATGAAAAGTATATTCCACATGTCGTCGAACCATCCTTTGGTCTTGACCGTTTGATGTTAGCTTTATGCTGCGACGCCTATGAAGTGGAGTCTCTCAAGGATGGTGCTGATAGTCGAATTGTCATGCATTTTGCTCCTGAACTTGCTCCATACACTGTCGCGGTCATGCCTCTTTCCAACAAACTTGTCGAGGAAGCCAAGAAGGTCTTCGACCAGGTCAGAATCGACTATGATGCCATCTTTGATACCACCGGTTCCATCGGTAAGAGATATCGTAGAGAAGATGCTATCGGTACTCCTTTATGCGTCTGCTATGACTTTGATTCTGCTAACGATGGTTGTGTTACCGTTCGTGAAAGAGATAGCATGGCTCAGGAAAGAGTCGCCATTGCTGACTTAAACGAATATATCCATAAGTTCTTAAAGAAAAATCAAGTGAAATAATGGCTAATAACGAGACAAATGATACCTCCTTCTTTAAAGAAGTTGCAAAAAAGGCGAGTATCAGAGATGTCATCGCTCATGAACTTGGCGCCAATGCGGTGATCAAGAAAGGCAAAGATTACGTCTGTCTTTGCCCTTTTCACAATGACCACTCTCCCTCTATGAAGATTGACGTGGCTCACAACACGTTCAAATGCTGGGTTGATGGCCATGGTGGCGATCCCATCAATTTTGTTGAGCAGTATGAGAAGATCACGAAATTTGAGGCTTTAAAGAAAGTCTGCCAGATCTGTGGTATTCCTCTTCCTAGTGACATGGCATCTAAAAGTCAGTTTGTCTCAAAATTAGATACGAATTACAAACAAGAATTAAATGCGCTTCTCGAGCTCAAGAAGTTTTATCAGCTTGCCTTACAATCCAATGAAGGCCAGTTTGCCCGAGACTATCTTGAGAAAAGAAAGATACCAGTTGAGGCGATTTCTCATTTTGGTATCGGCTTTGCTCCTGAAGATCCTACTTTAGCAATTAAGGCATTAAGAAAGAATGGCTATGAGATTCCCACTTTGGAAAAAGCGGGAATCTTAAGCAATTCTTCTGATATGAAAGACCGCTTCTCCTTTAGACTGATGTATCCCATTGAGGATGACTTTGGTCATCTTGTCGGCTTTTCAGGAAGAAGACTAAAAGACGATCAGGATCCTCGAAAATATATCAACTATCCGGCTACTGAATTATTTAATAAATCGGAGATTCTTTATCATTATGCCCAGGCTAAGAACGTGGCCAAGAAATATGGCTACATTTATGTCGTAGAAGGGTTTAATGATGCCATCGCCTTCCAAAGAGCAGGTATTGAAAGTTGTGTAGCCACAATGGGTACCGCTCTGACCCAACAAAACGTTCGTTCTTTAAAACGACTTGGCGTAGAAGTGCGCCTTTGTCTTGATCGAGATGAAGCGGGTCAAAAGGCAATGGAGGATACTCTCCCCTTGCTTTTAAAGGAAGGTGTTCCTTTTAGAGTAGTCCGTCCTTTTAAAGGCGGTAAGGATGCCGATGAGGTCTTAGCAAACTTCTATCCTGAAGGAAATGAAGAACTGAACAAAGAAGCGACTCATATGTATGATGCCTTCTTGTTTTTATTAGCTAGAGCCCTGAAAGAAGGTGGAAATCCAAAGAAGTTAACCGATCCTTCTAGAATACAGGCCTTTATCAAGAAGGCTAGTCCTTATTATCAAAGTCTTGATGATATTTCTAAGGCCAATGACTTATCTGCTTTAGTCAAGGTTACTGAGATGAGTGAAACGGTCTTGTCTCAACAACTAAGTAATCAGCAGGTAATGGAAATTGAACCAACTGAAGATAAGAAGACGAAGAGATTTGAAAAGAAACAGACCAACCAGAGATCTAGTAACTGGAACAGAAACAGAAGAGGAAATGATGAGGAAGAAGTTAAAAATCTTCTCAACAAGGATAATCTTCCTAAGAAACACTTCCTACCGAACAACATTGAGTCTTTTATTCAGATGGCTCAGGATTCGGTGGCAGCTGTTGGTATGAATAAGGAACTGATCAAGAATGAGAGTCAGATTATCTATATCCTTTCTCATTCTCGTCTGGCTTTTAAGAAATTTGAGGAATCCAACTTCAACATCGTCTTCCGTCCGTTTTATGGATTATCTTTGCTGATCGATACGATTTATCGCTCTTCTCCAACAAAGGTTGCCTTTTCTCAAGAAGATTACGCTAAGCTTTATCAATTTATCAGCAACTATACTAAAAAGCATGAAGAAATCCAAACCGAAGAAAAGAAGGAAGAAGAGGATACCGCTTTTGATATCGAAGGCTTTGAGGATGTTCCTATCTCTGATCAGGCTTTTGATGATGAATTTGAAGATTCTTCAGAAGATATCAATAATGATTTTTATTCCATCAACATCAATCCAGATGATATCGACTTTTTAAAAGACGTCATCCAGGTTCTCCAGATGAGTCCAGATAACATCTATGATGAAATGAAATTTGCCCAAGAATTAGAAGCTCATTCATTAGTTCTCGCCTATTCTTTAAGAGAAGGTGAATGTCGAAGGAAAAACCTTTCCTTAAAGCAGGATATGGAATTAAGAAGACTTCAGATGAGTCTGAAAAAGTACGGCATCAACATCAAAAATTAAAAAATATTAACTTTTTTCTAAAATTCCGGAATTTGTCCCATAATTATAAATGTGAGGTATAGTCAATGGCTAAGAAAAAGAATGAAATGGTAGAAGAAGTACTTCCTTCTGAAGACGAAAACGTCCTTGATGATGCTATCGTGACAGAAGATAACAAAAAGCATTCTTCTCATAAGAAGAGCGGGAAGAAAGCCACTGCTGACAAGAAAGGGGAAAAGGGAAATCTTGATGATATCATCCCTCCGGTCAAAGTGGAAAGCACCAAAGCAAAACAAACAAAAAAACAGAAAGATGAAGATTTAGAAGAGGAAGAACAAGAAATGGCTTTAGAATCGAACGAAGATATTGATAAGGAATTAGGTAAATACCTCTCTGGCGAAACAGATTTAGATGATTTTGAAGAGAATGAAGATGAGCTTTCTGAGGAAGAATTAGAAGCTGCCATTGAAGAAACCAACAATGCCAACAAAGGTAAGAAAGGTAGAAACGGAAAGAAGACCACCGTCTCTGAAATGGCCAAATCCAACCGTGAGATGATCACCCTTGAGGATGTGAAACTTCACTTCCTTCAAGTCGGTAAGGAAAACAATGGTATCGTCAAACAGGACGATATCAATAAATTCACTTCCCATCTCAAACTTTCCGATGATGATTTCAACGAAATCTTGGTTTATCTTTCCGATAACAACCTTTCGTTAGATACTGATGATGTAGAAATGGATGAAGATGATCTCCCACCGATGTACGAAGATGATGACTTCCGCGATGAGGATGAAGAATCTTTCGATCCTGATCAGGAAGAAATGCTCTCTGCCGTCGATGTCAAGAATTCTGACCCTGTCAGACAATACCTTCACGCCATCGGCGCTTATCAGGTCTTCAAGTCCAAGGATGAAGAAGTCGCTACCGCCCAGGATATCATCCAGGGTGAAGAAGCCTTAAAGGAAATGGAAGAACCTTTAGCTGAGGCTTTTGAACAGTATCACGCCTTAAATGAAAGCAAGGACTTCCATAACTTTGTTACCGAAGTCTTACCATCCACCGATGAAACCAATGACGATGTCTGGAATATGTGGTTTAGCAACAACTATCCAATGGTCAAGAATCCAGAACACCTTTATCCATTAAAGTACAAGGTTGATGCTGGTATCTCTGCTAAGAATCTTTTGATTCAGTGCAACTTGAAATTGGTTGTTTCTATCGCCAAGCATTATGTCAACCGCGGTATGGAATTCCTCGATTTGATCCAGGAAGGTAACCTTGGCTTGATGAAGGCCGTCGATAAATTTGATTACACCAGAGGCTTCAAGTTCTCCACTTACGCCACTTGGTGGATCAGACAGGCTATCACTCGTGCTCTTGCCGACCAGGCCAGAACCATTCGTATTCCTGTCCATATGGTTGAAACCATCAACAAGATCACCAGAGCTCAGAGAAAACTCGTTCAGAAGCTCAATCGTGACCCAACAGCCGAAGAAATCTCCGAGGAATTGGGCGGTCAGTGGTCTGCTACTCGTATCAGAGAAATTCAGCAGATTGCTCTTGATCCACTCTCCCTTGAAAAACCTGTCGGTGAAGAAGAAGATTCTCACGTTGGCGACTTTATCGAAGATAAAGATAATGTCTCTCCATACGAATATGCTAACCGCTCCATGGAGACGGAAAGAATCAATGAGGTTCTTGCCCAGTTGACCGAACGTGAAGCGAGAGTCATTCGTTTACGTTATGGCCTTGAAGACGGCAGAACGCATACCCTTGAAGAAGTGGGTAAGGAATTCAACGTTACTCGTGAACGTATCCGTCAGATTGAAGCCAAGGCTTTAAAGAAGTTACGTCATCCAGCTCGTGCTAAATTATTAAAGGATTTCAGAAACGATAACTAAATTATCTAAACGTCTTTTATCGGCTTTCGAACTTGTCCCGGAAGGCTCTTATGTCATCGATGTAGGAGCCGACCGCGGACAATTTTCGATATATCTGGCTAATCATAACCATAAAGTATTGGCCATTGAAAATAAGAAGGGACCTTATCTCAACCTTGAAAAAAGCATCAAGCAGGAAGGCCTTCTTAATCTTTCGTGTGTCTTAGCAGATGGAATTGATTATCTTCCTAGCGAAGTGGATTGCTGTTGTATTCTCGGTATGGGTGGAAACACCATTTATGAGATTCTCTCTCATCATCCTGAATCCTTAAAGCAATTTAAAAGCATCATCATCGAACCTCAGTCGATCGCGAGTCAACCTATCTCATATCTTTTAGAAATGGGTTTTGAAAATGACGCGGGTATTTATGTCTATGAAAAAAGATATTATCCTTTGTTACGATTCATTCCTACTGATAAAAAGCAGAACCATTCTCCTTTAGAACAAAAATATGGTCCTTATCCAGTCATGCATAAAGATTCTTTATTAAAAGAGATGCTCGATAAGGAAATCAATCAGCTTCTTCCCTATCTCAATCAGGAAGAAACCAAGAAGAAATATGACCTTTTAATGGAAGAAAAACGAGGTATTTTCATTGATGACTGAGAGAAAACTGCTTCATCGCTTAGGCCTTCTTTTTCCGAAAAACTTAAGCGAATTTTATGATCATCCTGGTTATCAGACCGGTAACAAGGATATGAATCAAGAGGTCAAGAAGGTTTTTCTGTGTTTGGATTTTACCGAAGAATGTCTTTCTGCGGCTATCAAATTTAATCCCGATATCATCATCACTCATCATCCGTTTTTCTTTGGCTCCAAACCAAAAATCAGAAAAAACGATCTGCTGAAAGTAAAATTAGAACAGGAAGTCATCAGTAAATTACATTGTCCTATCTATTCTTATCACACCAATTTTGATAAAGCCAAAAACGGTATGAATGATACTCTTTTTGCTTTTTTGGGTTTTGAGGTAAATGAGATAGGTAAAGATGGTTGTTTAAGAATCACTAACCTAAAAGAAGGAAAGACAACTAGCGAGATAGCAAGATACCTTGCGGACAAATTTAAGTTTGATTATGTCGGTTATCTCGATAATCAGAAACTGAATTTCCGCATCGGCATGGTTGCTGGTGGAGCTGGAAATGACTTTTCCTGGGCTATCGATGAAAACTGTGATTTATATATCTCTGGCGATAGCGCCCATCACGCCAGAGTCGATATGAGAAGATATTCTCTCAATTACATTGAACTGCCACACGAATGTGAAGAAATCGGCTTTATGCTAGGTATGAGCAAAGCCTTAAAAGACATCGATCCTACACTTGAAATAGAAGAATTCCGCTTTGAAGAACCCTATACGCTTGTAAAGAGGTAAAAATGGCAAAATTAATCTTTGATTCTTATCCTTCCTTTGTGAAGTATGTGAAGTTGCAAAAGAATCTGACCAAAGAAGAGACCATTACGTTATTAAAGGAATATCAAGCTAACCCTAGTCAAGAAAACATGGAAGAATTGATGAATGGTCATCTTCCGATTGTCCTTTCGCTTGTCAAAAAGTATAAGGACACCCCAAATGTCGATGTGATGGATTTGATACTTTCTGGTCTAAATGGATTATTCCATGCGATTCAAAATTTTGATTTTTCTCGTAACGTCTTATTTTCTACTTACGCCTATAAGGAGATTGAATCGTCCATCAGAGAATTTGTCCGCCGTTTCTCTCACCCGGTCAAGATTCCTGAACGCACCGTTCGTAAATATTTCGAAATCGTAAAAACAAGAAAGATGTTAGCGGAAAAACTTCAGCGTCAACCCAGTGAAGCGGAAATCGTTCAAGCCCTTGATTTTTCAATCACTGAAGAAGAACTAAGAAGAATGATTCAATCCTGTCAAACCCCATTATCTTTAGATCGACCTGTCGATAGTGAGAGTGATGAAGGGCAAACCTTCCAGGATCTACTAATCAGCGAAGATGATCCGAAGAAGAAATTGGAAGAAGATATTGAAGAAGAAGTGATCAAGCAAAGGTTTGAACAGTTTCCTAGCAAATATCGTGAACTGATCTTGGAAAGATATCGTCCCACCGAAAATGGTAAGCCAGTTCCGTTTGAGAAACTTTCCAATAAGGATCATGACACGATTGCCCAGCTTCGTTATATCGAAGACTATACGAAGAATGAAATCGCCAAATATTTCGAAAAGAAACTAAATCGCAAGCTCTAAATCCTGCTTTAATTTCTCTACCGTGTCTTTGTTGACGCTGGTAGCAGAAGCAATATAGATATCTTTTCCTTTTAATTCATCTAGATTCAACATGGAACTATCCAGTGCGATAGTTCCTTTTAATTTTGGATTAGATAAAGACATGGCATGATAGATTTCTTTGGCATTAGAAGAGGTCTTATCGCCACAGACGATAAAATAATTTCTCTCGGGATCAAGATCTTTGATGACCTTGATTGCCTGGTTGGATCTTTTTTCATATAAAGGGCAGATATCCATCACCTGGAGAAGATGAGTGTGCCCTTCAAGATAAGTTTTCACCATCTTCCAACTATCTTTACTTACCGTGGTCTGAGGAATGAAAACACAATTATCTTCTAACGATAAAGCCTCTAGTTGTTTTATCAGATCTAAGGTAGAATCCACTAAAGTGAAATAAGGGAAATGAGAAAGAAAACCTAAGGTTTCCTGATGATTCTTCTTACCAAGATAGATATAAGAAATGCCTTCTTCATATTGTTGAACTTTTAAATAACGTTGAAGAATCAAAGGACAAGTGGCATCAACAAGGTGGCAAAGGCCTTTAAATTGGTTCTCTTGTTCTAAAGTATGACCATGAGCAGATAAAATCACTGCATCATTTTTCGTGAGTGTAAGCCCTTTTTCAAAGAAGGATGCATGTGCTAGATTCATCAATCTTTCATTTTCCATGACGTTATGAATTAAAGGGTGAGTCAAATAGACACGAGAGTGCATTTTCCCCGTTTCTATGAGCTTTTCGATCGCTTGGTTGACTCCAAAGCAGAAGCCGTAATCCGTGATAATTTTAACCATGCTTGCATTATATCACAAAATAACTTTTCCTATGGATGGTAGCGCAATTTCTCTTGTAAATGGTATACTATTGAATATTGAAAGGACTTGTTGAAAATCATGGATTATTCAAAGTATATCGGCGTTACACCAGATTTCCCTAAGAAAGGTATCTCCTTTAAGGATATTTCTCCCTTGTTAAGAAATCCAGAGGCCTTCCGTGCCTGCATCAAAGAGATGGCCCAAAAAGCCAAGAAGTTCAACCCCACTGTCTTATGTGGCCCAGAAAGCAGAGCCTTCATCTTCGGCGCCGCTTTAGCCTATGAGATGGGTATTGGCTTTGTCATGGCCAGAAAGGCTGGTAAACTTCCAGGTGTGACTTTCAAGACCACCTATCAGTTGGAATATGGCACTGCCACCTTAGAGGTTCCAGCTGCTTCCTTCAAGAGCGGAGATAGAGTCTTGATGATCGATGACTTGATGGCTACTGGCGGTTCTTTTGCTGCCTTAAAGAGTCTGATTGAAAGTGCTGGTGGTACTCCAGTTGGTGCTTTATGCTTCATCAACTTAAAGGAACTCCACGGCGAAAAAGCCTTCAATCTTCCATTCGAATCCCTTATTGATTTATCCGACAATTAATTTAATACATGCAGATTCAGAACAAAATATACACCTTTGAGGACGTCAAGAACGTCTATTCGAAGTATATTCATAACAAAGACGACCTGGCCAGAATTGAAAAGGCCTATCGTTTTGCTGAGAAAAAACATGAGGGTCAAGTCCGTAAAAGCGGCGACCCTTATATTTCTCATTGTATCGGGGTAGCGGAAATTCTTGCAGAATTAGAAACTGGTCCTAACACTATCATGACCGGTTTTCTTCACGACACCATTGAAGATACCGACACCACCAAAGAAGAAATTCAGAAAGAATTTGGCGATGAAGTCGCCGAACTTGTCGAGGCTCTTACCAAGGTTACCAGACTTTCAGATTACAAGAATGTCGAGTTCACGGCGGAAAACCATCGCAAGATTTTTGTCGCCATGGCCAAAGATGTTCGCGCCATCATCGTCAAACTTGCCGATCGACTTCATAATATGCGCACCCTTCAGTTCCAGCCTGAACATAAACAGATTCGCATCTCTAAAGAGACTTTAGAAGTCTATGAACCGATTGCTCATCGACTCGGTTTATATAAGATTCAGACCGAACTAGAAGAACTTGCCTTATGGTATCTTGACCGTAAGGCGTATGAGGATATTGAAAAGCGTATCAATGATACGGCCGAAGACGCTCATGCGGCCTTAGCTGTTGCCAAAGAGGACCTCATCAAGATTTTAGAGCCCACCAAGATTCCCTTTACCATCTCCGATCGAGTCAAAAGCGTCTATTCCATCTACAAGAAGATGAGTTCGAAGAATTATTCCTTTGACCAAATCTATGATTTGATGGCTCTTCGTATCATCACCGATACCGAACAGGATTGTTATGCCATACTTGGTTATGTTCACGCCAACTTCAAACCAGTTCCCGGTAGATTCAAAGACTATATCGCTATGCCAAAGCCAAACATGTATCAGTCTTTGCATACCACGATTGTCTCAAATACCGGTCGCGTCTTTGAAGTTCAGATCAGAACCAAGCATATGGATGAAATCGCTGAGGGTGGTATTGCCGCCCACTGGCGCTATAAGGAAAACTCCAAGTACGACCCGAAACTCGAACAGCAGGAAATTGAAAACCAGTTGCATTGGTTTAAGGATTTTGTCAACATCACCAACGATGATCTAGACTCCTCAACCAAAGAATATGTCGACACTTTAAGCCATGACATCTTTGATGCCAATGTCTATGTTTTTACTCCAAAAGGAAACGTCATCTGTCTTCCTGCTGGCTCTACACCACTGGATTTTGGCTACCGAATTCACTCTGATGTCGGTGAACATGTTCAAGGCGCAAAGGTAAACGGTATTCTTGTTCCTCTTTCGGCCACCCTTCAGACTGGCGATATTGTGGAAGTCATGACCAACAAGGATGCTCATCCGAACACCGAATGGCTCAATATCGCCAAGACCAATTTTGCGAAGAGCAAGATTCGTCGATATTTAGTCAAACTCAACGCGGATTATGTCCGTGAAGAAAATATCAAGAAGGGGCGCCAGACTCTGATTGACTCCTTCCGTGAAAGAAAGATCAATGCGGATATCTCTCAGGTTTTGACCAAGAAAGTCTTACAGACCTTCAAGGTCGACTCTCCGGAAGAACTGTTCCTGATGCTTTATGGTAAGACCATCCAGCCGATGCAGATCATCGAAGCCAGTGAGATTGAATACACCGGCAAGATGACAAGCGAACAGATCATCGAGTCGATCAACTCGAGAAATCATCGCACCAACACGTCTGATCCGATTGTTCTCGCCAATGGCGATACTGTCATGAACTCACTTGCTAACTGCTGTACTCCAATTCCTGGTGATGAAATCATCGGTTTTGTCTCCACGGGACAGGGTGTCAAGGTTCACCGCAAGGATTGTCCAAACATCAACCGAGATGGCGTTCAGGATAGACTCATCGAAGTCAAATGGAATCCTGATGTCACCAAGAAGTCAGAATATCCCGTCGATTTAGCTATTGAATGTCATGACCGAGATAGACTTTTAATCGATATTGTCAATGCCCTTGCTGGTATGGAAGCCAAAGTCACCATGATTCAGGCTAAACTTCATCCCTCCAACAAGACGACTACGGTCTCGGCTACTATTCTTGCTAAAGATATCGAACAACTCGGGCACTTCATGCACGCGGTCAACAATGTCAAAGGCGTCTATCAGATTCGTCGAATCACCCATTAATGGAGCCCTGAAAAGGGCTCTTTTCAAGTGGAAATTTGTTCACTTATATTTATTCTTGTTATATAATTAGATGTTATTTTTAAGTTAAGGAGATTATATGGCCATTCAACAAATTAAAAAACCACGTGGTACCATCGATTATTATGGTGAAGACATGAAAGTCTTCGCTGGTATCAGAGAAATCCTTCTTGCCGAAGCGGACAAGTATGGTACGGAGTTTGTCGAGCTCCCGATGTTTGAAGAAAACGGCCTGTTCCATAGAACAGTTGGTGAAAGCAGCGATATCGTCACCAAGGAGACTTTCGATTTAGCCAAAAGAGGCGATAAGGACTACACGCTTCGTCCTGAATTCACCGCTTCTGTCTCTCGTGCTGTCATCGAAAACAAAATCTATACCGCTCCTGATATGCCGATTCGTCTCAGCTATTTTGGCCCTGTCTTCCGTTATGAAAGACCACAGACTGGTAGACTTAGACAGTTCAATCAGTTCGGTGTTGAATTCTTAGATAGCAAGGTTGACTTATCCACTACCTTGGATGCTTTCCTTCTTTCTTTAAGAAGTGCCGAAAAGCTTCTCGGTCACAAGGTCAAAGCTAAGATCAACTTCTTAGGTTCCTTTGAATCGAGAGAAAAATACAAAGTCGAATTGAAGAAGTTCTTCGAACCAAAGATCGAACATATGTGTGAAGACTGCAAGAGAAGATTAGAGACCAACCCTTTAAGAATTCTCGATTGCAAGGTTCCTGAAGATCAGGAAATCGCCAAAGGTTCTCCCCGCGTCACCGACTTCCTTAACGAAGAAGACCAGAAAGAATTTTCTGATATCAAGAACGCTCTTGACGCTTTGGATATCGAATATGTTGTCGATAGCGAACTTGTCAGAGGTCTTGATTACTATACCGGTCTTGTCTGGGAATTATATGACACGTTAAATGACTCTCTTGGCGCCATTGGCGGAGGCGGAAAATACGCTAGCCTTATGGCCTCTATTGGTGGACCTGACTTTGAAGGTATCGGTTTCTCCTTAGGCGTGGAAAGATTGATGATCGCCCTAACCGAAGAAAGAAAATCGGAAATCAAGAAGGAAAAACCTCTTGATGTCTTCATCATCGATTTCAAGAGAGAAGGCAAGGCAAACTATTTTGCGGATAAGCTTCGACAAAGTGGTCTTAACGTCTCGATTGCCAGTTTTGGCAGAGCCCTTGGTGGTGCCTTGAAGATGGCCGATAGAAAAGGCGCAAAGAAAGGCTTGATTGTCGATAGCGATGACACCTTCAAGATCAAGGATATGGCCAGCCGTAATCAGATTGAAGTGAAAGAAGAAGAGGTCTTGTCCTCTTTAGGAGAATAATATGCTTAGAACACACACTTGTGGTGAATTAAACGAAAAATTTGTCAATGCTGAAGTGACCTTGTGCGGTTGGGTCAACACCGTCAGAAACTTAGGTTCCTTAGTCTTTGTCGATTTAAGAGATAAGTATGGCATCACCCAGCTTAATATTCCATCCCAGTTGTTTGAAGAAAACAAGGTCAGACCTGAAGATGTCATCTCTGCCAAGGGTAAGGTTGTCTTAAGAAGCCAGCCAAACCACAACATTCCTACCGGTTTAGTGGAAATTGAAGTCTCTGAATTGAAGATTTTCTCTCATGCTGAGACCACTCCATTTGAAATCAAGGATGACACCACGGCTAGTGAAGATACTCGTCTCCAGTATCGTTATCTCGATTTAAGAAGACCAGTCATGCAGAAGTATCTCCAGATCAGAAGCGATGTCAACAAGTATACCCGTGAATATCTCAATTCTATCGGTTTCCAGGAAATCGATACTCCAACCATGATCAAGTCCACTCCAGAAGGTGCTAGAGACTATCTTATTCCTTCGAGAATCTATCCTGGATGCTTCTATGCTCTTCCCCAGTCTCCACAGCTTTACAAGCAGTTATTGATGATCGCTGGTAGCGACCGTTATTTCCAGCTTGCTCACTGCTACAGAGATGAAGACCAGAGAGCCGATAGACAACCAGAATTCATGCAGATCGACTGCGAATTGTCCTTCGTCGATAGAGAAGATGTTCTTCATGTCATCGAAGGCTTATTAAAGTATGTCTTCAAAAAGGTCAAGAACGTCGACCTTCCTGACTTCTACCGCATGGATTATGCCGATGCCATCAACAAATATGGTTCCGATAAGCCAGATATGAGATTTGAAATGCTCATCTCTGATGTCACTTCTGCTTTAGAAGGCTGTGGCTTTAAGGCTTATGAAGGAAAACTTGTCAAAGCCATCGTCATTTCTGATTATGCCGATAAGATCACCAGAAAGAACCAAGATGAAGATAATCTTTTAGCCAAGAAGTTCAGAGTCTTTGGTGTTTCTCATCTTAAATATCAGGGTGGACAGTTTGTCTCCAATATCGTCAAGAACATCAATCCTGATAACTTAGCTAAATTGGCCAATACTCTTAACGTGAAAGAAAATGACTTAGTCATCTTATGTGCCGATAGCTCTAATGATCACGCTTGCAGCGCTCTTGGTGCCTTACGTAATTATTATGGCGCGAAACTCGGCCTTACCAAAAAAGATGATTACAAGCCATTATTCGTCATCAACTGGCCATTATTTGAAAGAACTGAAGAAGGTAAGATCGAATCCTTATCTAACCCATTTACCAGACCTAATGATGAAGACTTGCATTATCTTGACACCGATCCAACCAAGATCAAATCTACTTCCTATGATACCGTCTTAAACGGTGTTGAACTTTCCTCTGGTGCTCTTCGTATTTACGACGCCAAGGTTCAGGAAAAGGTCTTCTCCCTTCTCGGTTTGACCGATGAAGATATCGAAAAGAGATTCGGCTTCTTCGTCAAAGCCTTGAAGTATGGTGTTCCACCAGAAGGTGGCTTTGGTATCGGCGTCGAAAGACTTGCCATGGAACTTGCCGGAACGGATAACGTCCGCGACGTTGTCGCCTTCCCAAAGAATCTCAAGGCTTTCGAACCAATGTCTCAGTGCCCAAGCAGAGTTCCAAGTCAAGATACCGATATCCTTGGTTTAACTGTAATTGAAGAAAAGAAAGAGGACTAAGCCTAATTTTCTCTTAGTCCGTTGAGGTGTGTTATGGAAAATATTGAAGAATTACCATTTGGTTCCACTTCTTTGAAAAAGGAAGTCTTAGACATCTTAAAAGAAGATGGCTTTAGCAAAATGAGCCCTGTTCAGACTAAGACCATTCCTTTGATGATCAAGAACCGTAATGTCTTAGCTCTTGCCCCAACTGGCACTGGTAAAACGCTCAGCTACGTTTTACCAATCGTCAATGATTTAGTCAACAATGGCCATGTTCAGGCGGTCATCATCTCGCCTACTGTCGCCCTTCTTGACCAGATCAAGACCGTCTTTGAAGAATTCACTTCTAAGCTTGGCTTTCCTTCCGATGCTATTAAGGCGGTATACTCCAACAATGATTTCAACCGTGCTAAACCTGTTGTCTTATTAATCACCCCATCTTTATATACCGCTAGTTTATCTCATTATCCGATCAATGAACTCAAGCGTGTGATCATCGATGAAGGTGATATGGTTGTCTTTGATGGCTTTAAAGAAGCCTTAGAAGCCTTGAAGAAGCCTCGTGATGCCAAAAAGATTTCCTTCTTCTCGGCATCCTTAAACGTTCAGGATATCAAGAGAGTCAAATCCTCTTTCCTGATCAATGATGTTGTCGATGTAAGAAGCACCATTACCAACAAGACGGTCAAGCATCATATTGTCAATATTCGTTCCTTAGATAAAGGAGAAGCCTTGGATCTGTTCTTAAGTGAACATAAGCCGTTTAAGGCAATCGCCTTTGTCTCGAAAAAAGATGACTTGTTTGCTCTTGCCGATAGCTTAAAAAAGATTGGAAGACATGCCCTTCTTGTTCACGGCGGCATGGATAAAAGAGATATCAAGAATGCGATTGAACGTTTCCGCAAGGATGAAGAAGGACTTCTTCTTGCCTCGGATTATGTCTCTAGAGGTCTTGATATTCCGGATGTAGAATGTATCATCTCTATCGATTTACCAAGCGACAGTCAGTACTATTTCCATAGAGCAGGCAGAGCTGGTAGATTCTCTGCTCCTGGCGATTCCTTCATCTTCTATAATGAGGATGACAGCGATTCTGTTAAAGCCGTCTATAACATTGCTAGACGTGGAACAAGCCTTGATTCCTATATCCTTTCTCAAGGACATCTTAAAAAGAACAAGGGTCCCTATGAATTCCGCAATCTTGGTAAGAAGGATAGAGCGGAATCCGAAAAACTTCAGAAGCAGATTCGTCATGCGGTCAATGAGAATAAATCCAAGAAGGTCAAGCCTAACTACAAGAAGAAAGTGGCTAAGGCGGTCGACCTTGTCAAACTCAAGCATAGAAAGAAGATTGTTCTTACCAATATCGCTAAGTCTGGCGGCAACGCAAAAGACTATCACGAAGATAAAAGACGTACGACCAAATTGAAAAAGTAACTCAGCCGAGCTGAGTTACTTTTTCTAATTATCAAAATGAATTCTTTTTCGATCAAACCTGTCAGCTTGTTTCTTTTCATTTGCTTTATATCCGATAGGGAATAAAGCAAATGGTTCAAGGTTATCATCTAGCTTTAGGATTTCTTTTACCTTTTTCATTCTATCCTTATTTGGAGCAATACCAAGCCAGACACCACCAAGATCTAGGCTAGTAGTCTCTAACCACATGTTTTCCATGGCGATAGCCATATCGATCTGAGCGTATTCTGGACAAACTAGGTTATCTTTATGATAGACAGGAACGATGATGACTCTTGCCTCTTTTGCGCAAGTGGAATGAGGACTGACTTGAGATAACTTAGAAATAGTTTCCTTATTTCTTATGACAAAGAATTCCCAAGGCTGCTGGTTACAAGCGCTAGGAGCTTGCATACCGGCTTTAAGAATCTGAAGAATCTTCTCTTTTTCGACCTCTTTATCCTGGAATTGGCGAATGGAAGAACGAGTAAATATCTCTTTCATTTAGAAATCCTCAATCATCTGATAAAGCTTATGTAAGGCTTCTTCTTTTTTGAATAATCCAAGAGGCTGACCTTTAGTAAATAAGAGATAGACATCCTTTGTTCCACTTCCGGCAATACCAAAATCGGCATCCTTTGCTTCACCAATTCCATTGACGGGACAACCCATGACCGCCACGGTGACATTCTTAAAGACGTGGTCAAGATGAGATAGGATTTCTCTTGAGATCGGTTTAAGATCAATCAAGGTTCTTCCACAGGTTGGACAGACGATCATATCCGGAATATCAGTTCTTCTCTTGGCGAGCTTTAAAAGGGTCTTACAGGCTCTGATTTCCTCGACTCTATCATCGGCTAAGGAGATACGAATCGTATCGCCGATACCTTCTTTTAATAAGGGGTAGACACCAAGAGCGGATTTAATCGTACCAAGGGTGGCAAAACCAGATTCGGTCAAACCAAGATGTAGCGGATACGGATATTTCTCATAGGCTTTTTCATAGATTTCCTTTAAGTCATCCGGAGAAGATGACTTTAAGGATAAGACGACTTCTTCAAAATGTTCTTCCTTAAAGATAGTTAAAGTCTCATCTAACGCAAGAAGGATATCATCAGCTTTAGAAGATGTCTTTCCACGGTATTTGTTTAATGATCCAGAATTTACCCCGATACGCATGGGAATATGTTTTTCTTTACAGGCTTGAATGACCATTCTTAATTTTGCTTCGCCACCGATATTTCCAGGGTTGATTCTGATTTTATCAACACCGGCATCAATGCACATCAAAGCAAAGCGATAGTCAAAATGAATATCGGCAATAATCGGGACAGTAGTTTTCTTTTTGATTTCCTTTATGGCACGAGTATCCGCTTCATCCAGGATGGAAAAGCGCATCATGTCTAAACCGATGCTGGCTAGAGCGTTCGTTTCGTGAACAAGATAATCGACTTCTGTGGTCTTTCTATCGCCCATAGATTGAATGAGACAAGGACAACCCTGACCGATCATTTTATTTCCAATATTGAATTTATAGCGTTCCATAATACTCACCTCGAAACAATTATAGTTTCCCGATAAGAAAAGTACAAATGAAGCCTCTACCCATGTTTTAATTATCTATTTGACTGAAATAAGATTTAAGTTTAAAAGTAAGATTTATAAATCTTGAATTACGTTTAATAAATCAAACTTTTAAAGAAAAATATTGAAAGAAATAGGGATTGTTCCTATAATGAATTGTCATTATTTTATGGAGGATTTGAAATATGGCAGATAAGCGTATGAATATCATTCTTCGTTGCAAGGAATGCAAGTCCGAGAATTATATCACTACTAAGAACAAGAGATTACATCCAGATCGTTTCTCTACAAACAAATATTGCCCAAAGTGCAATAAGATGACTCTTCACGAAGAAAAGAAGTAAATCGTAATTTTTAGTCGTAGTCATGAGAAAATAGGAGGATATAAACATGGCTGATGTTTTAGACGCTGGTGAATTAAACCCAGGCAAAGTTTTCGTTTATAAAGGTGATCTTCTCTCCGTCATCGACGTTATCCACAACAAGACCGCTATGGCCAAGATGAAGCATAAGATCAAGGCCAAGAATTTAAGAAGTGGTGCCACCATTGAATTGATGTTGTTCTCTGGTGATAAGGTTGACGGCGCCTTCTTAGATAAGAAGAATATGCAGTTATCCTATGTCGATCAGAACGAAGATGGCTTCGCTCACTTCATGGATAGCGAAACCTATGAATTCGTCGAATTACCAATCGCTCGTATCAAGTGGGAATTACAGTTCTTAGCTGCCAACAGCGAAGTTGTCATCACTTACTATGGCGATGAAATTTTAGGTATTGCTTTACCTCCAAAGGTCGCTTTGGAAATTGTCGAAACTGACGATAATGCTGTCGCTGGCGATACCGTCAACAAAGCTAGTAAGGATGCTGTCTTAGAGACTGGCCTCAAGATCAAGGTTCCAATGTTCATCAAGAACCACTCCAAGGTTTGGGTCAAGACCGAAGACGCTACTTACGATTCCAGAGCATAACTTTAATTATCCTAGGCCGTTTTATGACGGCCTTTTCTTACTTTAAAGGAGCTAAACATTATGATGGAAATTGCAATTGCCGGTTTTGTTTTCGCTCTGATCGGTTGTCTCATCGCTGGTCTTGTCGCCGGTTATTTCTTGGCTCGTTTCTTATTCAAGAAGGCCATGAAGGATAACCCGCCAATCAGCAGAGATATGATCAAGGCGATGTATCGTTCAATGGGAAGAACTCCTTCTGAAGCGCAGGTCAATCAGACCATGAAGGCCATTGATAACGCTCAGAAAAACCCAAGAAGATAAACTTAAGGTAGCTTCGGCTACCTTTTTTCATTGAAAAAAGGAGGTTAGAAACCTCCTATTTTTAGTTTAAGTCGTTATTTTAGTTTTCTTTAGGATCGATGGTGTTAGAGAAGTGCGTTTCTGGTTCAGCACCTTTCTTGATGCGGTTGATGTTAGATTTATGTCTGATGATGATCAAAGCAGCCGATAAGAAGATGGTGATGACGCTGATATAGGACAAGTGAAGCATAAAGTCAGGATGATAATACATACCGCCATTAAAGTTGTTGATGTCGCTTAGTATGGTGAAGTCTAGAATCATCGGGACAAAGGAAGCAAGAAGTACGCTAGGAACCGAGATGATGGAACAGACAGAGATGCGCTTATAGAGCTTGAAGAGGATGAAGAATAATCCACCGCCAAAGACAAAGAGAATCGGGGAGATGAAGAAGATATATCCGCCAAAGCTAGCGACGCATTTTCCACCCTGGAAATGATTGAACAACGGGAAGGTATGACCGATAAAGACAAAGAAGGCAACAAGGCTGACGGTCAATTCATTTAGATACTTATACTCGATTAAGTAAGTCTTGATTGGACTATAGACTAAAACAAGAAGAGCAAGAAGCATTGGAAGAAAACACTTCAAACCATCAAGAATCATGGTCATGATGCCGGCTTTTTTACCTAAGGTTCTTCCCACATTGGTTCCGCCCGTATTATGAGAACCATAATCGCGGATGTTGATGCCGTGCATTCTTCCAATCAGAACACCATTTGGGATAGAGCCACAAAGATATCCAAGAATCATGAAGCCCAGCATGAAGAGAATTGTATATAAAATTTCCATAGTTTTCTTCCTTTGATGACGGTACATATTATAAATAAATATACTTTCATTTTAAAGCCGTAATCGGTAAAATTAATATTATGAGGTTTTTGTTATGAGCGAGAATTATAATGCATCTTCGTTAGCCATTCTTCACGGGCTCGAACCGGTCAGAGAGAGACCGGGTATGTATATCGGCTCTACTTCCACTTTGGGTTTACATCACCTGGTCTGGGAAATTGTCGATAATGCAGTAGATGAAGCCAATGAAGGCTATGGTAAGAATATTTTTATTACCATCCATGCCGATGGTTCCTTAGAGGTCGAAGACCAGGGACGTGGTGTCCCTTATGATACCAACAAAAAGGAAGGCTTAAACGGCTTCCAGATTGTCTACCAGACGCTTCACGGCGGCGGAAAGTTTGATGAAAGCAACTATAAGTCTGCCGGTGGTCTACATGGCGTTGGCGCTTCAGTTACCAATGCTCTTAGCAAATGGATGGAAGTCCATTCCTACAGAGACAATGTCGACCATTATGCCCGCTTTGAAAAAGGTGGCAGCAAGTTTTCTGGTATCAAGGATTTAGGTCCAACCACCAAACGCGGTACTTGTGTCCGCTTTTTCCCAGATGATGAAATCTTTGAGGATATCACGTTTAATTTCGACCGTATCGCCCAGCACATGGACGATCAGGCCTGTCTTACCAAAGGCGTCACCTTCCATCTCAAGGATGAAAGAACTGGCCGTAAGCAAGACTTCTATTATCAGGATGGTTTAAGAGAATATTTCAATCGTCACACCGTCGATAAAGAACCACTGACTAAGCCGATGCACTTTGAGGGTATCGACCACGGCATCAAACTTGAAGTCGTCTTTGGTTTCTTGAAAAACGAATATAACGAAAAGATCATCTCTTTTGCCAACGGTGTCAGAACGTCTGATGGCGGATATCATGTCACCGGTTTAAAGAAAGCTTTAACCAGCATTTATAACACCTATGCGACCAATCATTATCTCACCAAGACCAATCAGTCTTTAGATGGCGATTGTCTAAGAGAAGGCTTGGTGGCAATTCTTTCCTGTTGGGTTCCTGAACATCTTCTTCAGTTTGAAGGTCAGACTAAGGGTAAACTTGGTACCAAAGAAGCCTTAAACAGCGTCGACAGCGTCGTTGAAAATAAGCTTGCCTATTATCTTGAGGAACATAAAGATGAAGCCGAAGCCGTCGTCAAAAAGACGGTTGAGGAAATGCGTATCAGAGATAAGACAGAGGCCGATAGAAAGAAGGAAAGAGAACTTGTCAACAACAAGATGTCGGGTGTGGAAATCTCGAAGAAACTCACCCCTTGCTCTTCGAAAGACTACATGGCCAATGAATTATTTATCGTTGAGGGTGACTCCGCCGGCGGATCTGCCAAAAAGGGTAGAAATCCTCAACATCAGGCCATTCTTCCTCTTCGTGGTAAACCAAAGAATACCACGGATGTCGAAGATGAAAAAGCCTTGCTTGGCAACCTTGAAATCGCTACGCTTATCTCCACAATCGGGGCCGGTTTCAACAGCGAATTTAATATCAAGAACATCCATTATGGCAAAGTCATCATCATGACCGATGCCGATGATGATGGAAGTCATATTCAGTCCTTGCTTCTCACCTTCTTCTATAACCACATGAAGCCACTAATTGAGACAGGTCATTTATATATCGCCTGTCCTCCACTTTATCGCGTCTACAATGGCAAAGGAAAAGAAATCTATTGCTACGATGATGAAGAATTAGCGGCTGCTATGAAGACGATTGGTGCCGGCTATAAGGTCAACCGTTATAAAGGTCTTGGTGAAATGAATTACACCCAGTTATCTTCTACCACCATGGACCCCGAACATAGAAAGCTTCTTAAAGTCATGATTCATGATGATGAGGACGCCCACGATAAAGTCAACATCTTCTTAGGCAAGGACTCCGATCGCCGTAAGGACTGGATCGAAAACAACATCGATTTCAACACCGTCGATACCTTCACCACGGAGGTCACAAAGAATGAAAAGTAGTAAGAAAGTCACTCCAAAATATACGGAAAATATCGTCGATAGCGGCATCTCTGATGTCTTGATTGGCGCCTTTAACCGCTACGCTAAGGAAGTCATCACCGATAGAGCGATTCCGGATGCCAGAGATGGTTTAAAACCCGTTCAGAGACGTATCATCTTTGATATGTTTGATCAAGGGCAGGTCTTTAGCAAACCCACGGTAAAAAGTGCGACCATTGTCGGTCATGTCATGGGTCATTATCATCCCCATGGCGACTCTTCTATCTACGATGCCTTAGTCCATATGTCTCAGTCCTGGAAGATGGAAGCTCCTTTAATTGACTTCCAGGGTAATAACGGTTCTATTGATGATGACCCGGCTGCCGCTAACCGTTATACCGAAGCCAGACTGGCTAAACTCAGTGAATATTTAGTCAAGGACATCGATAAGAACACTGTGAAAATGGTGCCTACTTTTGATGATAAAAACCTTGAACCAACTGTCTTACCAGCAAGATATCCTAACCTTTTAGTCAATGGTACAAGCGGTATCGCCGTTGGTAGTTCGACAAATATTCCACCACATAACCTTGGTGAAATTGTCGATGCCACCATCTATCGTATCAAGCATAAACAGACTACGCTTGATGACCTTTTGAACTTTGTCAAAGGTCCTGATTTCCCTACTGGTGGTATCATCGATGATAAAGAGACCCTACATAACCTTTATGAGACAGGTAGAGCAAACTTCTATCTCTATTGTAAAAGTCATATCGATGAGGGTGAAAATGCCCTGATCATCACCGAGATTCCTTATGGTGTAGTCAAGATCGACTTTGTCGCTAACCTCAACAAGAGAAAAGACATGGATCATCTTGATAACATCGATGAAATCATCGATGAATCGGCGAAAGATGATGTCAAGATTGTCATCAAGATCAAGGATGGTGGAAACCCCTACGATATCTATAACTACCTCATGAGCAAGGGCGCTTTACGTACCACGATTTCTTGTAACTTCCTTGCTATCGACCGCGGCCATCCAAAGTGCATGTCCTTAAGTGAGATGATCGACGCCTTTGTCTATCATCAGAGAGATGTCTCCACCAAAGCCTTCCAGTACGATTTAAAGACTGACACCGATCGACTTGAGATTGTCGATGGTTACATGAAGTGTTATTCCATCCTCAACGAAGTTATCGAAAAGATCAGAAAATGTAACGGTAAGGAAGGTGTCAAAACCATGTTGAAGACGGACTATGGCTTTACCGAACGCCAGTCTGAAGCCATCGCGATGATGCCTTTATATCGTCTATCCAACACCGATATCATGGCCTTAAGAGAAGAAAAAGGCGAGTTGGAAGAAGATATCGCTAGAATCAATGCGATTCTTTCTGATCCAGACAAGCTTGATGCCACAATTGTCAAGACGCTTTCCGAAGTCAGAAAAGACTTTGCCGTGAACAGAAAGACCGAAATCCTGGATGAAAAGATGTCCTTTGATAGCGTCGATTCCACCAAGCTTATCGCTAAGGAAGATGTCATGGTCGCCATCACCTCTGATGGCTATGCCAAGCGCACATCCTTAAAGTCCTATCAGGCTTCTGTCAAGGCCAATAAGGATGAAACTGATCCGCTTACCCTTCCTAAGATGAAGCCTGGAGATAGACTCGTATTCCGCCATCAGATCAACACCCATACGGGCTTGTTATTGTTCACTTCTTTAGGCAATTACGCCTTTACTCCATGCCATCTTTTAAGCGAACTGAAGTGGAAAGAAGAAGGCAAACACTTAAATAACTTAATCAAGTTACAGCCAAACGAGAAGATCATCAAAGTCTTTGAAATCGATGAATTCCGTAAAGGCTTGAATGTCGCCATGCTTTCTAAGGCCAACAAGATCAAGCGTACTCCGCTTATTGATTTTGCCCAGACTAGCATCACCAAGCGTCCACTTCGCGCCAGTAAGCTTTTGAACAAGGACGATAGACTTGTGGATGTCTGCATCACTTCTGGCAATTCCGATTTGATCGTCGTGGATGCTTTAGGAAGATGTTCTAGATTCAATGAAGCCGATGTTCCTTTGGTCACCACCTCGGCTATGGGTGTGAAAGCCATTGCCTCTGGCATTGATAATTCTCCTCTTGTTTCCCTCATTCCACTTACTTCCAAAGAAGTCTCCTTGTTGTTGATTTTGGCTAACAGAAGAGCGGCTAGAGTCATCTCTACTGCTAAGATTGAGACCACGGGAAGACTTGCTGCCAAGACTTCCTTAATCAAGATCTTAAAGAAGAATCCTTGGAAGATTGTCTCCGTCAGCAAGGTCAATAAGATCAGAGGTGGAGAGAATCTGGTCTCTGTGATCACGCAAGAGGCCTCTGTTGCTATCGACATCAATAACCTCACTCCAGTTGAAATCAACTCGGAAATGAGAGAAAACGTTCCAAATCTCAACAAGTTAGAAGTGATCGGTTTCAACCAGGAAGGTGAAGTCATCAATGAATCGACCATCATCGAGACACCAAAAGCGGTCAAGACGGAAGCCGTCAAGGCCAAGGTGGATGATGCCGATGCCCAGTTATCTCTCTTCGATTTGTTTGAAAAAGAGTCGTCCAAGAAATAAATTGCCGACAATATCCTATCTTTTGATATACTATTCATGATGAAAAAAAGTAAAGTTGCTTACCATGTATCTTCTATCTATCTTATCCCCGATACGTTTTTTGTCCAATCGGGCATCAATACGCTCGTGGTGGATTTAGATAACACCCTGGATTCCGCTTATACCAATGAGCCTAGAAAGCAGGCTTATGAGCTTAAAAACAGGCTAGATAAGCTAGGAATTCGTCTTCTTGTGGTATCGAATAACCATCTAAAGCGAGTCAAGCCATATTGTGATAGACTCGGGGTTGATTATCTTGCTGACAGCAATAAATATTTCAAGTCAAAGATTGCTAGATGGCTAGAGAAAAAGAAAGTAGATTTATCTACTACCTTGTTTGTCGGAGATCAGCTATTCACTGATCGCATCTATGTCAACAAGTTGCACGGTAGGCTGATTCTGACTGATCCCCTAGTGAAAAAAGATCAGTTCTTTACTCGATTCGTTCGTTTCTTAGATAATTTTCTTCGCGCCAGATGGCTTAAAAAAGGTATCCTAGGCGAAGAGATTATCACCAATAAAGGAGAATGCTAACATGTTCTTTAAAAAAGCAAAAGCCAGCGGTTTGACCGCGGAAATCCGTGTGAAGAGATGTTATGGCTGTGGCGCTATCTTACAGTGTCAGGATCCCAATGAAGCTGGTTATGTCCCCGCCAACAAGTTTGATGCGGATGATGAAACCTTATGCGAAAGATGCTATAAATTAAGACATTATTCTCAATATAAGGAAACACCAGATATCAATATCGACTATGTCACGATCCTTGAATCTGCGAAACAGGAAGATGCCTTAGCCGTCTATGTTTTTAATGCGTTTAGCTTAAACGGTTCTCTTCTTGAAAAAATAGGTCAGTATCTTCCCAAGAAGGTACTGGTTGTCATCAACAAGAGAGACCTTCTTCCTAAGTCTTATAACGATGAATATCTTATCGCTTCCGCCAAGGCCTTATTAGCTAAGGAAAATGTCACGCCAGTAGATGTCTTCATCACCTCTGCTAGCGCATCAAAGACGAGCAATATTCCCGCCTTGCTTGAAGGTATCAACAAGTATCGCCAGGGTAAAAACGTCTACTTCATCGGTGCTTATCAGGTCGGTAAATCCTCTCTGATCAACTCCTTATTGATGTCTTATACCAATTCTACTGGTAGAGTCATCACCACTTCCCCATATCCAGGAACGACCCTTGATGTCATCTCTATTCCCCTTGATAAGAATGCCAACATGTTTGATACTCCTGGTATCAACAATGTCAAATCCATCATTTCTCATCTCGAAGGAAAGATCATCAAGTATGTCCTTCCAAGAAATGAAGTTCGTCCTGAGACCTATATGGCCAAAGAAGGTCAGTCTTTCTTATTTGCCAACTTAGCCAGATTTGATTTCATCAAGGGTGATAAGACCAATTTTACCTTCTATAAATCCAATGATCTGACCTTAGAAAGAGCCAAGTTGAATAAGGCGGATGAAGCCTTTATCGCCCTAGCCAAGAACACATCTTTAGATACCAGAAGCGAAAAGTTTGCTTCAATTGGTGCCTTAAGCAAGACCACTCTTAAAGCCATTCCTAATAAGGAAAACAGAGTGAGAATCTATGGCTTAGGCTTTATTGATTTCATCGGTTCTGACCAGGAATTAGAAGTCTATGCTCCAAGTGGCGTCATGGTTTCGATTGAAGAGGTTTCTGTCAAATTATAAATGAAGTCGATTGTCTTATTTAGAGGATCCTTTGATCCCGTGAATATCGGACATATGATGATGGCACTTTCAGCCTTGAATCTTCTCAAGGCTGAAAGAGTCATTTTTATTCCTTCTTATAATTCCATAGATAAACTAGATGGCCTAGAAAGAATCAAGATGCTAAAACTTGCCTTTAAAGATTTTAGTGTCGATAAAGGCAAATTCATGATTTCTCCTTTTGAGATCAAAAAGGAGATTCATGAACCACTTGATACCATCACATATTTCAAAAAGAAATATCCGGAGATGAAACTTCTTTATCTTCTTGGTCAGGATGAGATTTCTTCTCTTTCTTCTTTTCAGGGAATGGATGAGATAAAAAAGTTAGTGAAATTCATCTATGTTTCTAGAACCGGATATGAAGGGAATGAAGAACTGATAAACGAGTATCAGATGAAAAAACTTGATATCGTGAATATCAATATCAATAGTAAAGAAATTCGAAGCGGTTACCATCTATATACAAGCAGGTCTGTTATTGATTATATTGCCGATCATCAGTTATACTTTTGTGCTAGACTTTATAGCATGATGAAACCAAAGCGTTATTATCATTCTGTCAGCGTAGCCAAAACGGCCTATGAGATCGCAATTCGCAGTAAATGTGGTCTAGACCCACTAGAATGCTATCAGGCGGGCTTATTCCACGACTGTGGTAAAAATATACCGCTTGAGCAACAAGAGGCTCTGACACATGAGTTTTACTCTCAATACGAGCCTGTTGAATCCTTTGCGCTTCATCAGTTTGCTTCATGTGTGATTGCCAGAAGTGATTTTGGCATTGATAATGAGGAAGTCTTATCTTCGATCTGTTATCACTGCACGGGAAGAAGAAACATGAGCGATATGGAAAAACTCATCTATGCGGCCGATAAGGTGGAGCCCACACGTGAGTTTGAAACCAAGAAGAGTCGACTAGCCTGTTATAAAAACTTAGAAAAAGGCTTTATCACCACCTTGAAGGAACAAGAAAAGTATTTTCTTGCTCACCACATTGCCTATAAGGAACATTTCCTATCTAAGGAGATGTATGAACAATATTTAGGAGAATAATCTATGTTAAAGAAAAACACTACCAAGAAGACGGCTGTGATTGAAGATAAGGGTAGAATCAGCAGCCAGAGAGCGCTTCACATCGCTGCTGACTTAAGCTGGAACTATGGCGAAGATGTCGTCGTCTATGATGTCAGAGAAAAGACCCCTTATGTTTCTTATTACATCGTCGCTAGCGCTTCTAATGATAGAAGACTCAGAGCCTTAGTTGCCACTGGTAAAGAAGCCTTATATAACAACTACAAGGAAGTCGATCACACCGAAGGCAGAAACGATTCCAACTGGATCTTAATCGACGCCCATGATATCGTCCTTCAGATCTTCACCAAGGAAGAAAGAAAGAGAGTCGACTTCGATAGCTTATACGCCGATGTTCCTCATAAACTCGTCAAGGCGGAAGAAGAACCTGTCTACAAGAAGAGAAAGAAACCCGAATCTGTCGGAGGCGAATATTAATGAAGAAAAATTATCTTGTAGTGGCGGCAGCCAGCGAAGAAGAAATCGCTTCTCTTTTTGCTGGAAAGACCGGCTATAAGGAATTGGATGGAAATATCTTCTATTACGATTGTGAGAAGTATTCCATCGTCGCCATGTGCTCTGGTATCGGTAAGGTTGCCATGGCTTATCGCTTAGGAAGAATCCTTGCCACCTTCCAGATTGATGAAGTCATCAATGTCGGTGTGGCCGGTTCTATTTCTAGTGAATTAAAACCATTTGATACCCTTGTTGCTTCCAAGGTCGCTTATAACGATGTCGACGTGGTGGAGTTCGGTTATCACAAATACCAGATGTGCGGTATGCCATTATATTTCCTTCCTGATGATGAAGGAGTCAAGAAAACTTTGTCTTTAAACAATCCTCATATCAAGACTGGTCTTATCATCTCTGGTGATTCCTTCATCACGAGAAGAAACCTTCCTTCTTCCTTCTTTGAGGATTTTGATAATCCCGTGGCTGTCGATATGGAAAGTGCGGCTGT
>JAEEGL012312284.1_pt1 | contig 28640 bp, 29 predicted proteins | sample 9134231 | NCBI WGS metagenome assembly JAEEGL01 (sample SAMN16246548, study PRJNA631951) | gut metagenome | biome: gut microbiome; feature: rumen; material: fiber-attached | host: Bos | place: Iran: Karaj | collected 2018-10 | reverse complement strand
TAAAGCGGGAAATAGTAGTACAAGAGAATATACAACTAAAGTAGATAAGACTGTACCAACAGTAAGTATAGCTAAGACTGTATCAAATAATAAAAATGTTTTAACAGCCACTATAACACCATCTACAACATTATCAGGATATTCATATAAATGGTATAAGAATGATATTGAAATATCAGGTCAAACATCATCTACATTAGAAACGGTAGAATCAGGAACATATAAAGTAGTAGTAACTACAGGTTCTGGAAAACAAGCAACAAGTAATACAATAACAATTAATAGTTATACCATTGCTTATAATGTAAATGGTGGAACAGGTACCATTGGTAATACAACTAAAATTCAAGATTTAAGTACTAATATAACAACAACATTGCCAACTAAAGATGGTTACACATTTATGGGTTGGGGAACTTCAACAACTGACACGAGTGTAGATTATGCTAGTGGAGCTTCATATACAGCAAATAGTGGAACGACGCTATATGCAATATGGAAGAAAACAGTAACAATAACATTTGTTGCTAATAACGCAACAATATCAAAAACAAGTGCATCATGTGATATGTGGAATGCGGATACAAGTTGTTCAGTAACATCACCTACAATTACAAGAAGCGGTTATACAATAATAGGATTTAATACATCATCTACAGGAACAACAAATAGTTGGAGTGCTAATACAGCAAAAGATGTAAGTAATAGCGCAACATATTATGCAATTACAAAAGATGAAGTAAAACCATCAATATCATTTGCTTATGCAGGTACAAAAGGAAGTAATGATTGGTATACAACCACAGCATATGTAACGATAACAGCATCAGATGTAGGATCAGGATTACTAAACTATAAATGGTGTATAGGCACAGATTGTACGCCAAGCACAACAGAAACAACAAGTAGGCAAGTATCTATAACAGATATTGCTTCAACACAAGTATGTGCTATTGCATATGATAATGCTAATAATAATAGTGGTAAAGTATGTAGTAATACAATTAAAGTAGATACTGTAAAACCAGAAATAACAGGTATAGGAGATTTAGTTGTAGCAAAAGATGCTATAGTTGATTTATCAAGTGGTGTTGCATGTAATGATACAACAAGTGGTGTAGATACATGTACACACACACCAACTTCTGTAGATACAAGTAAAGCAGGGGTAACAAATATTACATATACAGTTAAAGATAAAGCTGGTAATACCAAAACTATCACAAGAAAAGTGACAGTATCTACATCAGCTCCAACAATTGCATATTCTGTACCAACAGGTACAATAAATAGCAATGGCTGGGCAAAGAATGATTTCTATGTAACAATTAATGTTACAGATAATTCAGGACATGGATTAAATGAATTTAGAGTATGTACGGCTACAACAAATACATGCGATCCAGCAAATGGTTCAGTAATAACAGATAGTACAACAGCAACAAGATTAATTTCTACAGAAAGTAATAATAATAGAATATGCGTACAAGCTAAAGATAATTATAATCAATTAAGTGAAGTAATATGTAGTGATGCATATAAACTAGATAAAACAAAACCTGAAGCAGGTACTATTAATATAACAGGTACAAAAGGAAGTAATGATTGGTATACAAGCGATGTTAGTATATCTGCAATTAATGGAACAGATGCTTTATCAGGACATAATGCAACTTCTATTGATGTAACATCAATTACAAGTAATACAGTTGGAACTAAAGTGACCGTAACAACTGTAGATAAAGCAGGAAATAGTGCAACAAGAGAATATACGATTAAAGTAGATAAGAATACACCGACTGTAAATATAACAAAAACTGTATCAAATAATAAGAATGTGTTTACAGCTACTGTAACACCTTCTACAACAATATCTGGATATAGTTATCAATGGTATAAAGGAACTACGGCTATATCAGGAGCAACAAGTAGTAGTTATACAACTACTGAAGCTGGAACATATAAAGTAAAAGTAACAACTGGCTTTGGCAAGACAGCAACAAGTAATGAAATAACAGTAAGTAGTTATACAATTGCTTATAATGTAAACGGTGGGTCTGGTACAGTAGGAAGTACAACAAAGATACAAGATTTAAGTACAAATATAACTTCAACCGTACCAATAAGGACAGGTTATACATTTATGGGCTGGGGTAGCAGTGCAACTGATACAAGTGTAGATTATGCATCAGGTGCTTCATATACAGCAAATAGCGGAACAACACTATATGCAATATGGCGAAAGACAATAACAGTAAACTATGCAGCTAATGGTGGAACTGGTTCAATGGAAGCAAGTACATGTTATGCATATAATGCAGCAACAAGTTGTTCAATAACATTAAAAGCAAATGGCTTTACAAGAAGTAATTATACATTTAAAGGATATGGAACAAGTACAACTACAGTTACACATAATGCTTCTACAGCATATACATTCTCAAGTGATACAACATTAAATGCTATATGGCAAGCAAGTTATATATGTTCTCAAGGTACTTTAATGCAAGATACATCATATAGTTCAGGTACTAGTGGATGGATATGTGTTGATAAGAACGCATCTAGAAGATGTACGTCTTGTGGTGATTATGTAAATTATCAAATAGTGGGTTGTGGACCTTCTTACGATCATCCTAATTGTCAAAAACGAGCAGAAAAATCATTATCAGAAATCCTTCAAACTGATGGTGAGTGTTACGAGACTTCAAGCGTTTTTTATAATGATGAGACTGGGGTTTATAGTTTTTATAAGAATAATTATAGATGCGAAAATCCTGTATTTATATGTCCATCAGGATGGCATTATTATTCAGGATCTGGTTTTGAAACACAATGCTATACAAGTGCTTACGATTATAATTATGGTAATGGTAGTAAAAATACTACACATTTGGGATATGAAGGCCACTTACAGTATAATGGCGTAGATATACAGGCAGCTAATTATTCTCATAATGATTCAACATCGACAAATTTTCGCATAGAAAAGGCCTTGAATGCTACTAAAATATCAACTGCAGACACAAGCAATGGTTATCAATATATTTATGCTGGATTGAAAGAATATAGTTTTGCGCGATCATTTGAAGGAGAAAAAACAGTGTATCTATATATTCGTGCCGGTGGTGGTACACCTTTCGTCATTCTCGAACATTTTAAGCTTAAAGTTAATGGGACATATTATACAATTAATGAATTAATAGATAATAATATTATTAAGCCATTAGTTATTATTGATTCATCTAATGGAGCTGGTGATTATTATTTTTACAATGCATTTAATATTTTAAATGGCGGGCTAATGAATGGTGAGTATCCTGGCCTTAAAATATATTTTATGACTAATCCGGGTTATACCTTTACAGGTTTTCAACTATCTTCATCTACTAATTTTGATAAAACTTATGACGGATGGCTTGGCGAATATGATGATACGTCAAATGCAAGATTCACGTATAAATAATAGGTATATTATTTTAAACCTGTTCATAAACAGGTTTTTTTGTGGCGAGATTCAATTCTTTGATACACGTGGTTTTGCTAATATAGATAAACTTGTGATGAAGACTATTAAAAAGCTTTACTTAATTTGGCTTTAATAACAAGAAAAATTATTAATTTAAGTCAATCAGATATTGTTCTAATAACTAAATAAACATAAACTTTATAAATATAGATGGTTTAATGCTTCTGCAAGATGAAAATATAAAAATGATTCAGGGGCCTAAATCTTCTTTTTTATGTATTTATTATTTCTTAATAATATTGTATAATTATATATGGTGATATTATGAAAATCAAAATAGATAAGCATAAGTTAACAGATGATAAAATCATGTATTATAATAAGCCAGAAGTGGTATATATACCTTTAATAAGCGGTAATGATACAGATATAACTATTCTAGTTAAAAAAGGCGAATATGTGTATAAAGGTGGTATCATTGCTAAAAGAAAAGGTGATTTAAGAATACCTATTTATTCAAGTATTAGTGGTATTGTTTTGGATTTTGAAGAAAAAACTTGCTTTAATGGTACAAAAGTTAAATGTGTAGCAATTAAAAATGATTTTAAAGAAGCTATGGATAAAAAACTTACTATCAAAAAAAATATTAATAAATATACTAAAGAAGAGTTTATAAGTATTTTAAAGGATAGCGGTATTATTGGTTTAGGTGGAGCCGGATTTCCTACATACATTAAATACGAAGGAACAAAGGCTAAGACTTTAATTGTTAATGCTGTGGAATGTGAACCATATATAACAGCTGATGACATTTTAGCTAAAAAAAGATGCGAAGAAATTCTTGAAACGATTGATGCCATTTTGGAAATTAATGGTATGGAAAAAGCTATTATTGTCATTAAAGAAAACAATGTTGAATTAAAAAATATTTTTGATGATTATATAGGAACCTACTTAAAAATAAGTTTAAAAACAGTTAAGAATTATTATCCTGCTGGTTGGGAACGTAATTTAATAAAGGATGCTACAGGATTAGAATACGATAGATTACCTTTAGAAGTTGGTGTCATAGTTAATAATATATCAACAATATATGCTATATATGATGCATTAAAATATGGTAAACCATTATCTGAAAGAATCGTTACATTCTCAGGTGAGGGAATAAAGAATCCAACTAATATTTTAGTTAAAGTTGGAACACCAGTTAAAGATATTTTGAGTCAATTAAAAATTGAAGATGATCATATTTTAATATCAGGTGGTCCAATGATGGGTATTAAAGTTGATAATGATTTAGTATTGTCTGCTAATCAAAATAGTATTTTATTGTTGAAACCATTGAATTGCAAGGAAACACAATGTATAAGATGTGGTAAGTGTATAGAGGTATGTCCTGCTAAGTTAAGCCCTGTTTTAATTATGAAAGCTGTAAATAGCAAAAATGTTGATATTGAGCAATTAAGAAAATTACATCCAGAAAAATGTATTGAATGTGGTTTATGTTCATACATATGTCCTGCTTGTATCTCAATTAGAGACGCTATAACTAAGGCTAAAAAAATGGTAAAGGAGGTAAAATAATGGGACCATTTATAAAAAGTTCAAATAAAACATCTCGAATGATGTTTAACTTGTTAATTGCTTTAACACCTATTATTTTATTTACTGTTTATAAGCATGGATATATTCCATATACGCATGGACAAGTTGATGTGTTTGGCATATTTTATCCTCTATTATTTGTTTTGATAGGTTCTTTGACGACATTTATTATTGAATTATTATATTATTTAATTATTAAAAGAACAGATGAATTTAAAACATCATATGGATTTTTTCCTGGTTTGTTTTTAGCGTTGATATTACCTATAAAAACACCAATATATGTATTGTTAGTAGGCTGTTTGGTAGCTAGCTTAAGTAAGATAGTTTTTGGTGGGTTTGGAAGAAATATATTTAATCCAGCGCTTATAGGTTATATATTTGTTGTGGCAACATTTTCATTTGTTTTCTCAACTAGTTATTATGAAGTGGATACTGTTTCAAAAGCTACACCTTTGACTAATGCTTCAATGGTATCTGGTATAGGTACTTATGATGAACTTGTAAAACCATATGGTGATTTATTAGATTTCTTTATAGGAACTACTCCAGGTTCTTTAGCAGAAACAAGTACTTTATTATGTTTATTAGCATTTATATATTTAACATGCACTAAAACTATAAAATGGCGTATATCTTTATCATACATTTCCACAGTATTTTTGATAACTTTTGGTATTAGCCGATTATTAGGTGTTGGCTTATATTATCCATTATTCCATATTTTATCTGGCGGTTTAGTATTTGGCGCTGTTTTTATGGCAACAGATCCTGTTACATCTGCAGCGACAACAACTGGTCAAATATTCCAAGGTATTTTATTAGGAATTTTAACATGCATTTTGCGTTTTACAACCACGGAAGGTGTAGCTACAAGTATATTAATTATGAACATGTTTGTCTTTATTTTGGATAAGATGGGTTCTAGAGTAAGATTTAATTCGTATGCTTGTCTACCATGGGTTGTTCTAGTATGCTTTATGATTATTGTATCAATGTTTGTTTTAGCTAGTAAAAAACGTGTTGTAGCTGAAAAAGATCCTAATTTTAATATTGTTAATAAGGAAGTAACTGATAATAAAACTATATATACGGCTACTCAAAAAGGCTATGGTGGTAATATCAAAGCTGATGTAGTTATCGAAAATGGTAAGATTGTTAGTGTTGAAATAATATCACATAATGAAACAAAAGATAGATATCAATCTGTAACGGATGCTAATTATATAAATAAATTGATCGAAGGACAGGATAATTTAAAAAATGTTGATACTGTAAGTGGAGCAACTGTAACATCAACATCATTAAGAAAATTATTAATTAATGTTATGGAGGATTTTCATTGAAAAAAGTAAAAGATATTTTTGTTTTAACATTGACAGCTTTAATATGTTCTGTTCTGCTTTATATAACGATAAGGTTGGTGGGATAGATGAAAAGCTTTTTAAAGGATAATCCTATTTTTGCTTTATCATTAGGTTTATGTTCAGCTTTAGCTGTAACGACAACTTTTGAAAAAGCATATATGATGGGATTAAGTGTATTATTTGTATTATTGTTTTCAAATATTTTTGTTTCATTAATAAGAAAACATGTATCTACAAGTATTCAAATACCGGTATTTATTTTGATTATAGGTACTTTTGTAACTATTTTATCATTACTTTTGGAAAGATTTATGCCGTCACTATATGATTCTTTAGGTGTTTATTTGTCACTTATAACTGTTAATTGCATCGTTTTGGGAAGAGCTTTAGCTTTTGCTAGTAAAAATAGTGTAGGTAAAAGTATAGCTGATGCTTTTAAAATTGGTATTGGCTATACTATAGCTATGATGTTGATAGGATTAGTAAGGGAATTATTTGGTAGCAACACTTTGACATTTATGAATGATATTTCTGCGTTAACAGGTTATCGTTTGGTATTTAAAAATGTTTTACCTTTTAGTTTATCTATTCTTGCAACACCAGCAGGTGCTTTCATAACTATAGGTATTTTAACAGCTATATTTAATTTTATAAGGAGTAAATATGAATCTAATTAATTTATTTGTTTCAGGCGTTTTAAGTGAAAATATTGTTTTAACTAAGTTTTTAGGTATTTGCCCATTTATGGGTACAAGTAATAAGACTAAAGATGCTATTGGTATGTCTTTAGCTGTTACCATAGTTACAACATTATCTAGCATTATTACTTATTTATTATATAATTATGTGTTAGTGCCTACTAATTCTGTCTATTTAAAAACCATTATGTTTATTTTTGTTATAGCGTGTATGGTTCAAATACTATTGATTATAATAAAAAATAAATTTAAAAAACTATATCAATCTTTAGGTATATATTTACCTTTGATAACTACTAACTGTGCAGTTTTAGGTATCACTTTATTGAACGTAAATAGTGGTTATTCATTTATGCAAATGCTTGTTTATACTTTATCTAGTTGTTTAGGTTTTTCAATAGTTCTATGTATTTTTAGTAGTATTAGAGAGAACTTATCTGAAGATATTCCTAAATCATTTAAAGGATATCCTATTGCTTTTATAACAGCTGGAATTATGGCTTTGATATTTGGTAGGTTAATATGAGCTATATAATACTATTGTGTTTAGTTGTTACAACCATTATTTTGTATAAAAAAAGTAATTGTAGTTGTGCTAGTTGTAAGAGGTGTATGAAATGATAGGAATTATAGTACTAGTATCTTTAGCGTTTGTTTTTGGTATTATTATAACTAATTTAGATAAAAGTATGAAAGATAATGTTGCTGATATAGAAAACTTATTGCCTGGATATAATTGTGGTGCATGTGGATATAAAGGATGTACTGATATGGCAGAACATATCTCAAAAGATCCTAGTTTATATACCAAATGTAGAATTTTAAGAGGCGATAATTTAGAAAAAATGAAAAAATATATCAGTGAAACATATGGAGTTGCGATAAAGTAAAAATACTAAGTCATTAGTATTTTTTTTATACATATATTTATTTAGGTGATGTAGATGAAATATATAAGAAAGTTAATGATGTTAATTATAATAACTTTAATAGTGCTTATTACGTTAAAAAATAATGCATCTTTTAAAACGAAATTCTATAAATATGTTTATCAAGATAATATTAAATTTGCTACCATAAATAATTGGTATACCAATAAATTTGGAACACCATTACCTTTTAGTGAATTTCTTATATCACAAGAAACTATACCTGTTTTTGAGGAAAAATTAAAATATACTAGTTCATCAAGATATTATGATGGTGTATGTTTAGAAGTGGATTATCAATATTTAGTACCATCATTTGATAATGGTATTGTTATTTTTATTGGAGAGAAAGAAAATTATGGTAAAACAGTAATTGTACAGCAGGAAAATGGTGTTGATGTCTGGTATTCTAATTTAGAAGAGATAAATGTTAAATTATATGATTATATTAAAAAGGGTAGTTTAATAGGTATGGCTAATCAAAAATTGTATTTAGTATTTGCTCAAAATGGTGATATCATTGACTACAAGAAATATATTTAAAATACATCCGTTGTTTTATCTTATGGCATTTATTTGTTTTTTAACGGGTTATTTTAAGAATTTTATTGTTTTTATGTCCATAATATTTGTACATGAATTAGGGCATATACTGATGGGAGTATTATGTAAGTGGAAGATAGATGAGATTGTTATTCTACCATTTGGCGGAATAACGATATTCAAAGAAAAAATAGATAAGCCATTATGGCAAGAGATGTTAATTGCTCTTTCTGGACCATGTGCGCAACTATTGTTTTTTATAAGTTTCAAACATAATCAAGCGTTTATCAACTATAATTTAGCTATTTTGATTTTTAATTTATTACCTATTTTTCCTTTGGATGGCAGTAAAATCATGAATGTTATGTTTAATTATGTATTACCATTCAAATTAAGTCATAAAATATCTTTGTTTATCTCATATTTGGTAGTATTTTTGGTATTTATAAGTTTAAAACGTTATTTGTTCTTTATAGTGGTATTGCTGTTTATTATATTTGAAGTATTAAAAGAGACAGCTAAACATAGTTATTATTTTAACAAATTTTTACTTGAAAGATATTTATATCCATACAATTATAAAAAAGCAAAAATCATAGTTAAAAAGGAACATATGAAAAGACAAACAAGACATATTTTTAAACTTGGTCATGACTATTTTTTAGAGGATGAATTTATCAAGAAAATATTTGACAAATAAAGCTTTATATGGTAAAATTTTAAATTGTGTAGAGGCCTCTCTACAACCGCATAGAAAAGGTTTAAAGTTATATCACCTTAATAGCGAGTCTTAGATTATGAAGGAGGTTAATTATGAAAGCAGTAATTGAAACTGGTGGAAAACAATATTATGTAGAAGAAGGTTCAGTTATCTATGTTGAAAAATTAGATAATGAAGCTGGTTCTAAAGTTGATTTTGACAAAGTTTTAATGGTAAATGGAACAGCTGGTCATCCTTATGTTTCAGGTGCTTCAGTAGTTGGTGAAGTTATTAAACATGGTAAAGAGAAAAAAATTAAAGTTTTCAAATACAACCAAAAGAAAAATTATCACAAAACTCAAGGACACCGTCAACCATATACTAAAGTTGAAATTAAATCAATTAAAGTTAAATAATGATTAAAGTAGTATTAAAAAAAGATTATATTGAAGTTAAGGGCCACGCTAACTATAGTGAATATGGTAAAGATATCGTTTGTGCATCTGTTTCTTCAATGATAATTACAACTGTTAATGCTATATTACGTATTGATGAAAATAGTATTAACTATACTGATAATGATGGTGTTGTAATAAATATATTAAAACATACTGAAGTTATTGATAAATTGTTATTAAATCTAGAAGAATTATTATTAGATTTAGAAAAACAATATCCGAAATATATAGAAATAAGGAGGTGTTAATTGTGTTAAAATTGATGCAATTAAATATACAATTATTTGCTCACAAAAAAGGACAAGGTTCTACTAAAAACGGTCGTGATTCAGAATCAAAAAGACTAGGAGCTAAAGCTGCTGATGGTGAGTATGTAACAGGTGGATCTATTTTATATCGTCAAAGAGGAACTAAGGTTTATCCAGGTACTAATGTAGGTATTGGTAAAGATGATACTGTATATGCTAAAATAGATGGTTACGTAAAATTCGAAAGAGTTGGAAAAGATAGAAAACAAGTAAGTATATATAATGAAAAATAGTATTGATTAAATACTATTTTTTTGTTTGAAGGAGGTAATTTATGTATACTAAAGAAATTAGAGATTTATATGATGCTAACAAGAAAGTGACAGGGAAAACTTTTGTTAAAGGTGAACAAGTACCATCTGGCTATTACTATTTGATAGTTGCTATCGTACTAGAAAATTCTAAAGGAGAATTTTTAATTCAAAAAAGAGTAGCTAGAAAAGGTGGGGAATGGGCTTTAACAGCTGGTCATCCAAAAGCGGGAGAAACAAGCTTAGATGGAATTTTTACGGAAACACAAGAAGAATTAGGTATAGACATAAGTAAAGATAATCCTGAACTTGTTGAAACGTGGTATCATAATGATCAAATATTTGATATTTACTATTTAAAAAAAGATATTTCTTTAGAAGATATTATAATACAAGAGGAAGAAGTAGACGACGTAAAATATGCTAATCTTGACGAAATAAATAAATTATATGCAGCTGGGGAATTCCATGAGAACCATTACGTCTTATTTAATAAATGCATAGAAAAAAAGCACTAATGTGCTTCTTTTATTATTTTACTGTATTTACAGATGTTTTCTGATCTTTGCGTTGGATCGGATTCTGTTATTTCTAATGTAATTTTGTATTTATCTTTTCCGTTATCTATTTCTTGATCAATACTATTTATAATTTTATTGATATCATCTAAAACGGTACTTGAAGTTCCTTTTATTGTGTAAGTGAAATTATAAAATTTTACTTCTTTAAGTGTGCTTTTATCTGTTTCATTTACTAATGCTGTCATAGGAATATGTTCTTGTGCTCTATCTACAACCACATAATTATGAACACCATCATTAGATGCATAGTCATCCATTAATTCAATAATTCTAAATGATTGCGTGAAACTACAATCGTAAACATATTTTTCCTCAACTACTTCAGGTTCTGGTTGCTTAATTTCTTCTACTAGCTTATTTGCTTCTTTTTTATTAATTATGAAGCTTCCAATGATCATGCCTATAATAAATATAGCGATCATTGATAATATGATAATAATTTTTATTTGTTTTTTCATATCATCACTCCTTACACATTAAGTATAGCACAAAAATACAAGCATGTATATAAATTGTAATATTATTAATAAGAGTATTGTAATTTTTATATTTATGATATAATTAATATGGTGATCATATGAAAAATATCGCGTTGTTAAAAGCTAATGGTATCGATTTAGAATCAGCTGTTCAAATATTAGGTAGTATGGAGTTTTATGATGAAACATTACAAACTTTCCTACAAGGTATTGCTGCTAGATTGACTAAAATAAAACAATATAAAGAAACAAATGATATGGCTAACTATGCTATAGAAGTTCATGGTTTAAAAAGTGATTCTAAGTATTTAGGATTTACTAAATTAGCTGAAATGTCATATCAACATGAAATGGCAAGTAAGCAAAATGATATTGTTTTTGTTAATGCTCATTTTAATGAGTATATGATGGAAGCTGTTAGAATTGTTACGGTTGCAAGACAATATAATGGCCAATCTAGTGATACAACAACTTCTAAACCAGCTTTAATTGTAGCTGATGATTCTAATATCATTAGAGGATTTATATGCAAATTATTATCTAATGATTATGAAATATTACAAGCTATAGATGGTAATCAAGTAATAAAAATAATAGAAGATAATAAAGATAAAAATATTGTTGGATTATTATTAGATTTAAATATGCCAAATGCTAATGGCTTTGCTGTATTAGATTATTACAAGCAAAATAATTTATTCAATACTATACCAGTATCACTTATAACTGGTGATGATTCTAAGGATTCTATTGATAAAGCTTTCCAATATCCTATTGTCGATATGTTAAATAAGCCATTCAATGAGAATAATTTACGTAGTATTGTAGAAAAAACAGTATCATATAAGCAATAGAGTTGAAATAACAACTCTTTTTTTGTATAATTAATAGCGAGGTGAATTTTTATGTTCATAGATGAGGTAACTTTAGAGCTAATTGCTGGTACAGGTGGAGATGGCTGTATGGCATTTAGAAGAGAAAAATATATTGAAATGGGAGGGCCTTATGGTGGTAATGGCGGTAGAGGCTCAAACATTATATTTGAAGTAGATGAAGGATTAAATACTTTAATTGATTTAAGATATCAAAAACAAATTAAAGGTAAAAAAGGTGAGAATGGTCAAGGCAAAGGTATGCATGGTGCCAATGCTGAAGATATCGTTATTAGAGTACCTCAAGGTACAGTTATTTCTGATTTGGATACTGGGTTAATTATAGCTGATTTATGTCATAAAGATTCAAGAGCCGTTATAGCGCAAGGTGGACGTGGCGGTAGAGGTAATATTGCTTTTGCTACCAAATCTAATCCGGCTCCTAGTTTTGCTGAAGCTGGGGAACCTGGTGAAGTACGAGAAGTAAAAATTGAACTAAAACTATTAGCTGATGTAGGATTGGTAGGTTTACCTAGTGTTGGTAAATCAACTATCATATCACAAATATCAGCGGCTAAACCTAAGATAGCTGCTTACCATTTTACGACTTTAAAACCTAATTTAGGAGTTGTTAAAGCAAGCGATAAATCATTTGTTGTAGCAGACTTACCAGGTTTAATTGAAGGTGCCTCTCAAGGTGAAGGATTAGGTGATCAATTCTTAAAACATATTGAAAGAACACGTGTTATTGCTCACGTTGTTGATATGGGAGCTACAGAGGGTAGAGATCCATATCAAGATTATGTTACTATTAATAATGAATTAAGGGAATTTAATCCTAAAATACTAGATAAGCCTCAAATTATTATTGCAAATAAGATGGATATGCCTGGGGCTAAAGATAATTTGGAAGCATTTAAGAAAAAAGTTGATGCTGATATATATGAGGTTAAAGCTATAAATAATGAAGGATTAAAAGAAGTTATTGAAGCATTATCTAAAATGTTGGATGGTATAGAAAAACAACCTTTGTATGAAGAAGAAAAATTTGAAAGTCATGTTTTATATAAATTTAAAAAGGAAGAACCATTTACAGTAGTTAAAGATAATGATACATGGGTTATTAAAGGTGAACAAGTTGAAAAATTACTTAAGATGACTAAGTTTAATACCGATGAATCTGCTAATAGATTTGCTTATAAATTAAAAAAATTTGGTGTTGATGATAAATTAAGAGAATTAGGTGCTCAAGAAGGCGATACTATTAGAATTCTTGATTTTGAGTTCGAGTATAAAGAATAAGGTAATAAAATTACCTTTTTTTATATAAAATATGGACATTTTTAATATTATAGGTGTAAAATAATAATAGGAGTGATGATATGACATATTATTTCGTAGGCATTAAAGGAACAGGAATGTCTGCTTTAGCCCAAATATTAAAAGAATTAGGCTATGATGTAGAGGGTAGTGACAAACCAAATCATTTTTTTACTCAAGATGCTTTGGAAAAAGCTGGTATTAAAATATATGATTTTAATAAAGACAATATCAGAGAAGATATGATTATTGTTCAAGGTAATTCATTCAAGGATGATCATGAGGAAATTGTGCGAGCTAATGAATTAGGCCTTAAAATATATTCATACCAAGATATGGTTGGCAAATTAACTTCTATGTTTAAAACGGTTACTGTAGCTGGATGCCATGGTAAGACAACAACAACATCAATGTTGGCACATGTTTTCGACAATATCAAAGGTTGTAATTATCTAATTGGTGATGGTACAGGTCATGGAAGTAAAGATAATGAGTACTTCATGCTTGAAGCATGTGAATACAAAAGACATTTTTTATCATATCATCCATATTATGCTGTTATCACTAATATAGAATTAGATCATACTGATTATTATAAAGATATAGATGATGTTGTTAGTGCATATGAGGAGTATGCCAGACTAGCTGAAAAAATCGTTATTGCCTATGGTGATGATACATATACACATACTTTGAATGTTAATGTTCCAATATTTTATTATGGTTTAAATGAAGATAACGATATTATCGCCAAAGAAATCGAATATACTGAAGATGGTACTAGTTTTGATGTATTTATTGAGGATAACTATTATGGTCATTTTGATTTGCCTTTATATGGTAAACATATGTTACTAAATGCTTTAGCTGTTATTGGTATTTGTTATTATGAAAGATTAGAAGCTAAAGATGTTTCTAAATGCTTAAAGACATTTGAGGGCGCTAAAAGAAGATTTAGTGAGACTGTTGTAGGAAATAATGTTATTATTGATGATTATGCACATCATCCAACAGAGATGAAAGCTGTTATTAGTTCAGCAAAACAAAAGTATCCTGGTAAGAAAATTGTAAGTATCTTCCAACCACATACTTTTACAAGAACGCAATCATTTTATGAGGAAATAGCTACTGAATTAAACAAAACAGATGCTGCTTTTGTTCTTCCAATTCATCCAGCTAGAGAAAACCAAGAAGATTATCCAGAAGTAACATCAGCTTTGATAGTTGATAGATTAGAAAATGGACATCACATAAATATTGACGATGCAGCAGAATTAAATAAATTCGATGATGCGGTATTCTTATTTATGAGCCCAAATGATATATCTAAATTAGAAAATGATTTAATAGATTTAAAAAAGAATTATTGATTTATTTCAATAATTCTTTTATTATTTTTATATTGTTATCTTGTTCAATTTCTTTTATACTTTTTTTAGGAGTAGGCAAATCTTCTGGCATAGTTCCTCCTAGTTCTTTTATGGTTTTACGTATAGCTTTTCCTACTCTATAATGTGTATCGGTAGCTATTTGCTCACTTTCTTCTTTTTGCTTTTCTAATAGCGCTTCGGTTTGCGATATTCTAAATATATTAGCACCTAGTTCGACACTACCCATATTGTCTAATATATCTTCACGGTATCTAAGATTTTTTCTTTTGGCAATATCATCAGCTGTTTCACCATTATATAATCCTTTATATCCGGCGTTTGTAAATCTATCAAAATTTTTAACTCCTTTTTCACTAGCTATCTTATATAATATTTTGTTGCCATCTTTAATACGTTTTCTTTGATATAGTCTTTTTTCGTCTTCACTTAATAATTCATATTCTAATTCAGATAACTCCATTCTTCTTGTCTGAATAGCAAAATAAGTTTGGCCCAGAGCAACCATTTTCTTTCTGGGATTTGCATTTTGAACAATCAAATAGCATATATATCTAGATAATTTATAATCCTTAATATACTCAATTTTTCCTTTGCCTGTTTTTATTGGCTTCCTGACTTCGGGAAGCCAATATGAATCATCGTTATTACTGTTCTTATAAGACGTTACTGCTTTTATGATTACACTATTAAAATTTTCCCATTTACTATATTCTAGAATGGACATTAATTCTCTTGCATACCAGAATTCATTGCCATTCTCGTCATAATGTTTAATGCTTTCAAAAATATTTTTATTGTACATTTCAATATTATTCATAATATCATCTCCTTATGCATATTATAGCAAACGCATGTTTGTATGTCAATCTAAAATAAAAAAATTATTGATTTAATAATTCTTTTATTTTGTCTGTATTTTTGAAATTTAATTTAGCCACTTCATTTAATTTATCTATACCATATTTAGTAACTATTTCTTTACCTACTAAATCAACTTTATCAGATGCACCTTTAGGTAGGTTAATTTTTAAACTGTCACATAATTTATCAAATTCTTTTATAAAAACATATCTACTTATTAGTGAACCACAAGCAACAGATAAACATTTATCCTCAGCTTTAGTTGTAAAAGTTATATTTTTATAAGCATTAGTATCTTTTAAATAACTAAAATATAAATTAGGAGCACAGAATTGATCTACAACAACATATTCACTTTTATATTTGCTAGTTAATTTAGATAAAACTTTATTATGTAATATAGCTTTTACTTTATTCATGTTTATACCATTATCATAATTTTTATTGTAGTCTTTATTAGATAATATCATACATTCATATGGTATTTTTTTAATTATTTGTGGAACAATTTCTAATATCTTATCATCTGTTAGTTTTTTACTATCTCTAACGCCTAAACTTTCTAAAAAAGGTATATCTTCCTTAGTTACATACGAAGCTGTAACAACGATAGGACCAAAGTAATCACCTGTACCAACTTCATCAGAACCGATTGTTGTAGCGTAGTATATTTTTTTATCCAAAGGATTTATATCTTTAGTATCTTTTTTCTTTTCATCACTATTAGTTGTAATAGCTTTGCCGCTATTTAACTTTTCTGTTTCGACCCAGAATTCACTAGCTAGATCAGCGTCTTTACCTTGAAAGACACATTTGCCAGATTCATATAAAGTGACAACTGAATCACCGTCAACAGCTTGAAACACAGCATATTGAGGCGTATTTGGCCTTTTTAAGTCTTCAAAGTACTCTATCATTTTGTTTTTGGTTTCTTCAGATACTTTTAATGTAATCGTCATAATATCACCAGTAAAATTATAGCATACATTACTTATTTAAAGCAACCAAATATCTTAAATTGCTTGAAATATCAAGTCTTTTTGTGTATAATGATATTGGTGATATCATGATGAAATATGATGAATCTTCCATTAAAGTTTTAGAAGGATTGGAAGCAGTAAGAAAAAGACCTGGTATGTATATTGGGTCTACAGATAAAAGAGGATTACACCATTTAATATGGGAAATTGTTGATAATAGTATTGATGAAGTATTGAATGGCTTTGGTAAAAAAATAAAGATTATTCTACATAAAGATGGCAGTGTATCAGTAGCTGATGAAGGAAGAGGTGTACCAGTAGGTATGCATTCATCTGGTATGTCAACTCCTGAAGTTATATATACGGTTTTGCATGCTGGAGGTAAATTTGAGACATCTGGTTATAAGGTATCTGGAGGATTACATGGCGTTGGTGCATCAGTAGTTAATGCTTTATCTAAATGGATGGAAGTAACCATTAAAAGAGATGGATTTACACATTATATTAAATTTGAAAATGGCGGTAAAGTAGCTGTTCCATTAACTAAATTAGATAAAACTAGTAAAACAGGTACTACTGTAAGATTTATGCCTGATGATACGATTTTTTCAACAACACAGTTTTCATTTACAACAGTATGTGAAAGAATGCAAGAATCAGCTTTTTTACTTAAAGGTTTAACTGTTGAAATTGTTGATGAAGAGGATGAAAAACAAGAAATATTCTGTTATGAAAATGGTTTGAAATCATTTGTTGAATATTTAAATGATGGTAAACAAGAATTACATAAACCATTACATTTTGAAAGCGCTAAAGATGGTATTAATGTCGAAGTAGCGTTACAATATACGGATACTTATTCTGAAAATATTATAAGTTTTGTTAACAATGTTAAGACACCAGATGGTGGTTCACATGAGGTTGGTTTCAAAACTGCTTTAACACGTGTTTTTAATGAATATGGTAAAAATAATGGCTTTTTGAAAGCTAAAGATAAAAACTTAGAAGGTTCTGATACGAGAGAAGGTTTAACAGCTATCATCTCTTTGCAAATACCAGAAAACTTATTAGAGTTTGAGGGTCAAACAAAGGCTAAGTTGGGTACACCTGTAGCTAAAACAATTGTTGAAAATATAACTAGTGAAAAATTGCAATTTTTCTTAGAAGAAAACAAAGCTATCGCTACTGATATTATGAACAAATTGGTTAAGAGTAAAATGGTAAGAGAAGCTGCTAGAAAAGCTAGAGATGAAGCTAGAAATGGTAAAAGTAAAAATACCAAAGAGAAAAATTTATCTGGTAAATTAGCCCCTGCTTCAACTAAGAATCCAGCTAAAAATGAATTATTCTTAGTCGAGGGAGATTCAGCGGGTGGTTCAGCTAAAAATGGTAGGGATAGAACTTTCCAAGCTATCTTACCTTTGAGAGGTAAAGTTTTAAATACAGAAAAAGTTAATCCAACTGAAATATATAAGAATGAAGAAATAAATACAATGATTTATACAATAGGCGCAGGTGTAGGTAGCGATTTTGATATAAAAGATGCTAACTACGATAAAGTTATCATTATGACCGATGCCGATGATGATGGAGCTCATATTCAAATATTATTAATTACTTTCTTCTATCGTTATATGAAACCATTAATAGAACAAGGACATTTATATATTGCTAATCCACCACTTTATAAGATAGCTAATAATAAGGAAACTTATTATGCTTGGACAGATGAAGAAAGAATGGAAATATCTAATAAACATAAAGGTTTAGAAACACAACGATATAAAGGACTTGGTGAAATGAATGCGGAACAACTATGGCAAACAACTATGAATCCTGAAACAAGAAGTTTAATTAAAGTAAATATAACAGATGCAGCTTTAGCTGAAAAACGTGTATCTATTTTGATGGGCGATAATGTTGAACCTAGAAAAGAATGGATTGAAGAAAACGTTGTATTTACTATGGAAGATAATTATAGAGCCTAATGTAGAACAAGAGGTGAATATATGGAAGACATTATAAAGAAAATACAAGATTATTCTTTGGAAGATATCATGGGTGATCGCTTTGCTAGATATGCTAAAGCAATTATTCAAGATAGAGCTATCCCAGATGTTAGGGATGGACTTAAACCCGTTCAAAGAAGAATATTATATGGTATGTATAAAGATCATAACACATACGATAAACCTACAAGAAAATCAGCTAAAACAGTTGGTTATATTATGGGTAATTTCCATCCACATGGTGATTCATCAATTTATGAAGCAATGGTAAGAATGAGTCAATGGTGGAAACAAAGCACACCATATATAGAAATGCAAGGTAACAATGGTTCTATGGACGGCGATGGTGCTGCTGCTATGCGTTATACCGAAGCTAGATTATCTAAAATAAGTAATGAATTATTAAAGGATATTGATAAAAATACCGTTGAATGGGCACCTAATTTTGATGATACTGAATTAGAACCAACTGTTATACCAGCTAAATTTCCTAACCTTTTAGTAAATGGTACCAATGGTATATCAGCAGGTTATGCTACCAATATCCCACCACATAATTTAGGTGAGGTTATTGATGCTACGATTAAGAGAATTGATAATCCTAATTGTAGATTGGATACTATTTTAGATATTATCAAAGGACCTGATTTTCCTACAGGAGCTATATGCTGTGGAAAACAAGGTATTATTGATGCCTTCAATACTGGTAAGGGTAAGGTTATAGTAAAATCTAAAGTTGAGACTAATAAAGAAAAAGGTAAAGAGCAATTAATTATTACCGAAATACCATTTGATGTTAATAAAGCTTTATTGGTAAGTAAAATTGATAGCATTCGAATCGATAAAAAAATTGATGGTATACAAGAAGTAAGAGATGAATCAGATAGACAAAATCCAGTACGTATAGTTATCGATTTAAAGAAAGATGCTGATAAAAATTTAGTATTAAACTATTTATATAAAAATAGTGACTTACAAATAGCTTATAATTATAACATGGTATCAATTGTAAATCGTAGACCGATGACACTAGGTATTTTACCTATATTGGATGCATATATTAGTTTCCAAAAAGAAACAATTTTAAGAAGAACTAAATTTGAATTAGATACATGTATGAAGAGATTACATATCGTTGATGGTTTCATTAAAATGTTATCTATTTTAGATGAAGTTATTAAGACTATTAGAGCTTCTAAGAATAAAGCTGACGCTAAAGATAATTTGGTAGCTAAATTTGCTTTTTCAGAGTTACAAGCAGAAGCTATTGTTGTATTACAATTGTATAGATTGACAAATACTGATGTTGTTGCTTTAGAAGAAGAACAAAAATCTTTAAAATCTGAAATTGAAAGATTGAATCACATATTGGATGATGAGATAGCATTGAAACAAGTTATGAAAGATGAACTAAGAGAAATCAAAAAAGAATATGCTGTTCCTAGAAAAACCGAAATTCAAGATGAGGTTGAAGATATCAAAATCGATACAACACAAATGATTGCTAAAGAAGATTGTATCGTAGTTATAACTAAAGAAGGTTATGTAAAACGTACTTCTTTAAGAAGTTATAATAAAGACGAAAATACATTATTGAAAGAAAAAGATTATGTTATCGGGTTATATCAAATGAATACTTTAGATACAGTATTATTATTTACTGATTTAGGTAATTATTTGTATGTTCCAGTATATGAAATTCCTGATTTAAAATGGAAAGAATTAGGTAAACATGTAAGTAATATCATTAATTTATCAAGTGATGAAAGCATTATAGGATGTATGCCAGTATATAATTTTGATGATGATATAACTATAACATTAGCAAGTAAAGATGGCTTAATTAAGCGTACTAAGTTAAATGAATTTAAAGTAACGCGTTATTCTAAGACAATGTCATGTATGAAATTAAAAGATGACGATCGATTAGTTTCTATATCTTGTGATAATGGATCAAATGTATTTATTACAACTAAGGGTGGTTATGCTTTACGATATAAAGTGGCTGAAATACCAGTTGTAGGTGTTAAGGCAAGTGGTGTTAAAGCTATTAACCTTAAAGATGACGAAGTTGTATCAGTAAATGTATTTGAAGATGCTGAATATATAACAGTTATAACAGAAAATGGTACAGGTAAGAGAATTAAATTAAATGAATTTGAAATGATGTCTAGAGCTAGAAAAGGTATATTACTAGTTAGAGATGTTAAAACAAATCCATATCACATTTTAAAAACTTTTGTTAATAGCAAGTTATTAGGTATTATTAAAACGGATATTGAGGTAATTAAAGTTACAGAATTAGCTATCGCTGATAGGTATTCGACTGGTACGACAATATCTAAAAATGGTATCAATGATTGCTTTGAGGTTGTTGAACTTGAAAGTAAAAAAGATAACACTAAGAAAAATGATGATATAAAAGAAGAAAAAATTGAGGAAGAAATTTTAGATATTTCTTTGGACGAAGTTGATGAAAAAATATTAACTATAGATGATTTTTTAGATGATTTTGAAATATAAATCATCTTTTTTTAGCAAAAAAAGTTATACCAATAACTTCAAATGAAATTGATATCCCATATTAAATTTCAACATAAAAAAAGTAGACTTGTCTTTGTCTACTTTTATCACTTCATTAAGCTTCTTTTTGAAATTTAAATATAACTTCTAATTTGATAGATTTATCTTCTAAAATTTCTTTATATGATTTACCAATTTTCTTTTCTAATTCTTCTAATGAAACTGGTTTTTCAAAGATAGGGTATGAATACATATCATATTTAATTAAATATCTAGAGTATTCTTTTGTTCTTTCTTCACGATATGATTTACTAGATTCTGTTAAATGACTTGTTATTTCATATTCTGTCCAGTCAGTATGAAGTGATACCCCGTCATCTTTATATTTGTAACCAGCAGGTGCTACAGAAGAGGCAATCTCATAATAATTTCTTTTTTTATTACCATTGTACCATCTATAAATTACGTCATAGTATGAATACATTTTAGCTGTTTTAGTTTTGTCTTGTACATATCCTTCTCCTGGAGATGAAACAGAGTATGCACCGTTTTCCCAATATATTTTTTTCTTACCGTCTAATTTGTACCATTGGTATCCATCAGCAGATTGAATTGTACGATATTCATGTGTTTCTGGATAATCTAGGCTCCATTCAGAAGTCTTAGTTTTTGCTCTAGTTTCTTCATCTTTGTATGTATATCCTGCAGGTTTTTCAGCACTATATTCGCTGTATGCTACATCGTTTGCATACCATCTCCATTTTGTATCTCTATAACTATAGAATGTAGCAATTTCTCTTACATATTCAGTTATAACAGCATCCTTAGGTATAGTAGGTAAGTATTTAGAATCTATTGGTAATAAAACACCTTTAGTTTCTTTTTTACTTATTAAATTACTTGGAATATAGCTTGAATATTTTGAATTGTATGATTCAACAGTAGTGTAGTTATAATATACATTTACTTTATAATTGTTATCAGATCTATATTTGCTTGATTCACCTTTAAATTTTTTTGTTGTACAGAAACTAGCATCTTTCAATTCTGTTGTTTTAACATATAAATCATTATATTTTGTATATGTAATAGTTCCTGTAACAGCAGTGTTTTTAAATGAAAAACCTCTTTCTAAATCACTTAAATCAATAGTGATACTTGTACCATTTAATTCTGGTAGTAAATCATTTTTGTTAACGTATGCATCAGCAACAGCTATGATATCATTACGTAATTCCTCACATTGTTTTAATTTTTTTCTTTTTGAACTTCCTATTATAATGATAATTATAATAAGCAATAAAATTACAGCAATAGCTACTATTTTAGCAATTTTATTTTGCATTAATTCTTTAATTTTTTCCATATGCCCACCTCAAAAGATATTATAACACGTAAATGGTTATTTTTCAAAACAATTTAGTACTTTTTTTTCTTTTTTTACATATTATATCTTAGGTGGTTGTCATGTCTAAGAAAGATGATTTTAAAGAGTTCGTTAAAAAGAATCCCAGTTTAGTAAAAGCTGTGGAAGAAGGTAAAGGATCATGGCAGAAGTTTTATGAAATTTTTGATCTATATGGTGATTCAAAAGAGGCTTGGAAAGAGTTTATACCTATAGTTGGTACTGTTGATTTGCTTAGTTGGATAAAAAGTATTGATTTAGATGGTGTTCAAAATAGTGTTAACAATATTCAAAGAGTATTAGGATTATTCCAGGATATGAAGAATAATAATTCTCCAAAAGAGGAATATAAACCAAGACCTGTGTATAAACATTTTGAGGATTAGATGAGTTTAGATATACAATATAAAATCAAAAATGATATCCACAGATTAATGTATTTACGTGAACATTCTATATGGTATAAGTACTTGAATAGAGATGCTTCTAGTTATGATAAATTTAAGGAAGAGGTAAAAGATTTTTATAAGTTAAGACCTACTGATAAAATAGGTAAAGCCTTAGATACTATTGATATGTTACAAACGCTTCTTTCAACTCTTAAATAGTTGTTTTTACTACTTATTTTTGTTATACTTTAATTGGTGAAATGAATGGTTATAGTTATAACAGGACCTACGTGTGTAGGTAAGACAAAGTTAAGCATTGCTTTAGCAAAAAAATTAAATGGCGAAATCATTAATGCTGATAGTACACAAGTATTTAAAGATATGAATATAGCTACAGCTAAAGTGACGGAAGAAGAAAAAGATGGTGTAGCGCATCATTTATTTGATATTCGAAATATTACTGAAGATTATACAGTTTATGACTACCAAATTGATGCTAGGAATAAGATTGATGAACTAATTAAAAACAATAAAACACCTATTTTAGTTGGTGGTACGGGATTATATATTAAGGCTTGTTTATACGATTATCATTTTGAAAATAGTGTTACAAATAGTTACGATGATATGAGTAATGAGGAATTATATAATAAATTAATTAGTATAGATAAAAATATTGATATTCACATTAATAATCGCAAAAGATTGGTTAATGCTTTGAATTATTATGAAAATACTAATAAATTATATAGTGATAAGAAAAAAACGGATAAACTATTGTATGATGTTATATTTATCGGTTTAACTACTGATAGAGATATCTTATATGATAGAATTAATAAACGTGTGGATACAATGTTACATGATGGCTTGTTGGATGAGGCTAGAAAGATATATGATAGTGGCATTCGTACTAAAGCTGTTTTAACGCCTATTGGCTATAAGGAATTATTCCCATATTTTGATGGAACTAAGCCATTGGATGAATGTTTAGATTTAATAAAACAAAATTCTAGAAGATATGCTAAAAAACAATATACATGGTTTAATCATCAAATGAAAATTAATTGGTTTATGACAGATTTTAACAATTTTGACAATACTATAGATAAAGTATTTGAGTACATAAAAAAGCGTTTAGACTAACGCTTTTTTGTCATTTTTAATACGTCTTTTTAGATACTGACACTGAGCTAATTCTTCTTTATCTATACCATAATTACTTAACATACTTAAGATATCACGGGTACTGATGCTTTTTATGAAATTATAAATGTTGAATCTTGCTTTTTCAGGATCTATTTTATATTGTTCGGCATAATAATTTGCTAGTAAACGTCCATATAGGTATTGGTATTCAAATACTTTGCTGCTAAATTCTTCATCTAAAGGTTTGTTATTGGCTGTAAGATATAATATGTGTTTATTCACTCTACGTGCTTCAAAAGCGGCGTTTCGTAGTAATAATAAATTATTTATATCCATATAATAAGCATCTTTGGCATCTTGCTTGCTAGCTATTAAATAATCTATAAATATAGTTTCAAAAATAGATGATAAAACTTCGCCAAAAGTATTTAAGGCAATATTGTTGGATAATATTAATTTGCTATAATTTATTTTTCCTTGTATAGTGTGGCCTAATTCATGTACCAAACAATCTATAGCTTCGATAGAAAAGTTCCCACTATTATACATGGTTATATAACTATTACCTGTAGCATAATTGAAAGAACACGCTCCATCGCATGTAGATGAAAAGAAGTCACCCGGTACAATGAATAGATGGTCACTATCAACATTTTCTTTAACCATATTATATAATTTAGGATCAAAGTCGTTATAGAAGGCTAAAGCTATTTCTTTGGCCTGCTTTAACGAATATTTTTTATTTAAATATGTGTAATCAAAGTATTCACCTTTGAAACTTTTATTAGTGTTTTTCGTTAAACGAAATGTATATTGTGATAGTGGGGCTAATGAGTGCTCATGAAATTTTAAAAGATCATCAGCATGGTATGAAGTATTAATTAAGTCATACAGTTCTTGGCTTATATGTGGATTATTATCTTCGTAATTAATGGTATCGTGTAGTTGTAAAAGTTCGTGTAACATACTTGCATAGAAACTTCTTTTGGATTTCGAATTTGAACAATTTAATAATTTTCTTGTTTTTGCTATATCTTCATCTAGTAGACTCATTATTTTTTCCCCCTTGGTAGTTTTGTTTTTAAATACTCACCACGTATCAATTCTTCTTTGTTGATACCAAAGTTTTCAAACATATCCATATCACACATAAAACCAATATGTTTTATAAAATCATATATATTTTTCTTTGTTATTTCGGGGTCATTTTCATATTTTTTACTATAGTAATGTGATAGTATACTACCATAAATGTAATCCCAGTATTTTGAATATTGATTGATATTCATTTTACTGAAGCTAAGAAGTTGCATCTTAAGTTCACGTAACCACATAAAATCAACCTTTTTAGCATGCTCAACTTGATTATTTATAAGAAATTTAATAAATAATTCTTCAAACAATTTAGAAGGCATTTCACTTAAACTGCTAGATGTGATGTCAGTTTCTTCTTCAAAACTTCTTTTTCCTCTTAAATGGATAGCGTGGCCTAATTCGTGGGCCAAAACAGCCATTTCTTCTACACTCCATTTGCCATTTTTACATACAAAAATATGCGTATGATTTAGTGGATTAATATGCAAACACATGCCATCAACCTCTTCATCGATTAATTGATTCAAGATGTGAAGATGTTCATTGTCCATACATTCTTTAATAAATTTATATAAAATTGGGTCAAAATGACTGTAAAAATCCAAAATGATATTTCTAACTTCTTTGAGATAATATTCTTTTGGAAAATAGAATTCATCGGTTGGTATATTTATTTTAGGAGGTATATGTTTTATTAATTTTTTATTAAATTCCTTTATTTGTATTGGTATATAACAAATATCTTCTTCATCCGCTGTATCTTCAAGTATTAAAGGCATATCAAAGTTTTTAAATCCTTTGATATTTTTTAAATATGGGAGTAAATAATCGATATATACATCATACATATTTTTTTCTTCTTCTGTTTCGGCTGTATCAGATTTTTCTAAAAGTGTCCAAAAATCTTTTTCTAGTAATGTCATAATCTTCCTCCAAATATGGCGTTTATTATATAAAAAAAAGAATTATTAGTCAATAATAATTGGCGTTTTTAATTCTTCTTTTGTAATATCTTTATTTGTTAGCAAGGAATATATTTTTGTATACTTCAATTCATTTTCTAGTACACTGTTGAAATTAGTTATAATAGGTATTTGTATCTCTTTTTTAATTTTACTCAAATATTGTTTTCCCTTACTATTAAATCCTAGTATTCTTATATATGTTATATCTATTTCTTGTTTTTCATATCCGCATAAAATATGTATCAAGCATCGTTTTATTTTATTATAAGTAATATTTTTTGATTTTACTTCTAATATCAATTCATCAACACTATTCACATCATTAATGTGTTTTTTAAGACTATTGTTTAAACTTTTATCAATATCTTGATATTTTGTTAGATCATCAATAATTATTTGATGTTTTATAATATTGAAATAATCTTGTATGTCGTTAATATATTTAGCTACATCATGTGGAATGTATCTAGTTATATCCTTTTTTTCTTTTAATAGATTTCTTATACTTGATGCACTTATAATATCATTATCTATATCTAAACTGTGATAATCGTTAGTTCTTTGGATAGTTATAGGTTTAATTTTGCTGTTTAAACTTATGATACTTTTAATATAACTTATACCTAATAAATCATTAGGTGTGTCTATTTTTATATTTGTTATATCTTTGATAGCTTTTGATAGACTAGTAGGGTAATTGTACCCTTGATTTAAGTATTCTTTGATATTTAAATCATTATCTAGTTGGGTTTTAGCTATTTTAGTTAATAATTCAATATCATTTGTCTCACTACCAAAGACTAAATAATCACATTTTAAGCTATCTAATATTTTAATCGCACCATATGCATATATATCAGCTGCTTGTGTTGCAAAGACAAATGGTAATTCAACAACTAAATCCACACCATATTGTAAGGCGATTCTTGTTTTATCAAATTTATTTATAATTGATATATCGCCTCTATTTAAGAAGTTCCCTACAAGGACTAAAACAATGTTTTCATTTGGAAACATTTCTTTAACTTTATTTATATGATATAAATGACCATTATGAAAAGGATTATATTCAGCAATAATTCCAACCATTTTCCTCACCCATTTCATTATAACACGTTTTGACTTTACTTTTTTAATAATTTTCTGTATAATTAACTCGGTGATTAATTTGAATATTGATATTACACGACTTAAAAGCAACTTAGATGAATATGCTTTAATAGATTTGAAATATTCTTTTTCTACTGAAGAATTAGCTAATACGAATATTATAGAATTAAATGACGTATCTATTAAAGGTGATATCACTAAGCATTTAGATAATTTTCATTTAAATATTGAAGTCAAAGGTATAATGGTTTTACCTTGTTCTATCAGTTTGAAACCAACTGATTACCCATTTAGTTTTAATATTGATGACGATTTTGACGATAATATACAAAAAAATTTAAAAAATGTTACAAATAGTATTGATATTTTTCCAATTATATGGGAAAATATACTAATGGAAATTCCCCTTAGAGTTGTAAATGCCGATTTATCTGATGTTAAAACAAAAGGTGATGGATGGCAACTTATAACTGATAAGGAAAGTAGAATTAATCCTGAACTAGAGAAGTTAAAAGATTTATTATAAGAAAAGAGGTGTTATAAATGGCAGTACCATTTAGAAAAGTTAGTAAAACACGTGGACGTAAAAGAAGAACTCATTATGTAATTAGTGCTAATGATACAGTAAAATGTCCAAAATGTGGTGAAGCTAAAAGACCACATAGAGTTTGCGCAAATTGTGGAACTTACAAAGATAAAGAAGTAGTTAAAACAGCTGAATAATGCTGTTTTTTATTTTGTGAATAATACTTTATTGGGTATACTTACACTTTTATGTCCATCAGGATGGTGTGTGTATTCAGAATTTGGCTTTTTTTTGAAATATTATAAGGCCGCACAATAAATTATTAAAAATATTGGAAATAAATTGTAAAAAATGATATACTATAACATATAGGGTATGGTGATAATATGAAAAAAAGGGGACTTACATTAGTTGAATTAGTAGCTGTAATTATTATATTAGCTGTTATAGCTTTGATTGCTACACCTATAACTATGAATTTTATATCAACAGCTAGAAAAAAGGTTAATTATTCTGTTGCCGCAGCTTTGATAAGAGCAGCAGAAAATTATTATGCGGATAGTATAATAAGTCCAACTAAACAAGAAAAAATAATTAATTTAGATAATATTTATGATGAAGTAAAAGTTAAAAATAAACCTTTAAAAGAAGGTGAAT
>JAEEGL012711746.1_pt1 | contig 28641 bp, 18 predicted proteins | sample 9134231 | NCBI WGS metagenome assembly JAEEGL01 (sample SAMN16246548, study PRJNA631951) | gut metagenome | biome: gut microbiome; feature: rumen; material: fiber-attached | host: Bos | place: Iran: Karaj | collected 2018-10 | reverse complement strand
TCGCCCTTGTCAAGAAGGATCTGAACAAGTTTCTCACCGTTTTCGGGCTCGTTCTCGTGTACAGCACATACATAGTACTCGGAATCAACAGCTGCCTGATAGATGTCTGCGCTGTTTTCCTGGCTGATAACACGGAAGAACTGTGCAAGATATACGCCGTTATCGTTACATGTCTTGATAGCTGAAGCCATCTCTGTATCTGATGAGTTACAAATGATGATACCCTGACATCCTGCTGCACAAAGCTGCTCAACGGATGCTGTAACTTTCTCTGAAACGTGTCCCTGGTCAACATACTGAACCTGAACTCCGAGAGCCTTAGCTGCCTCGTCAAGGATCAACTTACACTGTGAGCCAAGAACGTCTGTTGAACTCCAAATTGATACGCCAATCTTAATGTTGCTGTCATCAGTGGTAGCAGGTGCTGCTTCTTCTGTTGCTGCAGGTGCTGCTTCCTCTGTCTTTGTTTCTGTTGCTGCAGGTGCAGGTGTCTCAGATTTTGTAGCCGCTGCGTTTCCGCATCCGGCAAGTGTTGATCCAACCATCAACAAACTGAGCATTACACTTACCAGTCTCTTTTTCATAAAAAAATATACCTCCTAATTGATTTCCCATCCCGAACAATAAGGTGATCAGCCTGTATCCTTCCGGAAAATATAATGTGTTAGTTTCTATGCGAGTACTCCCAACGAAATCATAATATTGCCATTATGAACAAAAAAACATGGAAAATTTTCGCCGAATTGGTAATATTTTCTTTTCACGTTTAAATTTCTACAAAAAACGACCGCGATTTCGACAGTTACAACTGCCTTTCGCGGCCCTTTATTGTACATTTTACATCTCTTTTCTGTATTTGCTTGGTGAAATGCCTTCCACTTTCTTAAACACCTTGGTGAAGTAGAAGTAATCGTTGTAGCCTACAATCTCAGCTATTTCCTGGATTGAAAGGCTCTCATCCCTCAATAGTTCCTTGGCTCTTTGAATCCTTAGGGACGCAATGTAGTCGGAGAAGTTGACCTTCAGATTCTCCTTAATCATCTCGCTTAAGCGTCCCATGCTGATGTTATATTTGGATGCCAGCGAGGTAAGGGAGATATCCTCCATGTAGTGCTCTCTGATTTCCGAGATTACATTGTCAATGGTTTTATCATAAGTCTGAGGAGCGACGGTTTCGGTACTCTCTTCCTTCTCCTCCCCCATCTTATCCACCACGGCATCCATTACCCTCTTTAAGTCCTCCTCCTTGATTGGCTTAAGAAGATAATCAAAGGCATGGTATTTTATGGCTTCCCTTGCATATTCAAACTCGGCGTAGCCTGAAATAAGCACAACCTTGGACTCCGGAGAAACATCGGGAATATCCTGCAAAAGGTCTAATCCCGACAATCCCGGCATTCTTATGTCGGTAAAAACCACATCGGGCTTAAACATGGCTATCTCTTCTCTAGCCGTCAATCCATTGTTTGCGGTGCCCACAATGTAGACATCCATATTAAGTTTCTCAAGGAGCTTCTTAAGTCCCAGTGTTATCCAGACTTCATCGTCTGCTATATAAACATTTAACATCTCTCTATCCCCCCGGATTCAAAAGAACGTGAACCGATTCTATTCCTCTCTCATATGCTCAGGCACGGATATTCTTATGGTTGTGCCCTTGTTTAATTCGCTGTCTGCTTCAATGGTGTAATCATCGCCATAGAAAAACTTAAGGCGCTGTACAATATTGGATAATCCTATGCCGCTGTTCTCTCTGGGATTATTGATTTCATCCCTGAATTTCGCCAGGGTCTCATCATCCATTCCTGTACCGTCATCTTCCACGACCATCTCAAGCCTGTCATCCAAAGACTTGATGGTGACATTGACTCTTCCGTCATCAATTTTGCTTTCAAGACCATGGAATACGGAATTCTCAACCAAGGGCTGTAAGAAGAACCTGATCATTGGCTTATCCAGTGCCTCTTCTTCCACATCAGTAGAAATTTTGATTTTGCCCATGAAACGGTAATCTATAATTCTTGCGTACTTCTCGATGTAGGAAACCTCATCTCTTATTGTTACGATGTTGCTTCCCTTTACAGCATATCTGAAAATGTCGGAAAGTGCCATAGCCATTTCCGCAATGTTGTCTTCGTCGTTAATCAGGGCCATATCCCTTATGCAGGATAGGGTGTTATACAGAAAATGAGGGTTAATCTGGTTCCTGTAAGCCAGAATCTCAAGCTTCTGCTGAACAAGTTCCGTCTCATAAAGGCGAATCTTGCTGTCCTTGATCTCCTCAATCATTCGCTGGTTCTCATCAAGCATGTGGTCAAGGCTGGATGCAACGGTTCCGATTTCATCGGTCCTCTTAAGCCTCAGTCGCTTCTCGGGATTCTTTATGGAATTGCCGATGAAACGGTCTATTTTGGATATGGGTTTGGCCATTCTAAAGTAGGAGAACAATACAATAATGGCCAGAAACAGGAAAGTGATTACGGAGGCTAAGGCGATCAGTCTTCTGATTACGTTGTTGCCCGCCGTGTTCTTTGATACGGAAACCGCAACGGCAATTCGAATACCGTTTTGCCAGTTGCCCTCCCTGTAGACATAGTCCTCGTTGTTCTTTAAATCCTTCATTGAAGCATCCGAAGGAATGTCCCCGAAGGCGCGGTAAGCCAGATCCAGATCATGGGAATCGCTAAGGAGCATGGCGGCTGTGGCCTCGTTAAAGATGTTGTGGAGGGTACCGTCCAGTTTCCAGTGCTCCATAATGAATACGCACATGCCGATCTGCTGCCTGGCATCACTTCCAACTCCACTATAAACCGGGTAATAGAAGGCATAGTAAAAATCGTCACTGTTCTCAAAATACTTGCCGCCTGTCATATCTTCTCCCTGTCTGAGATATATTTGTTTTTCAGGAAGGGTGACAGGTTTGCCCAATGTCATTATGACATTCATGTCATTATCGTAAAGTATAGCAGATACTATCTCTCTGTTCTTTATTGCAACCTGAGAGTAATCTGATGATATCCTTGCCTCCCTGACATCTGTATCGCCGGGACCCGGCTCTAGAATCATAAATCTGCATAGATACTCAGCGTTGTACCTTAGGTTCTCCTCATATAGACTTATGGTATTGTCTGCCTGTTTAAGCAAGCTTTCGGCAAGGGTATGTGCATAGTTCTGGGTAGTTTGTTTGACGTATAGAAAAGAGGCATATAGAGTTCCGGACAGCACAAAAAGAATTGCCAGAATTATACAAATTAGCTGAAGTAATAAGCTATTTCTTATCTTTTGAATCATGTAGCCCATGCCCCCTGTTTTTGTAACCCTAAAGATAAGGATAAACTGTGGAGGGGTTAAAATCAATAGAAATAAAAAAGTCCCTAAATAATAACCGACAAGCAGGACTAAACCCGCTTGTCGGTTAATTCGGTTACTTACTGTCTTTCAATAATCTGTTTTCTCTTTATAATGAGAATACCTCCGACGAAAACTGCCACGACGGCTAAAGCTGTTATGACAATAAAAACTATGTTTCTGGAATCAGTGTTGTTGTCAACTTTGGATTCATTAAGTTCTGTCCTATCTATTGTTGTCTTTACATAAGAAGCAGACACCTCTTTACTCTCTTCTCCAGTTGCAACAACCTGAGCGTTCTGTCCGAAAAGAATTACATACTCGGAAGCATGACTAAATTCGAATTTAACTGTTCCATCTATAACTTCCGCTGTGCCCATCTTGTCGAAAGAACCATTGTTGTAGTAGTACAGCTCTGCGAACTGTCCTGCGAATTTATCATCTACTTTGACTTCAAGGACTGCATCAAAGCCAAAAGGTCCATCGTAGGCGAGTGAAAGCAACATATGATCTGATTCCTTAACAAATTCATTAAGTGTCTCACTATCTATTTTAGCTTCACCAATGCTTACATTCAAATCTACATCCTTGGCATCTATGATAGATGCACCATTAATGTACCAGGTAAAACTATCGGCCTTGAGCACTACTTCATTATTATTGTCAGCTATTGCCTTTAAAACATTGGCAGAAAGTGTAGGATTCTTAACTTCAATAACTACTCTCTCCTCCTTGTGGTTAGCAAGTTCAGAGATTAAAGATGCTTCATCTGTTTCTTCAGCATTCACTGGCTGATTCTCAGTGTTAGTAATCGTTGCAGGAGTTGTTTCTTCTACAGATGTTCCTTCTGCCTCAGTTGCTACCTCTGTTACGTCGGAAGATGTTGTTACTACTTCCTCAGAGTTATCAATAGAAGCTGCTTCTCTTACAAGTCTGGGAACCTTCTCTGTATATGTATCGTCACAGCGTGTGCATGTATATGTCTTAAGACCTTCCTCGTCATATGTAGAAGCTTTGGTTGTCTCAACCTTGTAATCATGGCCCAGGGCTGCGATTTCTACTTCTACGTCTGCTCCACACTCACTGCACTTATCAGTTCTCTTACCGGCAGTGGTACATGTGGGATCTGTGTCGTTGTTCTCAGCGGGAACAAGAGTGTGCTTGTCAGCCTGTACTGCATCTGTAACCCTGGTTCTGGAAAGTTCCTCATCACATACGCTGCAGTATGTTACTTCATCGTGTGAACCGGTCTTGGTGCATGTGGGTTCAACAACATTTTCTTTCACGATGGGGCTGTGTTTGTGTTCAGCTTTTGCAATTGTCTTTGTTACGCGAGATATTTCCTCACCGCATACGGTGCAGCTTACTACTTCGTCATAGTGTCCAAATGCAGAACATGTTGAAGCTACTTCGTTGTCACGATAAGGTAAACCATTTGTATGGCCCTTTGCCTCTGTTGCATCATCTATATAACTGGATCCACAGTGTGAGCAGGTATATGTTGTATAACCGCCTGCAGTACATGTGGGCTCTGTTACTACATCATTATAATCATGTCCTGTAGCATTATCTGTAACTGTATTTCTGCTTACTTCGTCTCCGCATACTGTACAATATACAACTTCGTCATGTGAACCGTCCTTGGTACATGTAGGAGCCTTTTCGTTTTCGCGAACAGCGCTTCCATTTGTATGACCCTTGGCATCTGTATATTCGTCCTTGTAGGTATCATTACAACGTGAGCATACATGTGTGTGATAGCCCTGCTCGGTACAGGTTGCCTCTGTTACAAGGTCTGAATAGTCATGACCAAGTTTGGGAAGGCTTGTTGTATCTGTCTCGGTATACTCACAGTGTGCGCAACTTTTTGTAATTGTTCCGTTCTGTGTACATGTTGCAGGTACTGTGTTTGTTACTGTAAGTGTATGTGCCTTCTTGGGAATAGCACGCTGGTCTGTTTTAGCGTTACAACCATCAACTGTACAGTGTCTGGACTCTGATCCTTCTGCTGTACATGTGGCTTCTTTGTCTGTTGTATATGAATCGCTGTATGTGTGAGCTGCAAGAGGTAATTCCTCGATTGAAGATTCATCTTTGCATCCGCACCATTTACACTTTGCAGACTTTTCACCATTTGTAACACAGGTTGACTCTCTGTCTACAGTGGGAGCGTTATATTCATGAGAAACTGTAGGAAGTTCATACTGCTCTTCTCTGTCGCACTTTGTACATACGTGCTTTGCTACGCCTTTTTCAGAACATGTGGGTGCAGAAACAACTGTTGCAGTTCCCCAATTATGATTACAGGTTAACTTATCGATAGGGCGAGTATTTTTTACGTCGCCACATTTGGTACACTTAAAGCTTTCTACACCTTCACTTCTGACTGTTGCTTCTTTGGTCGTTACCCACTGATAATTGTGTTCTTCTTTGTCTATAGTCTCTGTATCTTCATGGCTGCAGGAAGAACATACTCTTGTCTTTGTTCCTGTAGCGTTACATGTTGGCTGCTTTGTAACTGTAAATTCACCATATGAATGGCCGGTGGCAGGATCTTCGTGTTCATGCTTAACGTTGCCGCAGTGTTCGCATTCATACTTCTCATCGCTTGCCTCGGTACATGTAGCTGGTGTCTTAATAACCTGCTTGTACTCATGACCTGTTGCAGGAATTACTGTTCTGTTCTTTTTATCGTTACATACAGCACAGACATCCTCGGTATAGCCGGGCTGAGTACAGGTTGCATTTACAGTCTGTGTAACATACTGATGAGATGCTAAAGGAAGAGTAACCTTTTCTGTATCTATGCCACAGTTTTCACATACGTATTCTAAATAACCGGCCTCTGTACATGTTGAAGGTTTGCTGTCAACAAGAAATCTGTCACTATGTTCATAATTATGGTTTAACTTAGGAAGAGTCACTTCCTCTGCCTGATGACACTTGGTACAAATCTGACGGCCCAGGCCTTCTGTGTAGCATGTAGCCGGTACATCGTCTTCAATCAAATTACTCCAGGTATGGCCTGATGCGGGAGTTGTTTCTGTCTCACCTTCTGCACCACATTTGGAGCAGACCTGCTTTTTTAAACCATCTCTGGTACATGTTGCTGTTGTTACTGTTTCCCAATGGAAGTTATGACCTGTTGCAGAAACGGTTTCTGTATAAGTATCGTTGCAAGTGGGATCACTGCAGGTATAAGTTTTGGAACCGGCTGTGGTACATGTTGCAGCTGTCTGAGAGGCAACTACATAAGTGTGTTTGTGTGCATTTTCTGTTGTTTCGTCCTTAACGTCATTACAACGGGTACAACGTGATTTGGTAATTTTCCTTCCATCGGGAAGAGTTATTACAAACTCCTGATAATCATGTCCAAGAGCGGAAGTCTGATTGCTTACTCTTTCATTTCCACATTCTGTACAGAATTGGATGTCATAACCGCCTGTAGTACATGTGGCAGCTACAGTTGTCGCCTCTCCGTAAGTATGCTCTGTGGTAGGAATTGTTTCTGTGTAAAATACCCCACACTCACACCCATACTGAACCTCGCCTGCAGTCGTACAAGTAGCTGGAATACGTGCAGTCTCAGTATATGAATGGGTATGTGCAGAAACATGAGCTGTACGGCTAAGTTCTTCCCCACAATTAAGGCATGTAACTATATCATACAGTCCGTCAGGCGTTGTTCCTTCAGTTGTTAATTCGTGTGTGCATCCTCCGGATTCTCCGTCGGAAGTTGACGTTTCCTCAACGTCAATAAGATTTTCGGTGCCGTCTTCACTGGCAAATGCAGAGGCAGGAATCAAAGCCACTGTCATTGTCATTGCCAATAAAATTCCCATAAATTCTTTAAACCCTTTTTTAATTCTGTTTTTCATAGTTGTCCTCCATCCATAGGTTGGTTATTGGTGTTTCTATATACATTACAGATGACAAACCCAATAGGTTTTAAGTTTTTAAAAATTCTTTTAATTTTTTTATTTATATTCATAGAATGTAAACTGCTGTGACCATGAGTAGGTTTCTGAAGGAATTGATGGTCTGTAAGTGCTGTTAAACATAAATCTGTGGAAGCATGAGACCGAAATGCCCTTAAACGGTGTTTGTCCGGATTCTTTACCGTACAATAAATTTGCATTATGTCCAGGCGAATTTTTCCAACCCGTCATTATGGCTTCTGGTGAATTCTGTCCACTTCCAAGATTTTCACCACCATACGTCCAAAGTTCAGTAACTGTATTCCATCTTTGGCCATTCGGTCTAGTATGACTAAAATATATGCTCGCTTCAAGTGCACGTATATTTGATGCTTCCTGAGTCTGACTGTTATAAACAAGCTCGTTCAAGCCATTTTCTTTACGGTATTCATTTGTCATTGCAATAACCTGTTGAGCATAATCGTCGTCGAACCAGCCATATATGGTCACTTCTTCACCTTTTTGATTGGTTAAGGTATAAGCACTGTATGGATGAACTCGTTTGGTTTCACGAACCTCGCCACAGTTGGAGCATACGTAGTTGTATTCACCCCATGTGTCAGAGTCTGCAGGAGTAACAACCACTTCCTTTAAGGCATATCCAATGTGGTTACATGTCGGTGTTTGTATTTCTTCAATCAGTTCGTCACAAATGGTACATTTACTGTAGGTTTTTCCTGTGGCAGGGTCTCTATAGATACAAGTTGTAGGATGTGTACATTCCAATTTAGGAATTGCTTCTGTGTATTTATATCCGCATTCCTTACAGGTAAATGTCTTAACACCGTCTGCTTTATATGTTGCAGGTGTGGTTATTTTTTCTTCGAATTCCGTGTGGTTGTCCGGATCGAAATTGAGCATTATGTTTTCACTGATTAATTCGCCACACTCATTGCAGTAAATATTTACAACTTCTCTCTGTGAGCAGGTAGGTGCTGTAACCTGAACCTTTCTTCTGGGGAAGGGGTGTGTGCATTCTTCCTTGATCTTGGGAATTACTTCACTGTTACGAACATCTCCGCAAAGAGAGCACTTCTCTTCCTTAAGGCCGTCAGCATCTTTGGTTGCTTCTTTAGTGGTAACCCAGCTGTACTTATGCGATAATTTGGAAATCTCAAGTTCCTTAAGAACCTTGTTGCATACCTTACAGCGTAATTCCTTGGTTCCCGCTTCACTACAGGTTGCTTCCTTGGTTACTGTGTATTTGCCGCTCCAGTCATGAACGGAAGTTTTGGGGATGACAGTTCTCTTTGTGTCTCCGCAGTTATTGCAGGTGACTACTCTGTAGCCGTCTTCCTTACAGGTAGCTTCTTTAAGTTCTGTCTCTGTATAGTCATGTCCCAGTGAAGCTACAGGTTCTGTCTTAACTGTTCCGCACTTGGAGCAGGTGAAGGTTTTTACACCTTCGGTTTCACAAGTTGCTTCAACTGTTATTTTTCCTTCGCCCCATTCATGTGAAAGCTTGGGGATTGTCTCTACTGCTTCGCTTTCTCCGCAGGTGATGCAATATTTATATGTATATCCGTCTTCGCTGCAGGATGCAGGGATTGTGCCTTCTTCATAATCATGAACGTGTGCAGTTTTGGGGATTACTTCATTTCTTATAAATGCTCCACAATCAGCGCACATTATTTTTTTCATTCCAGCGACTTTATCTGTCGCCGGTACGATTACAAGTTCTTTTGTCTGAGAGTGAGGGCAGCTGAGCTTGGGCAAGACTTCAGTGCTTATGATCTTGCCACAACTGTCGCAAATAACCTTTTTATATCCTGTGGTTTTGTATGTGGGCTCTACTCTGTCTGTCCTTGTAGCGGTATGGGTACAGGGAGCCTTGTATGTGATGGTTATGTATAAAGAGTAGTTTGCTGCAGTTAAGGTTCCGCTTACACTCTTTATGGTCTGAACAGCATGTTCTGAACCTTCACCACTTAACTCACATACGATTCTGATGGGCTGATTCGTCGGCAGATATAAGGAAACTGTGGAAGTGCCTGTTACGGTCTTAGAATCCAGCACAGCGTTTTGAGCGTTGTAAGCTGTATAAGTTGCGCTTCCTGTGTAACCATCGAATGTGGTGGTCAGTTTAACTCTGCTCTCAGTTACTGCCGCTGTGTTAAGTGTCCTCTTGGGAGCTGCAGTCCTGACCTTGCTTTCGATAATCAGAGGCTCTTTCTCTTCTGCTTCCTCTGAAGTCTCCGGGTCACCTTCTTCGTTTCCGGATTCTTCATCGGGCTGTTCGCCGGACTGTTCAGCCTCAGCACCCTCTTCGGAGCCTCCCTGCTCCTCCTGTGCTTCGAGTTCTTCGTGATCTTCATGTCCTTCATGTCCTTCACAGCCATCGTCGCATACGTCATTCAATGTCTCTTCCACATAGTTGTCAGGCATGGTATCTGCAGCCTGTGCACTCATGGATAAGGTACTGAATGCCATCATGAAGGCCATCATTAAACTGAGTACTCTTACTTTTTTCATGATTAATCCCTTTCGTTGTCAGATTGGAGAATCACATTTACGGTTGATTCTTTGGCGTTTCTATACTTATTACAGATGAACTTCACGAAAGGTTTTGTATTTTTAAAAATTTTTTCAAAAAAAATAACCGGCAGTGGATTGTATCCAATTTGCCGGTTATCAGCCGTAGTTTTGCATGAACTGTTTTTCTTTATATGCGAAGAAATCCCTGAACAAGTTATCTATTTTTTCGGAATTCTTCGGAGGCGGAGCGTAAACGTCATCCGGTGTGGGGCCCCTGGAAAGTATCCCATCCTTTTTCAGGAATACTTCCACAGGTTCACCGTCATAATTCCGCATGATTTTTTCGCGGTCTTCATTATTATATAGAATTGAAAGGATAAATTCTGTTTTTCTGGCTTCTGTCATCATAATCTCTCCCTCCGATCCATTGGGTCAGGGTTAGGAAAGTTAACATTAATATATGGTTAGAGCACCATCATCGGTTATTTCGCCCAAAAGCGTTCCCGTACCATTCTGTCCACTATAAAAATACGCTTTGCCATCGGATGAACTGGGAACCACAGATCCGGCTGTTAATACTTCCGTGACATTCCCACCGTTATTGGTATGAACGGCAAAATTCGTATTACCACCCACGACAGTTTTTTCTATATCTGTTCCATTCTGAGCCCAGACGACGTTAAATGTCTTAGCGGTATCTGAAAACGCAGTTCCATCGATATCAGAAAGGTTGTAAGTAGTAGTACCGTCACTCATGGGTAACCAAATACCTGTACCATTTTCGGGTGATATCTTTCCGCTTCCGGTGATAGTTGCAACCGGATTGTCCGGATCTGACTGATACACGCTGGACCCGGAAAAGGTTGAGGTAGCTATAGGTGTGGGTGTAGGTGTCGTCGTAGGTGTTGATGAAGATGATGATCCACCACCATCCGAACCACTGACAGTCTGAGTCGGTTCTGGTTCCGGATCAGGTTCCGGATCAGGTTCCGGCTCCGGAGTTGGCGTCGGCGTAGGTGTCGGAGTTGGCGTAGGAGTCGGTGTAGGGGTTGGTGTAGGGGTTGGAACCGGGGTGAGAGTTTCATCTAACTCTTCAAGAGTTTCCGAATCCTCTGTCTCTTCCTCTAATACCCCCTCATCCTCAAGCGGATTGTCCACCTCAAATTCAAGGAGTTCTTCCTCTTTGTCTTCCATCAGTTCAAGGATAATATTTGTGGCAACATTCCTGGTTATCTCAGGTAGAGTTACTTCATCCTCTTCATTTAAAGCAGTATAAACCGCCGTTCCTCCTAAGGCAACTATTGTAAGAGGTACTGCTATCTTTACTGCAGCCGCCAATAGTCCATTTTTCAATAAGCCTACCGTCGCTAAACCTAACTTTGAAGTCGCACCTGTTGCCGTAATGGTAGACGCTGTTGCTGTGGATGCAGTAGTGGTCGCACCTGTCGCGGTTACCGTGGTTGTTGTTGCTGTTGTCGCAGTTGCCGCGGACGCAGTTGACATCTCACCCGCTGCAGCTGCAAGAATACCCTCTGCCTCCTGTGCATGGGCGGTATTTTTGAAAAAAAGGACAAGTAATGCAGCAGAAAGGAGCGTCCCGTAGAGTTTGACTCCCGTCCTCTTCTCGTACTCTACTACTTTTATTTCGACTTTTTTCCTTGAATAGTTTAGTCTGCTCTTAACAGTATCTTCAGATACGTTCTGCAACTCAGCTATTTTCTTGATACTCAACTCCTTATAATAAAACAGAGTTACAGCTTCTTTTTGTGCTTGCGGAAGTTCGTTTATTATCCCTTCCATTATTTCCATCAGTTCCATCCTGTCATATGACAATTCAGGATTGGATTCACTATCCTTACTAGCTATGGTATCCACGAACTCAGTTTCTTCATCTGACATATCTGAAAAACTGGTTGCTTTTTTCTTGGCAAGATAGTTTTTACATGTGTTGGCAATAATGGTATTAAACCAAGGCCCAAAGTCGCGTGATTCATCAAAGCTATCAAGGTTATCAATAACCTTAAGGAACGAATCCTGAAACATGTCCTCGGCGTCTTCTTCTGTTTTAACATACCTTCTGGCAACCGACATACCGCTGCTCAAAAATTCAGTATATAGAAAGACTATAGCCTCGTTATCTCCGGCCTTCGCACGTCTTACTTGTTCAATTATTCTCTCGTGATCTGTCATGGTCTGATTTTTCCTGTAAAAAAACGTTATATAAGTTGTTTCTATCTATTAAAAATCTATATTATTAATGCTACTCGCGGGCCCGGTCTATTATCATATCGCCTTCCCCTACAGTTGCTACACAATATTCGTGACGTTCAGCAGGAATGCCAACGCGCGTGCTTTATAAAAAATCAAATACCTGCTTCGCTACCGCTCTCATGCCATTTTCCTCTCAATTGTTCTTTCTGCGTACTCTATAATTCTGTAATATAAATTCGGATATCTCTATTTTATCGGTTTGCTATACCGGTGATATAGGTTACGAAGCAGGCGAAGTCCCCTATCCGCTTCCTTTCACCACCCAATTCTTCTCTCCATGAATTATCGATGCCCTCATTTCCAGCGATTCTTGCCAGTACATTTATAGATGTAATAAGCCCTTCATGTTTCAAAGATCTGCTTATATCTGTCTCAGTTCTCTTTTCGCGATCCATATACTCCCACATGCCGCGAACATAAGCATATTCCGCCGCCTTCTTAACGAAGTCATTCCAAAAGTCCAATTTGTCTTCCATCTGGCACTTTCCAATGCTTTCAGCCATTTCCTTGTAGATTTTAAGCGCATCCTCAACAATCAGGACGTTACCTGCAGGATGATTTAAATAAGCTTCATATGTGTGAATCATGTCTTTGCTCCTTTAACAAGCAGTGATTAGTCCACTCGATCTTATAAATGCCGTAGTGTCATGTTTTTTGCCAGAGAGCTGTTCCTGAACCTATAATCGTCAGTGACTTCTCGGATAATATCAATTTCCGGAAGTGAAAATGCTTCATCGATATTTTGGAGTTCAACCTCCAAAATTGCATACTCATCATCAAAGGGATACAAATCCATCTCAAAGTACTTCCCCTGATACATAAAGCAGCATCTGTCTTTTTCAATGGTTTGCATGTCCGGATCAGCTTCGTACTCCAGATATGTGGCATACTCTCTGTCGTCAATCAGTCGCTCAATTTCTTTTCGGGATCCTCGTCCATACTCAGTCTTTTCAGTGTAGTAATATGAGTATCCCATATAATCATTGCCACGCTTGCGGATTCGACGTTCAACCGCGGGTTCATCCGACTTTAGATAAGTCTGGGTTATATGACACATACTGTTGAAACCAATGGAATCAATTTTATCCTGTGAAGGTTTGGCAATGAGGAATTTGCGCTCAATTTCACATGGAATTGGCTCTCCAAGAGCGGAAAAAACCTCTTCGATAGCTCTGTCCATTTTGCCTGAAAAATCTGTAGAGTTGTCAATCATACGAAGATGCGAATGGCCAACCCAACCGTTGAGAGTACGCTTATCAAGTTCAAGCGCCTGCTCCGGTGATTCACCTCTCGCAACATTGTTTCCTGATGACTCCGAATCCGGGTCATTCCACTGGTAATGCTCTAAGGCTCCATCCGCAGCGGTGCACAGGTGTATGACGCAGTCATATCTTGAGTAGGCTGTTGCCTTGGTCATATTTCTGTCTTTTAGCATGGAGGAAAGCCCTTCTTCCCCCACATAGGCATACTGGTCAGCCAAGCCTCTGTCACAGATAAGGACTTTCTTCTCGGATTTAACAAGATTAAGGGCGTGTTTTAAAAGATCCTCATTGTGAATCTGCTCATCAAGTACAATGTTTTGAAAATCAGATACAGAGATTTTGTCACTCGGAAAAAGCCCGCTTGTTATAATCTTGGTTGCAGCCTCCGGTGCAATCACAACATAGTAACCTCTGCTTTCAAGTTTTTGTTTAATTATTGAAAGAGCAGAACTCTTTCCGCCACAGGGACCTCCGGTCAAGCAAAGAACAAACATATAGCTACACTCCTTTTTGTTTTTTTAATTAATACCAAACCCTCTCAATTGGTCTTTGTGTTCCTCACCTTCTAATTATACTACAGGTGAGCCTTGCAAAAGGTTTTAGCCTGAGGGAAAAATATAATAAAAAAAACAGGAGCTTTGGCTGACGCCATTGCTCCTATTGATAATATCTTGTTATTATTTCTAATATTCTTGCAAGGGTAACCCCCAAAGCCGCTACGAAGCCAGCCCCAGCTCTTCGAGCTGTGGTCTGAGTTTCTTACGGCCCTGGTGGAGTCTTGATTTAACTGAGTTTTCATTACACCTTTGGAGCCTGGCAATCTCTGAAACAGACATATCCTTAAGGTAGAAAAGCAACATGGCTTCATTCTGCTCAGCAGACAAGACACGTTCCATGCACTCAAGGATCTCATCAAGCTTCTCCTTTTGTTCATACTGCTCTTCAACCGCACAGCGATCAAAGTTCTTCAGTTTGTTGACGCAAGGATTCACTTCATCTGTACACTCCGTCCTCATAAACTCGCCAGGGAGCATTGTGCGGATTGTCGTTTCATCGATTGACGCCAAATCTGCACAAGAGCGGGTCTTTACAGCCTTGTATTCAGAGAGGAAGGTGTTCCAAAACACGGTGCTAAACCAAGCGTGGAAATCGCCCTTATCAGCATCGAAGCTGTCCAGCTTAATCCACATCTTTGCGGCAGCATCTGCAAAAAGGTCCTCGAACCGAATCATTCCGTACTGTTCAGCAGGAACCCTCTTGTAGTACATCCCTTTCGCAATCACCTGACACGCCTCATAGATTGCAGAGAATGCTTCCTCCTTACCCCCACGATAAGCTACAACCAATTCATTAAGACTCATATTTTCACTGCAGACATTAGTATTTCTGTTCATATATACACCTCCGAAAGGGTGTGAGGAGCCGCCTCACGTGCGGTATCCAGCACTCTACTGAATAGTTTTCAGTGAAGGAATATATATCTGCAGTATTAAGTTTTCTTAATGATTGGCTTTCGCCTTCATGTACTTATATTCTATATCAAATGCCCTGCCTCCACAAGGCATTCCACTTAAAACACCTCCTTTACTATTTTATCGCATATTCCGAATTCCACGCATTCTTTGGCGTTCATGTAGTTATCGTAAGAAGTGGCGTTGTCTATCTCCTCTATAGTACGCCCTGTATGTTCAGCCAGGATTCCATTCAATATAGCCTTCGTTTCCAGGATTGACTCCGCCTTTCTTTTGATTGATGTAGCCGATCCTCCCGCTCCCCCGCTCAGCAAAGGTTCATGAACCATTACTTCTGAATGCGGCAGAATAAACCTCCTTCCCTTTTTGCCGCTTGCCAGAATAACTGCAGCCATACTTGCTGCCATTCCAATACAATACAGATTAATGGGAACAGTCATGCTTGATAATACATCCATAATCATTAAGCCTGCATTCACGCTTCCCCCCGGGCTGTTTATATATACTGATATTTCCTCATCACTCTCCTCCTGAAGAAACATAAGCTGAGAAACGATTTCCAAAGCACTTTCATCGTTTATTTCTCCTGCGAGAAAGACTTTCCTATTCATCAAATGCCTTGTATATATGCTAATTTCCCTTGTCCCATTTGCACTTTCTACTTCAATTGTCGGTATTCCTTTGACCATTTCTGCCACTCCTCCTTTTAACATTTTTCTTGTATTCTTTTCATCGAGATTTTTCTGTTATGTTCTGCCATTTTTTTCTTCTCAAACTCTTCAAGGTTAAAGCTCTTTGTAATAACAGGCTCTTCACCTCGCCTGAATAGGATTACCTCGCCTACGGGCATATTGAGGACTTTTTTTTCAGGTATATCAGCTCTTCTCGCCACATTACGAGCTGTATCAACGTCATTCCCCCCCAAATATATGTAGGTATCACAATTGCCGATTATTGTTCTGCCATCCTCCTTATACCTGTTTGACAATTGTGCTTCACTCTGAATACAAAGCATTGCAGAAATTCCTCTGGACCTGATTGATGAGATTATTCTCGGGAACTCTTCAATGCTCACATTTGTAGCAAAATCATCGAAAATGAACCTTACGGGGACGGGAAGTCTGTTGCCCTCACATTCGTTATCCGCGTAATAACACAATTCATTAATCGCCTGGGTAAAAAACAGGTTTGCCAGCGGATCCATTGATCTTTCTGAATCACTGACTTCGACAAATATAGCTGCCTTCCTTCGTCCAAGCTCAGTGAAATCAATTCTATTTCTGCTTGAGGAATACTCTATCCACGGATCCCCACACATCATCTTTTCTACCGATTTTCTGTCTATTCTTGACAATTTTGCGTCCAGACTAATCAGTATACTCTTGAGCGTTTTTGCGGCTGCCACCCTGAACTTGCTGTATTGTTTTGCCGCAAAAGAATCAGGATTATCCATCCTCACCCCATCCATTATTAAATCTGTACAGTTCTTGAATTCAGCATCATATTCATATTCATTAACATTGGCTGCTACTGCCAATTTAGTTATGCTGTTTAAATTCTGTTCTCTTCTCGGTCTGTATTCTTTTAAATATGCTATAAGAGATGACAGTAGCAGAATGGTTGCCTCATCCCAGAATGGGTCCATGTTCCCCTTTGGTCCATTGTATACAATCATGTTTGCGATTTTTATATAATCATCTTCCGACCTGATATAGTCAAAAAAATTATATTCATCGGACTTTTCAGGATTTACAAAATCAACCTTATAAACTTTGTATCCCTGTTCCTCCAGGTATTTACTATATTGCTTATGCAACGAACCCTTAGGGTCAGAAATCACGTAGCTGCCTTCAGCCTGAAGCAGGTTTGGAATAACCAGTGTTCGGGTTTTTCCTGCACCGGATGTGCCAACTGCCAGAACATTATTGTTTACCCTTGTTTTGTAACAATCCATGCTATAGTAGCTTCCGTCAGCAAGTATTAGTTCACCCTGCTTTGGTCCTTTGCTCTTCTTTGGTGTCGTATTCTTAGTCATAAGCGTCTTCCTCGTTTATCGATTCCTTTTTGTCCTATGTTTTTTGTCCTTCTGTATCTTATACTTCCCCATTTCTCAAAAGGTTTTAAAAAAGCAAAAAAAAAAAAATGAGCTATCGAATACTCGATAGCTCATTCAAAAGCAATTTATAATAGTGCAGCAGCATCAAACATCTTTTCATTGGAAAACGAAATATACCATCTAAAGTCTACCATATCCTGAGATTCCGCAAGAATGCCGGACTGAACCAAATGCTTCCGATATGTCTGAGCAAGCCTTTCATTTCTACATTTCTCTTTAATCTCAGTTATAAATGTTTCCATTTCTATTTTGTTTATGCCTTCGTCTTCAAATCTGCATGCAAGGGAGCGAAGAATGTCTCTTAGATTGTTGAAGTGTTCTTCCCATGAACCGGTCTCAGTTATTAGTTTTTCTTTTGCTTCCCTTTCCATCAGCGCTACTAAATACCTGTAATCCAGAGCCTGAGATCTTTTCTCTGCAGACATATTAAGAAAAATGTTGTACTGCTCATCCATAGAACATATCATTGCAAGCTGGGCAAGTTCATAGGCTGTTTTAATGTCATCAGTATCTTTCAGTGAACTTAACCTTGTTTCAAACTCAGATTGCTTCCTGGGACTTATTTGTCCTTCCTCATCAATATATCCATCCTTAGGATATGCCTTCATGAACGTTCTAACGTACTCACGAATTTCATTCGAAACCAACTTATCCGCCGTATACGAAATCATCATGCTTTGATTCTCTGCAGTTATCTCTCTGTCGCTGATAAATATCAGGCTGGTAGGTCTGGTTGCTGAAAACCTATCTGAAAATGCATCTATAGCTCTATAAATCCTTGGCTTTTCAGAATACGGGCATTCATCGATTCCATCAAAGACAATAAGCAGCCTTCCGGAATCAAGCAACGTTCTTACGCCTTCACGGACACAGTCCAGTCTGTCGCTTGTGAACCCGTTATTTTGAATTATAATTTGTGCAACTATTCTTACTATGGAATCGGGCGTAGGACTTATCTGATTGTACCAGGATTTCATCGCAATAAAAACAGGTATAATTGGGCTGAATCCTTTTTTATTTCTTCTCTTGAATCCAATATTGTTTTCAGGATCCAAATCGGAATAGTAGCAGGCGAATGTATAACATAACTTACGCATAGCCCAAGTTTTACCGCACCCTGCGATTCCTTGAAGTATATTCACTTTCCCTTGATTGGCTTTTAATAGCGACAATGCTATATCAGCGATATTACCTCTCTTGGTAATATCAAGTTCCTGTGCAAACAATGGTGCATTATCGCTGAGTTTCCACATAAATCTCTGGCACAGCCTGCTTTCAATGGTTGACTCATACTGGCGTACGATGTTGCTGCAGTATTCCTCCGCCCCAATAAGCTCATTATCTTTGCGTCGCATCATTTTGAGATAAATTGGCCAAATATTCTTGGTAATAACAATCATCCCGATAAGGATCATATCTGAAACCGATTGAAACTTATTAACCAAGGATTTAGCCATCCAGTCTGCCTTATGAACTGAACCATTTCGGTATTCATACACCCTTGAAACTATCTGTGCGATATCCGGGTCTGCAAACCTATATATGTCTTCTTCATATAACAGCCCCTGGTTTAATGCTTCTATCATGCCCCAATCACCATCAGGTAAATGGATTTTATCAGATATGTCCGTAATCAATGTGCCGGCTCTATTCACATATACAGGCAACAATTCAAGATCCTTCAGGTGCGCAAAAAGAGTGTTCGTGTCCTCACTATATGCCTGCGCATTCGGATATTTATCCAGCAGATAACACATTCTGGACAGAATTGCTTCCGAGCACAGAGGACATGTATTAGTGTCTTCAAGCGTGTAAAACCTTCTCAATTTATCCGGGAGCAAATTGACATCCGCATTTCTTCCTTCGGGAACTTCGGAGAGATTCTCTGTCAAAACATCATATAAAATCCCTATAATCTTCTCTGTCAATTCCTTCCTGATTTCCGTTATGCGATTTTCCCTGTCGCTCTCACTCTGAAACGCTGATGTCTGCATGTTTCTGGCAGAGACATCGATTCCCAAGAATCTGCATGCTGCGTTTTGCTCATCAAGATTTACAAGGGATCTATTTTGACCATCATTCTCATGTCTGCACAAAAATGAGGCAAATACTTCCCCTACTTGAGGGTATACCAATGAGATAAACTCGTTTCTATCAATTGTCTTTCTTTCCATAACTGACATAATCGTCACTTCCACTCCAAATATTGTCCTTTAGCTATAATATCGCCCTCTTCATCAAATTGAATCCCTTCTATTTGGAAGCGAATACTTCCCAATCTCCATCTCGTTTTCTGCCACTCTTTTGCAATTAACTCTGATTGATTAATTACATCTATTCTAATAACGTTTAAATTCACACGTATACCTGGTTCCTTTAAGTATAGGTATTCTTCATCCTCCCAAGGTATTTTGGGACAAGTATCATGTTTATTCCTACGAGACATAAATTCCCAAGCCATTTCCAAAGCTGAACGTGGCCGTCGCTCATCCAATAAACTATCGAGATCTGTTAAGCGTCCCGTTATGATAATAGCATCTCTATTTTGCAACTCATGATTAATATTCCATTTTGCGCCATAAATATTTCCCATGAAATCATTAAATGTCTCTAAACTGATAAAGCAGGACAAGTAAGTGTCAAAATAATAGTCACACACCTTTGTTATTTCAGCCCCTTTATCATGTAGTTCTTCAATTGCTTTTCTAAAGGTCCTCTCAATATGATAAGCGACTGAATCCTCCTTATCTGCATCAATACGATTCGGAGTCCATAAATAAGTTCCGCCCAGTTCTTTTCCCATTTCACCATCCTGATTAGTGATCATAAGCCGCCTCACTGCCATCCTTGTTCCTTGATCCAGTCCCACAAGATGTGTTGATAATAAATCCATTCTCGAAAAGCTGTAAATAGTTTCCAGTCCGGCCACTCCATAGTTCACCAACATCTTTCTGGCAAACCATAACAATCGTGAAATGTATATTCCCATGGGTTGACCGTCTGCATTTACTGTGTCATTCCATATTATTAGTGGATATCCAGATCCGTTTCTATCTTGAAATATGTCAAAGAGTGTAAAAATATCTTGTTCTTTTTCAAGTTTGCTCTTATCGATTTTATATAGGGTGGAAACGTACTCTATAAATGGCATAAGAAGGTTCTTATTATCCTCCTCCGCTTTTTCAGGGAACAGGTCTCTACACACAGACAAGACAAGAGAAGCTGCGTACTCTTTCCGTCCATCGGGTATTTCTTCCATAAACTCATGAAAAGCCTTTATCAGCGATGAAAGCGAACTCTCTTCGAGTATAGCAGCCCTAAATCCCATTTCAGCATATCTAAGAGAATACTTAAGATCAAATCCTTCTGGTTCTAATGTTTTTAACAACTCAAGGCGATCCGGTAAAAAATCGTTAATTATACTATTAATTCTCGGCTTAACTTGGATCAGCTGGCGTTTGGTCATCGTATCAACCACATAAGGGAGATAGCCTCTCGGGTCGCTCCATTCAAACAAAGAACGCAAAATTGAATCTATCAATTCTAAAGAGCGCTCAGTGACCTCATTGTATTCCATCTTAAATCTGATTGACTCAAACCAAATAGTTGGAAGCCTTAGATTATAGTCGTCATACGTGTCGCACCTTTCATCAACAAATAAAACCTTTTCATTTATCCAAAACCAGAACAACTGTATCTTTTTGCTCTCTTCAAGATTATAGAAAGCTGAATTTGGATCAGCTAACTGCTTAATGTAATTTTCGTCCTCGTCATAAGAAAACAATTCCGGCAAATCAAAATATGCAGCCAGATTATTCCATTGATGATTGTGATGAAGATCCTGGTAATCGAGATTCTGAGTAGAGCCAAAATGGAAATAGTCATACATAGTCGCCCTTAGGAATTCATAAGCGTCCCTGTTTTCTTTAAGTCTACTATTCTCCTCCAGTAAGGTAATTAAATCATCCGAGTGTATATAATTAGCTATTATATTAAGTGCAAGTCTCTTTGCTTCATCAAACTTCATGGGGGCATCTGATAATACCGCTTTTTGATAACTTCTTGAAAATCCAGTGATAGACTTACGAAGCATTTCCCGATATTCTTCTTTTCTACGTAATTCCTCCTGTTTTTGCAAGGAATAGGTTTGCATCGGAGGTTTTTCAAACTCAAAGCTCATGGATTTTCCCTTTCATCAACTGCTCTACAAGCGTCTCCTTTTGCCTGCTAATTGTGGGCATAGAAATCGCTAAACAGGCAGTAAGTATAAACATTTCCCCATCTCTGGTCCTCAGGTCGCGTTATATCTACCCTAAGATAATTCACCCCGGAAATGTCTATTGAGACTTCCTGAATACCTGAATCATGTTCAACCGTTCCGGTATAAAGGACTTTACCGGTCTCCACATCCGTTATCTGTACATCCGCATGGTATCCGTGATCAAAGTAAATATAGGCATCGTAGGGTGCAAGCTCAAATGAGAGTTTTTTATACTTTCCCCCAATATTCCATACTGCATATGAATCAGGATGGGCTTCAAAACAAACGGAGTTCTTCCATAGGCGGTCAGCCAGAGTAAAACCATTCGGTATATCATAATTTACCATGTATGAATCATAAAGTTCAGCGTCTTTGAGGTTTAAGGCATCTGCACCATACCTGCTTTCGGCGGTAGTATAATTACCCTGATGTCTTTCACCTTCTCCGGGATATACATACAAATCGCTCAGGATACATTCTTGTTGGGCATCTGACCTTCTTTGAAGACAAATCATAAGATTCTCAATTCCTGATATATCTGCCTCAACATCAAGAGGAAGCATATCATGCGTAATTCTTTCTTTATGAACAATATTCCCGGTATCCCAATCTATTATCTGTAACTCTGCTTCGCCATTTGAAGGAAAGTGGTCGAAATATGGTTGAATAACAAATGTAAGTTTGTTAAATTTGCCTTCCAATAAATACAGCACATAAGCAGGTTCTAATGTACTACCTGGATTTAGTCTTATTGCATTATCCCAATTACTTCCCGATTTGTAATTATCCGGTACATTGTCATAATAATTATATGCATCATAATACTGATATTCCTTCAGATTAAGCACCTCGGTGCCAAGAGGAGCAGCAACTTCGGCAGTCTCAGCATCTTCAACGGCATCAGGGTTTGTCACGACAATATCGTTTACATCCCAATCGCCCTCTGTGGCTTCGGTTTCATTTCCTGCCTGGTCACTGCTTATTTCTGTACTTTTGGTGCTTCCGGTCAGCTTATTTATCTCTTTATGAATTCCCAAAACTGAAAGAAGAATCATCAAGGGAAGCCCAATAACAACAGCAAGAATTATCACCGTTTTTTTTCGGTTTTTAAAGTTGATTATATCTTTACCAATAATAGGTAAAATTACAAGGAAAAAGAATGCTATGAATCCAACATCCGTCACCACTTCAAGAACGATTCTCGTGTAAAAATTAGAACCTGCCGTCACGGGATAAGCCATAACGCAAACGGCAACCACTGTACATAATACACCGCTAAGAATCGTTGTCTTTTTCGCACTATTACTTTTATCAAATATTGCACCCAGCGCATACCCAAGGTTCAGCGCAAGAGTCCCCAATATCGCAGCAATCACCGCATAGAAAGAATAATACGAATATGCACTCAAACTTCGATCCATGGGGGCAATAAAAGTAACAAGCATAAAAGTGAAGGTGCATCTCAACAAAAAGAGTTGTCTTTTGGTCTTTTTGGTATACATTTCTTCGCTCGAAACGGCTTTCTTAATCCTATATATGTTCAAGTAACCTTTTGCTTCTTTATACAGGCCGTCAATCTGCGCTTCCGTCAGCTGTGTTTGCGTAAGATCGGTAGCGTTTTCAATTGCATCTCTTATCATACTGTTCTCCTGTTATTACTAGAATAAATGCGATAAAACGGTTCCGTATACAAAAAACCATATGGCAAAGCATATAACCAGCCATCTGCGATACCACAGGAACTTTTTTATAGTGAAGGCATGCCCGGCCAAAAAGTCCTCATGTGCCATTAGTCCTTCATATCCGCCTATTTTATCTAACCATTCCCAAAACGACTTAATCTCGGGTCCCCAATACTCTTGAGGAATCTCGCTTATTTTGATAAGAGCTTCATTACTCATATCCAGTGCGGTGTGTAATGCCTCGGCTCCCGCCGTGAGAATAATCAAATCCTGCTTTGCTGTCTTATGATTAAAACTCAGCTGTTTTGCATCTCGCTCTTTTGTATCAAGATAGATCTTGTTTGCATATTCTATGTATTCCGACATACGCATTCTAGTTCCCTCAAGATACCTCTCCAATAATCCCTGATTATTGCCGGATTGTCCCTGAGGAATAGGCTGTGGTTGAGGTGCGGGGTTTGGCTCCGGATTTGGATTCGGCTGCGGAATAGGGTTCGGCTCCGGATTTGGTTCGGGTTTCTGACGAGTCTTTGGAATACCGAACCCTAAACATGGCAAAGTTTCCGTCAAAACAGCATCTGCTGAATCTATCCCCAACAGTTGATTAAATGTCTCACACATAAAATCAAACTGCGATTCATCAAGCACACTTCGACTTGTACCCAAGTTCTCCAGCAATTCCGGATAGATAAGAATATTCACAAATGCTATTTCATTTTCATCACTCTCTTTAATAATGGGATAGTCAGGGACAACACTATCCAGGATTCCCAAAACAATATTTACCGCATCATCATAAGTCAGTCTCGAAGAATTCTCTCCCCTGGCCCTTACTGCCTTTTCGTTAAGGGATCGAATTTCTTCATAAAAGCTGCCCAATGAAATGCCATGGCTGGCGCTTAACTCGGCTCTCAAGCTCCGTCTGGCCTCCTGGAGCGAGTTGGCATCAACGTCTTTCCCACCTTTAGATGCTTTTGCGACTTTATCAATCAAATCTGCAGGGAATGTCGCTTTCGTATCAGTCGGTTTTTTGATTTCGGCTATAATACGTCTCAGTTCTTCACGGGAGTATATCTTTGAAGCCAAAGATACATCACTGCCTGACTTCCTGAATTCCTTCTCATAGAAGGAATCCAGGATTGTGTCTTCACTTTCACTCATGAAACTAACACGGATTTTAATAGCGTTATTCAGCTGTCCAAGATTCGCTATCATATCCAAAGGCTTAATTCCCTGCCTCATCCCAGCGATGATTTCTCGGAAAGTGTTGATTCGTTTTTCCGCGTTCTCACGTTGTTTGCTTTCCATAGCCCCCAACTGAGACTCCATTTTTTGACATCTTTCCTCAAGAATGTCTATGTTTATGGCGTTACATCCGCCGTCCGCTGTTTTACACTCATCTGCGGCCATCGCCATGTCACGAATTGATATGCTCATGTTCTTTTATTCCACCTTTGCAACTCCGCTTCTAAGGTTAGCAGCCCTTTTTTCTTCGTCAGAAAGGCCATTCTTTACTTCAATCTTAAAATCAGCCTGGGAATGATTCAGCATCTCCTCTGCATAAACAGAAAGTAACCCATTGTTATCCAGAGTCATTTTTACATATATTTTTGTGTCTTTGGGTACTCTTTCCTTGAATATCAGGTCAAAGCCACACACTGGCTCATACCTCTCGACTTCCTTAAGGTCAGTAATGTTTTCCTGCGCAATAGACTCATATATGTCAAATCTGGTGCTGTCAGCATCATCCAACATAGCAAAGGTCTGTTCTTTTACAGCAGGAAGCTCCTGATTCTGAAAAATAAAATTAACTATTACATTGTGATTCAGTCTCACATCAAAGGCATTGGTACCATAAGTGCGGCTCGAAACATCAATGATATCTATTATACCGTGCCCACCACCAGAACCAATTGGAGCATGTGCGCCACCATTACTGGTTGCTTTTTCCAAAGCATAGATTGCCGCACCCTTGGCCACTGCTTCATCAGGATCAAACAAATGCACCGGCAGTTTGAACTCTGTTTCAATTCTTGCTTTTACCTGTGGCATTCGGGATGATCCGCCAACAAGAATTATTTCGTCAATTTTTCTGTCTTGGTTCATTTTTCCTATACATTCGTTTGTCATTTGAATGGTTTTGTTCAACAAGGTGGAAGTATATTCGTCAAAATCCGCTCTTGTAATAACCGTTCTGAATGTCTCTCCATCATGAACAAAATTAACCTTTGCTTCTTCCTTGAGAGTCAATGTTTTTTTTGCTTTTTCGGCTGCCATAAGCATAGCGCTCTTGGTCTCAAGATTCATGGTGATGTCTTCAGATGAATTATTTTCATCCTGCCATTTCTCTAGCAAATATCTTACTGTGGCTTCATCCCAATCCTTTCCTCCAAGTTCGGCGTCTCCACCTGTGCATACAACCTTAACTTTTCCTTTAGCAATGTCTATGATGGTAACATCAAATGTGCCACCGCCCAAATCGTAAACGAGAACTCTTTTTGTTTCTTCTCCCTTAGTTACGCCATAATTGATAGCAGCGGCGGTAGGTTCATTAATAATATCCAGAACTTCTATTCCTGCAATTTCACCCGCTTCTTTGGTAGCATTTTTTTCAGACATTCCAAAATAAGCAGGACAGGTAATTACCGCCTTTTTAATCTCCTCGCCTTCCGAGATTACTCCCTGCTCTTTAAGAGTATTATTTGCATCGAGCATAAGTTTCTTCAAAATTGTTGCAGATAACTCCTGGGGTGAGTATTTGATGTCAAAAATCGTTCTTCTGTAATCCTTGCCCATCTCTCTTTTTATAAAGGATACTGATTTCTCCGGCTCAGTTACAGCATACGACTTTGCTTCATCTCCGACTATCTGTCTTTCTACCGAGTCAAAGTAAATAACGGAAGGGGTTGTCAGTGTTCCCTCTGCGTTCTTAATGGTCTCTGCCTTTTCGTTTTCATTTACATAAGCCACACATGAATATGTTGTTCCTAAATCGATTCCAAATACTTTTTCCATTGCTAGTTATTCTCCTTTACTTTATAAACGTTAATTCTTTCGGGTTTGATTATTCTGTTTCCTTTTTTGTAACCGCATGTCAGTCGTTCAGCTATCTTTCCGCCCAAATCGTTTTCTTCGGTTTCGACTGCGTTAATGACTTTTTGCTGCTTCATATCGGGCACATCCCCTTCTACACTGTAGGGTTCAACATTCTGCTCATAAAGCAGATCCTCCAGTCTTTGTGGTATGCCAGCAAAACGTTTCTTCAACCTATCATAATTCTCCTGATTTGCTTCACCGGGAATCTTTTTCATTTGAGCGCGAATCTCTTCAATAACATGAATTACTTCCAAAATAATTGGATCCGTAACAGAAGCTATTACATCATTCTCATATTTCTTCTTGTCGTCATACAACTTGTCAAAAAGTGCATTCTTGTGTTCGTCGTAAGCAATTCGCTCCTTGAACAGTTCTTCAAGATCACACATCTTTTGATAAAGTCTGTCGTCCGCTTCATCGCTACAGGCTTCCTCTTCTTGAGTACCGGCAGGTTCCTCAACCTCTGAGTTGTCCGCTTCCTGTGTATCCTCCTCAGCAGGAATTAAACCCTCCTTAATCTCGCTAGTATTGTTTTCCTGTTCCATACGTTCCTCCTTAACATTTGTATGTATTTTTTGTTTTCACATATTTTACAAACGAAATACCCCTCAGGTTTTATATTCATAAAAAAAATACAAAAAAATAGACAGCATCAACACAACAATGTGCTAACACTGCCTCACGAATCTGATATTAACAAAGGACAAAGGACTATCTATCTGTCTGTCTGTCTGTCTGTCTGTCTGTCTGTCTGTCTGTCTGTCTGTCTGTCTGTCTGTCTGTCTGTCTGTCTGTCTGTCTGTCTGTCTGTCTGTCTGTCTGTCTGTCTGTCTGTCAAACCATATTATCCCCTTTACATTATGTCAACTATTATTTTATCATTTTTTCTGATTTTTGCAATATTTTTTCTTGTAATTCTGTCATCTGAGTGTTTTAGCATTCTTCCGATTCAAAACCCAATATTCTTCCGATTCAAAACCTATTTTTCTTCCGATTCAAAACCTATTTTTCTTCCGATTCAAAATTGATTTTTCTTCCGATTTGAATTATTATATCTTTATAGAAAACATATCAGAGGTACAAAAATGAACGAAAAGGAATATATCCCCAGATTGTTTGACAGAACAGTAGAATTTACCCTCAAAAGCAAAGGAGCTTTGGTAATCGTCGGTCCTAAATGGTGTGGAAAATCAACTACTGCAAAGAGATATGCGAATACAATAATCGATCTGATGCCACTGGACTCGAGGAATGAGTTTATAGAATTAGCCAAGATTTCTCCGTCCAATTTTCTGAACTACGGTCCAAAGCCGATACTGGTCGACGAATGGCAGCACGTATCATTTATTTGGGATCAGGTGAAATATGAGGTAGACAAAACCGGGCAGTTCGGACAGTTTATCCTTACCGGAAGCGTGACTGACAAAAGTAAAACCGATTTGGAAACTGAAAGCAGCAGACATACCGGTAACGGCAGAATTATTCGAAAAATGATGCGTACTATGTCCCTTTTTGAAACCAGAGACAGCAACGGTTCCGTATCTATCCTGGATCTGAAAAATGGCAAGTTCTCCCAAGCAGTGTCAAAGAAAGATATTAACGATTACGCATACTATGTCTGTAGAGGCGGCTGGCCTGTCGCAATCGGGAAGGACCGAGCTGTTTCCCTTGCTCAAGCAAGGGATTACTATGAAGTGGTCGTAACAGATGACATCTTTTCTCTAAAGGATGTACCCCTGAAAAAAGATGAACAAAAGGCAAGAAAACTCATGCGTTCCTATGCACGAAATGTTTCAATAGCTGCGGCAGATACAACGCTTTTGGAAGATTGTGCAGGAAGTGATGATACTTTTGATAAAGACGTATTTGCCAAATATTTGAATGCTCTTCGGAATTTGTATGTCATCGAAGAGCTTCCCGCCTGGAATCCTAACCTCAGAAGTCAAACAGCCATCAGGACCAAAGAGACAAGGCATTTTACCGATCCTTCAATCGGTGCTGCAGCACTTGGAATCACTCCGGAAGGGATTTTTAAGGATATAACTACTTTTGGATTATTATTTGAATCACTTGTAGTACACGATCTTAGAGTATATGCTGATGCAATAGGTGCACACGTCTACAAATATCGCGACTCAAAAAAACGCGAGGCAGATGCAGTACTACAATTTGCTGACGGTTCATGGGCACTAATAGAAGTCAAACTCGGAGGAGAAGATGATATCAGAAAGGCCGCCGAGAATCTGATAAAGATAGCTAACGATATCGATTGGGATAAAACAGGGAAACCGGCATTTCTTATGGTTGTAACAAAGAATAAGGTTGCATATCAAATGGAAAACGGAGTCTATGTTGTGCCTTTATGTTGTCTCAAGGATTAATCCGTTCTTATACAGGCACTTATTTTATCTACGCAAAAAGGCACCCGGAAATTCCGAGTGCCTTTAAACAGCTTATTTAAGCGTATCTTAGTATTCCTTAGCTTCTTCTTCGCCGTTAAGTACACGGAGTGCGCCCTGAGCAAGTGCAAGAAGCTCGTCCTCGCCTGCGTATACGGAAACGGGAGCAATCCACTCTACGCGGTCCTTGATGGCATCGGTAACTTCTTTGCCGTATGCGATACCGCCGGTAAGGATGATCTGGTCAACCTTTCCCTTAAGAACAGTAGCGCATGCGCCGAT
>JAEEGL010489803.1_pt1 | contig 28641 bp, 19 predicted proteins | sample 9134231 | NCBI WGS metagenome assembly JAEEGL01 (sample SAMN16246548, study PRJNA631951) | gut metagenome | biome: gut microbiome; feature: rumen; material: fiber-attached | host: Bos | place: Iran: Karaj | collected 2018-10 | reverse complement strand
TGACCGCCACTTGATGGGTAGGGATACCTATCTGCGCCATCGATTTCTGCAGCGCCATACAGATGGCATGGTCACCGCATCCCGGGCAAAAACGTACGTATTGATCTGATTTGAAATCACTTGCTTGCATAACTAACGATCCTTTCTACTGCAAAGGGTTGACCCATTATCTCATTATACTGTTCCATCTTGATATCCGGGAATTGCGAACGCAAGTAGGCTGCGAACTGACCCGTATTCAACTCACAAACGATAATACGTTTATACTTACTCAGCACCTCGCGTGTGTTCTTCGGCAGCGGGCAGATATAGTTGAACTGCGCCAAGGCACAGTTGAGTTGCTCCGATGCCGCATGGAGGTGGCCCTCCGTGCTACCCCAACCTACGAGCAAGGTATCGCTATCGGCATTGCCTTGTACTTTGATATCCGGAATATGTGCTGCGATCTGCTCGATCTTATGCTTGCGGGCTAGGACCATGCGTTCATGGTTCTCAGGGTTGGTCGATATCGTTCCTTTCTCGGCATCACGCTCCAGACCGATGTTCCGGTGCTCGTAGCCCTCCATGCCCGGGAAAGCCCAATAGCGCACACCGCGTTCATCCCGCAGCGCCGGGTTATAATGGCCTTTCAGTTCTTCGGGTACGCTCTGCGGCGTGATAGCCGGCAGTTCTGCCAGACTCGGGATACGCCAAAGCGCCGTCCCGTTCGCCAGATAGGTGTCAGTCAACAGGATCACCGGCGTCATGTTCTCCAGCGCTATTTTACATGCCTCGTACGCAAAATCGAAACAGTTGGCGCTACTCGATGCCGCCAGTACCACCGCTGGACACTCGCCGTTACGACCGTAGAGGGCCTGCAGCAGGTCCGTCTGTTCGGTCTTGGTAGGAAGTCCTGTTGACGGTCCTCCGCGTTGTACATCTACTACCACGAGAGGTAACTCGGCCATTACGGCCAAACCGATGGCTTCGCTCTTGAGACTCAGACCCGGACCGGAAGTAGAGGTACAAGCGAGATCACCTGCGAAAGCGGCACCGATCGCCGTACATACGCCGGCTATCTCGTCCTCCGCCTGGATGGCCATGACGTTCATATCCTTGCGTGCCGCCAACTCATGGAGAATATCTGTGGCCGGCGTGATAGGATACGAACCCAAGAAGAGGTGCTTACCCGCTTTCTCTGCCGCCGCGATCAAACCCCATGCGGTGGCTTTATTGCCCGCGATAGAGGTATATCGTCCTGACGCTTGATTCTTGACGCCTGACTCCTCGATATGAATCTGGTTCACAGACAGCGCCAAGTTCTGACCGTAGTTATAGCCGTCCACCATCACCTTCGTATTCGGCGCGATGAGGGCGGGTTTTTTCTTGAACTTATCCTCCAGCAGACGAATCGCTTTGTCCATCGGTTCATCAAAGAGCCAGTAGATAAGACCCAACGCGAACATATTCCGGCATTTGAGCACGGATTTATTATCCATTTCGGACTCCTTAAGCGCCTCTTTGGTAAGCGTCGTCAAGGCTACCGGCACGATCTGCACACTCTCGGGAATACCCAACTCCGTAAACGGATTATCCGTCTTGTACTGCGCTTTCTCGAGGTCCTTGTCGGTCAACGCGTCAGTATCGACAATGATGATCGCGTGGTCGTGATAATGCTTGTTCATCGCACTCACTTTCAGCGCGGCTGCGTTCATTGCCACAATCACATCGGCCTTGTCACCCGGTGTGTATACACCGCTACCTAAAGCTACCTGAAAACCACTCACTCCACCGATCGTACCTTGCGGCGCTCGAATCTCGGCAGGAAAATCCGGAAGCGTGGAGATCTCATGACCCAATTCGGCTCCCAACTGGGCAAACATATTACCCGTCAACTGCATGCCGTCACCCGAATCTCCACAAAATCGAACTACAATTTTTTTCATTTCATCACAAATTTTGTGCAAAGATACTGCTTTTTTTGCATATATCAAAATATTTTTGTACCTTTGCACGATTTTTTATTAAAACAATGAAACAAATACGCATCTTTATCATGGCAGTAGTGGCTTTAGTGGGCGTAAGCTGCCAAAAGGCAGAGGAAGGCAAAGCGCCTATCACCAAACCCCAAATAACGATTGAAGGCGGTCGTCTGACGCCGGAAGGATTATGGGCGATGGGACGTATCGGTAGTGTGAAAAGCGATATCGAGACCGGTTGGCTCGCTTACACGGTCAGTTATTACAGCGTAGCGGAGAACCGCTCGACGTCTTGGATCCGTATCTGCAATCCATTCGATAACATGCATGTGGACGATGAATTCGTGGGGTATGAACCCGCATGGTTCGGATGCAGCGGATGGCTCGCTTATATGCGCGGCGGACAGTTATACCTGCGGCGCGATAAGGAGGAAGTGAAAGTGGAAGGTGCGGATGATATAGAAGGCTTCCTGCTCTCCCCGATGCGCGATAAGATCATCCTTATCAAGCAAGTGAAGACCGTGCCGACGACGGCGGATAAGTATCCGGACCTGCCTCTGGCAACAGGTCACATGCACGAGGATCTGATGTACAAGCATTGGGACGAATGGACCGAGACGGCACCGCAACCCTTCGTATGCGAGCTGGAGATCACCTATTACGGGGAAGGCGAACGCATCAAGACCGCCAAGATCGGCGAGAGTATCAATATCCTCGAAGGAACGGCTTACGAATGTCCGATGAAGCCTTTCGGTGGTATCGAACAGTTGGCTTGGAACCCGAACAACGAGGAAATCGCCTATACATGCCGCAAGAAAACCGGACTGGACTATGCCGTTTCCACCGACAGCGATATATACCTTTATGATTTACGTACGCGTAGGCATAAGGACCTGACGAAGGATAACATGGGATACGATACGAACCCGAGTTACTCGCCCGACGGCATGTGGATTGCATGGCAGTCGATGGAGCGGGACGGGTATGAGAGTGACGAGAACCGCCTGATGGTGATGAATCTGGAGACGGGCGAGAAACGGTTCCTCAGTCGTACGCTGGACAGTAACGTCGATGAGTATGCATGGCTCGATTATAATTCGCTGGTTTTCAACGCCTGCTGGCACGCTACCGAACAACTGTACAAAGTGGACCTGAACGGTCAGATCACCCAACTGACCGAAGGTCAACATGACTTAGGGCTGGGTGACGTGACGGATTATAACATATGGGTACTGGGTCACTCCATGCGGCAGGCGAACGAGGTGTACCGCCTCAACCTGCGCGAGAGTAACGAATTGACCCAACTTACCCATGAGAACGATAATATCTACAACCAGATCGAGCGCTCCACCGTGGTGCCGCGTTGGCAGAAGACGACGGACGGTAAGGACATGCTAACCTGGATTATCTATCCGCCTCATTTTGACCCGGCCAAGAAATACCCGACGATCCTTTATTGCGAAGGTGGTCCGCAGACTCCGGTAAGTCAGTTCTGGTCGTTCCGTTGGAATTTCATGATGATGTCCGCCGGCGATTATATCATTGTGGCACCTAACCGACGCGGTTTGCCGGGATTCGGAAAGGCATGGAACGAACAGATCAGCGGTGACTACGGCGGACAATGTATGAAAGATTATTTCTCGGCCATCGATGAGTTCTGCAAAGAGCCGTATGTGGACAAAGATCATCTGGGGTGCGTAGGCGCTTCGTTCGGTGGGTTCAGCGTGTATTGGATCGCCGGACATCATGACGGACGCTTCAAAGCGTTCATCGCGCACGACGGCATCTTCAACCTGGAGATGCAGTACCTGGAGACCGAAGAAAAATGGTTCGCTAACTGGGACCTCGGCGGTGCGTACTGGGAGAAAGACAACAAGATCGCCCAACGTACGTTTGCCAACAGTCCGCATAAATTCGTTGATAAATGGGACACCCCGATCCTCTGTATCCACGGCGAGAAAGACTACCGTATATTAGCCAACCAAGCCATGGCTGCTTTCGATGCAGCCAAGATGCGCGGGGTGCCGGCCGAACTGTTGATCTTCCCCGATGAGAATCACTGGGTGCTCAAACCCCAGAACGGCATTCTGTGGCAACGCGAGTTCAGAGGATGGCTCGACCGCTGGCTTAAAGCTGAAAACTGATAGCTGAATACTGCAAACTCCATATGAAATATAGTTACGAATACGATATTAAGTACCAGGAGGTGGACGGCTACCGTAAGTTACGTCTCTTCAACCTGGAGAACTACCTGCTCGAAGTAGCCGGACGGGTGGCGGATGAGTTGGATTTCGGCATCGCCAAACTCTATCCGATGGGCCTCACTTGGATTCTGACGCGTATGTCGATTGAGATGTACGAACTGCCGACTCATTGCGACCACGTGCGCTTTGAGACCTGGATAGAGTCCAACGTCCACATGCTCAGTACCCGTAATTTCCGTATCTGGTCAGGCGACCGTCTGATCGGTCAATGCAAGTCCGTTTGGGCCGTACTGGACCTTACCAAACGCGAGATCGTCAATATCTTCGACACCCCCATGTTCGCGGACTCGGTGGACGGTGAGGTGCTGGATATGCCGCGCGTGCGTATGACTACCATCCCTGAACCTACGGGTTGCGTACCGCATACGATCGTTTATTCGGACATCGATTATAACGGGCATTGCAACAGTTGTCGCTATCTGCAGGCCTTGACGGATGCGTACCTGCCTGACTACTACGGAAAGAAAGTACGCTTGGATATCAACTATTCCAAAGAGGCCATGCTCGGCGAGAGGATGCAGACCTATTATCTGATCACCGAAGACGGCGTGCAGTACCAGATGAAAAACGAAAATAACGAAACCAGTTGTTCCGCTAAAATCACCATACAATAATGGAAATACAAGATAACTCAACGCTCTTGAAGCGTCCTGCAGAACTGGAATGCGATGTCGTTCGCTTCCAAAACCAGAAAGATAAATGGATCGCGTTCGTCGGACTCAAAGATGGACGTCCGTACGAGATCTTCACCGGTCTGGCCGATGACGAGATGGGAATCGCTTTGCCTAAATCGGTCACGAAAGGCAAGATCATCAAGGTCGTACAGGAAGACGGTTCAAAGCGCTATGACTTCCAGTTTGTCAACACGCGCGGGTTCAAAACGACGGTTGAAGGACTGAGTTATAAGTTCGACCGCGAGTTCTGGAACTACGCCCGCTTGATCTCCGGCGTGCTGCGTTACGGTATGCCGATCGACCAGGCCGTGAAGATGATCAGCGGTCTGCAGATGGATAGCGATTCTATCAACTCCTGGACCACCGGTGTGGCGCGTGTATTAAAAAAATACATCCCCGGCGCTAGCGCCGAGGATGACTCTACTTTTCTGCAATAAATCGCGTTTCGAGCATTCCTAAGGACTGATTCTCTACTACTTTGATTCCGTACTTACGTCTCCATTTTCCGGCTATTGAACGCCAGAATCCGCGTGTGACGTAGGAATAGATGTAAGGGTGCAGATGTAACTGCAATCCCCGTCCATGCTGCTGGTACTCCTGTTCGCATCGCTCTTCTATCTGGTCGGTAAAGAGAATGGACGGTTGGATCTTACCCTTACCCATACAGGTCGGACAAGTCTCCTCCACTTGCACCTCCACCGCCGGACGCACACGTTGACGTGTGATCTGCATGAGGCCGAACTTACTGAGCGGCAACACGTTATGCTTCGCGCGGTCCCGTTCCATGAGTTTGCGTACATAGTCGTACAACTCCTGCTGGTGGCCTTTGTCATCCATATCGATGAAATCGACGATGATGATCCCGCCTATATCGCGCAGACGCAATTGGTGCACCAACTCATCCGCCGCCAGCATGTTAAACTGGAACGCGTTCTGCTCCTGGTCCTCAAAAATCTTCTTACTGCCGGAATTGACATCAATGGAGAACAGTGCTTCGGTCTTGTCGATGATGAGGTATCCCCCATGCTTGAAACCGACCGTTCTACCGAGTCCCGTCTTCATCTGACGGGTGACGTCGAAATGATCAAAGATAGGCTGTGTACCTTGATAGTGCTTAACGATTTTTGCACTCTCGGGAGCGATTAACTCCAGATAATGACGCACATCCTCATAGGTGTCTTTGTCATTGATCTGAATGGACGTGAAATCAGGGCTAAGCACATCCCGGATGATACCGAGCGTTCGTCCCAACTCTTCGCTCACGAGGTTTACCGGCTCTTTCTGTTGGAGACTTTTCACGGTCTGCTCCCAACGCTCGACCAGTAATCGCAATTCGTTGTCCAACTCAGCTACACGCTTGTCTTCCGCTACCGTACGAACGATGATTCCGAAACCCGCAGGTTTGATCGAAAGTAGCAGTTGTTTAAGACGCTGGCGTTCCGCCTCGCGTTTAATCTTCTGGCTAACCATGACGCCGTCGGCAAAAGGCATGAGGACGATGTTACGTCCTGCGATAGATATCTCTGCGGTCAGACGCGGACCCTTGGTATTGATCGGTTCTTTTGAAACCTGCACCAGAATAGGGTCGCCCACCTTGAGTACTTCCGCTATCTGCCCCTCTTTGCCTACTTCGGGTTGACGCGGGGTCTTGGTGATCACCGGCACACGGCGTCGGTCCGAAACGGCCTTGGTAACATACGTTTGCAGCGTACGAAACTGAGAACCTAAATCCAAATAATGCAGAAAAGCTTCTTTCTCATGACCTACATCCACAAAGACTGCATTGAGCGCCGGCATCACTTTCTTGACCCGCCCGTAGTAGATATTGCCTACGGCAAAATTATCCTGGTCGCGTTTCTCACGCGCCACTTCCTGCAAGCGGTCATCCTCTGTCAGCGCGATCGAAATCTCTTGCGGCTGTACGTCCACAATTAATTCGCTTTTCATACGTGAAAGGATTAATTAAACAATAAATAAAAAAGCCTTGTGGCAACTTGCCCTCACGCGGGCAAGTCTCGCACCACAAAGCTGAAACAGCATCGTCAATTACTTATGCTTATGACGATTCTTACGCAGACGTTTTTTACGTTTGTGCGTTGACATCTTATGTCTCTTATGCTTCTTTCCGTTTGGCATAATGGTTGATAATTAAAATGTTATTATACTGAATTTTATTTGTTTCTTATTTAGCGGCACGCATCATCTTCGCGAACTCAGCTGCCGGCTTGAAGGATGCAATCTTATGCGCCGGAACGCGGATGGAAGTGCTCTGCGAAATATTACGAGCTACTTTCGCCTTGCGCGTCTTGGTGATGAAACTACCGAAACCACGGAGGTACACATTCTCGCCCTCACTCAAGCTATTCTTGATGATCTTCATGTAAGACTCAACAACCGCACTGATAGTGGTTTTGTCAAATCCTGTAGAGATAGCAATTTCGTTTACTAAATCTGCTTTAGTCATAGCAATTATTATTATATTTTGTTAATATTAATCGAAAAACTCTGCAAAGTTACTATAAATAAATGAAATACGAAAATTTTTAGCCAAAAAAATTGCAAATTTATGTATTTTTTTGTAATTTTGCACCCGATTTAGGGATTTTGAGCACCAAATACGCACTTTTTTATGCCCAACTCGTTCGTATATAGCCATTTATATCGTTGGTATGAATCCAATCGACGGGTTCTTCCTTGGCGTGAAACGCAAGATGCTTATTGTATCTGGCTCAGCGAAGTGATCTTGCAGCAGACCAGGGTGGCGCAAGGACTCGATTATTACATGCGGTTCGTAGCACGATGGCCGCGCGTGGAGGACTTAGCCTCTGCCGATGAGGCGGAAGTGTTGCGTGAGTGGCAAGGACTCGGTTATTACTCCCGGGCACGCAACCTGCACAAAGCGGCGCAGATGATCGTAGCTAACGGTTGGGCTCCTTTCCCTACCCGTTTTGAAGATATCCGTTCCCTACCCGGTATCGGTGATTATACGGCCGGGGCGATATCCTCTTTCGCGTACGACCTGCCCTACCCGGCCATGGACGGCAATGTATATCGCGTCGTAGCACGACTGATGGACATCGATGAGGCGTTTGATACGACAGCAGGTAAGAAACTGTTTCACAAGCAGATAGAGACGTTGCTGGACCGCGAACACCCGCGGCTCTTCAACTCCGCCATCATGGAGTTCGGTGCACTCCAATGCACGCCTGTGCTGGGCGATAACTGCGCCCAATGCCCGCTGCAAAGCGTGTGTCTGGGGTACGCGCATGGGACGGCGGAACTGCTGCCGGTTCGCAAACCCCGTCCTCAACTGCGCGACCGATGGTTCACCTATCATATCTATACCGATGGGGCAAACACGCTTATCCAACGGCGAGAAGCCAAAGATATATGGTATCATCTGTATGAGTTTCCCTGCGAGGAACATAGTGAATCGTCTATCTCCAATCTTCAATCTTCAATTTTCAATTTTACCCACGTACTCTCGCATCAGAAACTGCACGCACGCTATATTCTCCATAAGGTACAAAAAATGCCGGACCTACCCGGCACTGTCTGCATTCGTTGGGAAGAACTCAATGATTATGCGCTTTCTCGATTAACGTTGCGAGTGATCGATACAATCCGGCATAAGGCGTAGAAGCCAAGGCCTCCAGATGATGGTTAATCACCGCCTCATCGCCCCGTTTGGCGGGACCCGTCTGCGCGTCAAAAGGTTTCATCGTATGGATCTTCACCGCCGTCTGGTCAATCAGTGGTAACAACGCCTCAAACGGGATCTGGGTGTCTTTCAGTATCTCTTCCGCAATGCGGTACATGAGGTTGGAATAGTTATTGGCGAAGATCCCGGCGATGTGCAACCGTTCCCGGTCGTGCTGGTTCGCCTCGTAGATACGGCTCGTCAGACTCTGCGCCAGACTGTATATCGCGGCGATGTCATCTATGTTATGGCCCTCAATGAAACAAGGGATCCCGCTCCAATCGTCAATCAACACTTCCCTACTGAAACTCTGCAGGAAATACATTATTCCCGCATGAGGTTTGTCGTCGGCGAACACCTCTATCGGCATCGAACCCGATGTATGGACATGCAGGGCCTTGGGTGCCGTCACTTTGCTGACCACCTCCCGCAAGGCATGGTCTGCCACGGTGTAGATATAGATATCTGCTTCCGGAAGCGCCTTCACGGCCTCAGGGTCAGCCGTCAGCGGACGGGCATGTACCAGTTCTGCACGGATACCTTTCAGTGCCAACGCATGGTGCAGGTTTGTGCCTACACTTCCTGCTCCGATAATAGCGATTCTCATTTTGCGTACTCCTTGTAAAACTCTGTTACCGCGACTATACCGCGCTCCCATACCTCCAGGTCCATGCTCTCGTTAGGCGAATGGATCGCGTTCTGCTCCAGACCAAAACCCATGAGGATGGTCTTGCAACCGAGTATCTGCTCAAAGGCCGCGATGATAGGTATCGACCCGCCTCGTCTGGCGGCCAGCGGACGTTTGCCAAAGGCAATCTCAATTCCTTTCTCTGCCGCTTTGTACGCCGGTATATCGATCGGACATACGTAGCCCTGCCCTCCGTGCATCGGGGTGACCTTTACGCGTACACCTTGCGGGGCAATAGAGGCTATATAATCGATGAAGGCCTGCGATATCTTCTCATGGTCCTGGTTGGCCACCAGACGGCAACTCACTTTCGCGTACGCCTTACTCGGCAGCACGGTCTTGGACCCTTCGCCCGTATATCCGCCCCATATACCGCATACGTCAAAGGACGGTCGGCAGGAGTTACGCTCGAGCGTCGAATAACCGGTTTCGCCGAACACCTCATCCACGTCTATCGCGCGCTTGTAGGCCGCCTCGTCAAACGGGATCTGCGCGATCATCGCGCGTTCCTCTTCCGGGATCGGCAGCACGTCGTCATAGAACCCCGGGATGGTGATGCGACCCTTCTCGTCCACCACCTTGGCAATCATCTCGCACAACGCGTTCACAGGGTTCTTCACCGCCCCACCGAAATGACCGCTGTGCAAGTCGCGGTTCGGACCGTCCACCTCGATCTGCCAGTATGCCAGACCACGCAGACCGGTGGTCAAAGACGGTGTCTGCTTACCGATCATCGAGGTGTCGCTCACCAAGATGATATCGGCTTTCAGTAACTCTTTATGGTCCTCCAGGAATGCTTCCAGACTCGGCGAACCGATCTCCTCTTCACCCTCGAAGATGAACTTGACGTTGCAACCCATCAGTCCTTCATGCACCAGGTATTCAAAAGCCTTGGCTTGAATCATCGCCTGCCCCTTATCATCATCCGCTCCGCGCGCATAGAGTCGTCCGTCCCGAATAGCCGGTTCCCACGGATCAGACTTCCATAATTCTACCGGCTCCACCGGCATCACGTCATAATGGGCGTACACTAAGACGGTTAAGGGTGAGGGGTTATCGGTTACGGGACATTGGTACTCCCCGTACACGAAGGGATTACCCTTCGACGGCAGTACTTCGGCTTTCTGGCAGCCGGCCGCCAAGAGCAACTCTTTCCATCGTTCGGCACAACGCGTCATATCGGCTTTGTGCTCGGGTTGACAACTCACACTGGGGATACGCAGCAGACTCGTCCACTCGTCCATAAACCGCGCCTTATGCGCCGCAATATACTCTGTTATCGTCATGGTTGGAAAATACGTTTGGTGGATACATTGCCGTTGGCATCGGTCTGCACCATGATGCATACGCCGGCAGCATTACCTGCTTGCAACGGTTGACCCAATATACTGTATAACTGCGTACGAACCGGTTCACCCGCCGCCTCCACCTGTTCGATCGGTGTGATCTCGGCAGGCAGCACCGTAAACAGGTACGGATTATCCACGCCCTCTATCGCATTCATCACGTACCATTCCTCGTCGAAATAGAACACATACGCGTAATAATTCCCCGCCGCCAAGGTCGTGTCCATATAAAAGGTACCGTAAACCGTTTGTACGGCCGGTAAATTAACGTAGTATATTTTTTCCGCTAAATAATTGCCTTGCGCGTCAAACAGTGCAACGTCTATATAGCCGTTATAATCCGCCAGACCTGTGTTGCGGGCATAGATATACACCCCTACGCTGTCTCCTTCATAAATCGTGGTCTCGTAGGTCTGCAGGCTGTACGGCAGCAGACTCTCCAGCACCATATTATGGGTTTTCGCCTCCTCCGGCACATCGTCCTCCGAGATGACAGTCACACGACGCGCATAGTTATACCAATCGCAACCCAAGGGATACGTAGCCAGTGCATCGATATACACTACCATCAGTATATATTCACCCGGTGCGGCGGTGATCGGACCCAGGAAGGCATACTGATCATAGTAATAATCCTGCAGCGGATTGTTCGACAGGTCCACCGTATCGATATCCTGTACCCATTGTCCGTCGGGCGTGTAGAGGCGGGCGACGAACATATCGCTCAGTTCCGTCCCGGTCACATTGGCGATATACATGGTTACATTCGCGTTCATGCCTTGTACCAGCGGATCGGGATTGATATCCATCTCCGAATACGCGAGGATAGACGACCAGTAATAGACGGTGAATTTCAGGTCTGCCCAGTAATGACGGGATTCGACAGGCGTCCAACCGCCACCTGCATTGCGATAAACGGGTTGTACATGGTACTCACCCGGCACCAACGCCAACGAGGGTTCGATCGTCAACTTCGTCACTTCTTCGTAATTATACGGATCCACCGTCATCGTTTTCTCGTTCGATATCGCTACCACGCGTCCCTGTGCGTCCAGCACCTGTGCCGCGAAAGATCCTTTGTACTGCAGTGTATCGTAGTTGGCTACCTTGAACGAAACCGTCAGTCCGTCTTCCATCCACCATAAGGAGTCTTTATCCAGACTCGGCGCATAGGTAGCATAGTTTTCCTCGTCGTAGAAATACAAACGCAATGCATAGTCATACGTACGCTCGGCGTCATTCTCCGCCGGACGGATACCAATGATCGCATCCTGGCGATACGAATAATCATACTCCGAGTTACCTCCGGTACCGCTACCGCCGGGCGTGATGGCATCCAGCGCAAAATAACCGTCGTACGAACCGCTCCATCCGAAATTGAAGTAGAAGCGGTCCTCCGAGTCGTATCCGCAGCATACGAAACTGTGCCCGCCTTCTTTCTTTCCGCCACCGGCATACATCACCGGCCGCGCGGCATCCAGTTCGTCTTTCAGCATCTGCGTCCAGTCCTCCGTCCGCACAAAATTACTGCGTGTATAGCTCTGCAGACTGTTCGAATACCCGAAATAGGTACATAGCGCATGCTCTGCCGGTGAGTAACCGGGATACTTGGCGCCGATGACGGAGTACGCACTACTGCCCTCCATCGAATAATCCATGTTCAGCGCGACACCACAGTGGTATTGCAGTAACGCTACCGCCTGCACCTGCGTCATCCAACTCTGATTCGTCAGATAGTCCGGCATGTTCGACCAATCATAGGTCGTTGCACCGAAATCGGCACTCTGCACACCGTACTCCGGATGCGTCTGAGGCAGGTAACTGTGACTACCCGTTCCTTGCTTCGGCCAGTTCCAGTATTTCATCACCTGCGCCATACAGGTAGCTACACAACCCGTCGGAACGTGCATGACGTACGATCCGCCTTCGTATTTGAAGGTATCGATCGGCGTATAATAACTGTAGTAATCATTTCCATCCCATTGGTCCCATATGGTGGTGAGCAGCGGACCAACGACAGGCGTAGCCTCAGCCGCTTTGCCTTTCGCCAACGCAGTCCATTCGGCCTGCACGTCCGCCGAAGCTGTATAACCGTCTTCCGCCGCCTTGCGGATACTGTAGTTATAACCCTCCAACCATTCGCGGAGGTTCTCCGGCATCTTGTCGCTCGTCAGCGCACCACCTTTCTCGCCGTACGCCAATACAGGACGGGCGCAGTCATCGGCCGCGATGATCACGAAACCGCCGTCCTGGGTGTCAAACACGTAGAACTGCTGGTCGTTCATCAACTGACGAGGCGCGGCTTGCACTTTCCGGGCGGATTTACGTCCGCTATGCGGCATCACCTGCTCGGTACGCAAGAATCCGTCCGCTACCTGACGTGCACGTTCTTTACTCACCGGTGCACCCCACGCAGGCACACACAGCAATATCAGTGCCATGATGGCAATCTGTTTACCGATATTTCTTTTCATATTCCAAAAACCTTTGCGGCTGCAAAGGTACAACAAAAAAATGACATACGCAAGCGTATGCCACTTTTTCTGCTCTTTTTACTGCTTTTTACAGCAGTTCCACGGAGCGGTTGACGAATTTCGCCAGCGCTTCGCCCTTCAGTTGACCGTTGGCGAGCAGCGCGATATCGATCAGTTGCTTCATCTTCTCGTCCTGTCCTTCGGTCCGGTCCACCAGTGCCTGGATAGCCGGGTGATTGGTATTGAGCACCAGGTTGTAACTGTCCGGTATATTGCCGTAGAAAGACATACCTTGCTGGTGCGCACTCATCTCTTTCATACGGCGCATGAACTCGTTCTGTGTCAGGAAAACAGGGAGCGCGTCCGATGCGGCGGGTTCGCAAACAACCGTATATTTCAACTTGTCGGCATCGCTCGGCAGCAATGCCTCAAAGGCCTTCCGCAAGCCCTCTTTCTGCTCGTCGGTATAAGAATCTTTCGCCGCCTCCTCTTTCTTGATGAGGTTCTCAATAGTGTCGGAGTCGATACGCACGAAACGCAGTTTCTCATGTTTCTGTTCGGCCTGACTCATGCAGTGTACGTCCAGTTCGCCGTCCATGACCAGCACGTCGTACCCTTTCGCTTTCGCCCGCTCGATAGCCGTGTAATGGGCATCGGGATCGTTGGTATAAAGCAGCACCATGTTACCGTCCTTATCTACCTGATTATCACGTACTTTATCCATGTATTCGTCCAAGGTATTATACTCACCGTTGAGGTTCTTGACGAGCGCAAAAGAAGTCGCTTTCTCGTAGAACTTCTCGTCGGTCAGCATACCGAACTGGATGAATAGCTTGATATCGTCCCATTTCTTCGCAAAATCGGCTTTGTCGGCTTTGTAGAGTTCCGCCAGTTTGTCCGCCACTTTCTTGGTGATATAGCCGCTGATTTTCTTGACGTTATTGTCGCTCTGCAGGTAACTGCGGCTGACGTTCAGCGGGATATCCGGACTGTCGATCACGCCGTGCAGCAAGGTCAGATATTGCGGAACGATATTCTCCACCTCGTCGGTCACATACACCTGGTTGCAGTAGAGCTGGATCTTATTGCGGTGTACGTCCAGATTGGACTTGATCTTTGGGAAATAGAGGATGCCGGTGAGGTTAAACGGATAGTCCACGTTGAGGTGAATATGGAAGAGCGGTTCGTCGAACTGCATGGGGTACAATTCGTGGTAGAACGTCTTGTAATCCTCTTCGGTCAGGTCCGCCGGTTTGCGCGTCCAGGCGGGGTTGATATCATTAATGATATTCTCTTCGTCCAGTTCTACCTCCTTACCGTCTTTCCATTCTTTCTTCTTCCCGAACGCGATCTCGATCGGCAGGAACTTGCAGTATTTGCGAAGCAAACCCTCGATCGTCGCATCTTCGAGGTACTGGCTAAACTCATCGTCGATGTGCAGCACGATATCCGTTCCGCGTTCGGACTTGATGGTATCTTCCATCGTATACTCCGGATTACCTTCGCAACTCCAATGAACGGCTTTCGCGTCCTCTTTGTAGCTTTGGCTGAAGATCTCCACTTTCTTCGAAACCATGAAGGCGGAATAGAAACCCAGACCGAAATGACCAATGATGGCTTCGGCTTTGTCCTTGTATTGGTTCAAAAACTCCTCCGCACCGCTGAACGCAATCTGGTTGATGTATTTATCCACCTCTTCGGCGGTCATGCCGATACCATGGTCACTCACCGTCAGCGTCTTCTTCTCCTTATTGATAGATACGCGTACGCGCGTGTCACCCAGGTCACCTTTCACCTCGCCCACGGACGACAAGGTCTTCAGTTTACTCGTCGCATCCACCGCATTACTGATCAACTCGCGCAGGAAGATCTCATGATCGGAATACAAAAATTTCTTGATGACAGGGAATATATTATCACTCGTCACCCCAATATTACCTTTACTCATATCGTATTAATTTTAATTATCTAACTTCTAACGTCAAATAGTGTGCCAAGAGGTAATAACTGCCAAAATGGCAGAAAAATGGGTGCAAAGGTACTGCAAATAAAAAATCACGACGAATAGGGATCGATTTTCTTGGCGCGCATGAAGCCGGCAGGGTCGTCCTGGGTCTCGGAATCGCTGCCTTGAACGGCGAAATGGATCTGGTTCTTACCGAACCGTTGGTTGATGGTATCGATGGCTTTCATGAGTCGTTTCTGACGGGTGCGGTCCTCGACCTGGTTGGGTGCAAAAAGGTCCAGTTGCATACCGCTGTTGGACTGCAGTTGAGTCAAGAGAACACCGGCTTGTTTATACTGATAATGAGGACGATAGAGGCGTTCGAGCAGGATGCCGACCGCATGAATGACAGCGCGGGTATCATCGGTAGGCGTAGTGAGTCTGAGCGTATCATCGGCGTTGTATTGCGCGAGGTCAGTACGATGGCTGTTGGTAGCCAGAAAGACCGTGACGGCGCCGCATAGCGAACCATGTTCGCGCAGGCGTCGGGTAGCAGCCGTAGCATAATTACTCAGTTCGCGCAGCAGGACCGTTTTGCTATCCGTCATATGGGCGAACGTGCGGCTGTACATGATGCTTTTTTGGCGATCATGGCTCGCGAGCGTGATAGCGGGTATTCCGCGCAGTTCTTTCCATGTACGCACCCCCGTGACATTGAACAGACGTCGCACCCATGCTTCGTTTTTGAGCGTATAATCGAGGGCCGTACGGATATTTTCCTGCGTCAGTTTTTTGATACTGCGCCGTCCTATGCCCCATACATTCTCGATGGGCACTTTGGCCAACGCATGTTCGCGTTTATCGGCCGGCATGATGCATATCCCTTCGTACGCCGGGTAATGTTTGGCGAACCAGGTGGCGGTTTTGGCCAGCGTATAACTCAATCCGGCGCCGCAACTGACCGGTATGCCGGTTCGATTGAGGATGAGCTGCTTGAGTTGCGAGAGGTAAGTGCGCAGGCGAACCGGATCATCGTCCGGCATGGTACCGAAAAACTCATCGACGCTATATTGGACAAAGTCCAAAACCATCTCCGTCTGCCGCACATGATCCATGATTTGGCGGGAGATATCATGGTAGAGCTGATGGCGCACGTCGATAACCGTAACGTGCTGCTGTTCAATGAGTTGAGCGACCTGAAAAAGAGGATTGCCGCGCTTCAGACCCACCGCTTTCGCCTCCCGGTTAAGCGCCAGGATGATACCTCCGTTGTTGCCGTTATCATTAGCCACCACTACGGGTGTTCCCCGCAGTTCGGGCCGCGAGATCAGTTCGCAACTCACGAAGAAATTATTGCAATCCAGATGAATGAACATAGCCTCTTTCCGCTTGCAAAGGTACTATAAAAAAATGACATACGCAAGAGCTTGTCCGTATTTTCTCAAAATTCGCATATCTCTTCCATCTTTTTAGGGGGTGGTTCAAAAAAATGTACTTTTTTTTGTTGCATATGTAAAATCTTTTTTGTACCTTTGCAGCGTTTTTAGAAAAAAGATATGTCAGTACATGTACAGAACAGCCGCATGACTACGGCGAGATTGCGTCAGATGAAGGCGAACGGAGAGAAGATCGCGATGCTGACGAGCTATGATTTTACGCTTGCTTCGTTGGTTGATGAAGCAGGGATTGATATGATCCTCGTAGGAGACAGTGCGAGTAACGTCGTTTGCGGGAACAGCACGACGCTGCCGATCACGGTGGACGAGATGATATTCCTGACCAAGGGAGTGGTACGTGCTGCGCAACACGCGCTCGTAGTATGCGATATGCCGTTCGGCAGTTATCAGGCAAGCGAAGAAGAGGCCGTACGCAATGCGATCAAGATCCTGAAGGAGAGCGGGTGCGATGCCGTGAAGCTCGAAGGCGGGGAAGAGATATTGCCGGCGATACGGCATATGATCCAGGCGGGCGTACCGGTGATGGGTCATCTGGGTCTGACGCCGCAGAGCGTGAACCAGTTCGGCGGTTACGGCTTGCGCGCCAAAGAAGAGGCGGAGGCGGAGAAACTGCTGCACGATGCCAAACTGCTGGACGAAGCGGGATGCTTCAGCATTGTGCTGGAGAAGATCCCTGCGGCATTGGCTGCCAAAGTAAGTCAAACGGTAAGTTGTCCGGTGATCGGTATCGGCGCCGGAAACGGATGCGACGGTCAGGTGCTGGTACTGCATGACATGCTCGGATTGAACCAAGGCTTCAAGCCGAAATTCCTGCGGCATTTTGCGAAACTGGCAGACACCGTCAAAGGGGCCGTAAGCGAATATATCAATGCCGTGAAGGACTGTTCTTTCCCTTCCGCCGAAGAGAGTTATTAATGGTGAGCTATTATCACATAGCGGATTTTGCCTTCTCCATTGAGGCAGAAGAGGGATTATTTGCCTCCCTGCCTAACTATGCGCCGTTCCAATCGACGGGCGAGATAAGCCCTACCCCGCTCTTTGCTATTCGCGTAAAGAGCGAGCCCATCCCTTCAACGGAGGGTTGGGAGCACGTCTATACCGACACCTCGGACGAGGACATGCCGCGGATCGAGATGTACCGTCGTGAAGGGGAATGGTTATTTCTCGTATCGATGTACAAAGCGGGTGAGGTAGTGAGTGCGATGCAGTGCTCGGCCGATTGGCGAGAAGTGGATTTATACATGAACCCTACGTACGCGCGCTTTGCGATCGATAATGCGGCGATGCTCGTGTATGCGTTTGCAACGGTAGATAAGAAGACGCTACTCTTCCATTCATCGGTGACGGTGCGTGACGGCCGCGGGTATATGTTCCTCGGTCATTCGGGTACGGGTAAGAGTACGCATTCGCGGATGTGGAAAGAAGCTTTTGCCGACGCCCGCCTACTGAACGATGATAATCCTGCCATACGGATATTGCCGAATAACGAGGTGCGGGTGTACGGTACGCCTTGGTCAGGCAAGACGCCGTGTTACATCAACGACAGTGCGCCGGTAGCGGCATTGGTACAGTTGGCACAAGCGCCGGAGAATACAATGACGCGACTAAGGATGACGCAGGCGTATCCGTATATATTAGCATCGGTAAGCGGACTGAAAGTGTTGCCGGAGATGATGGACCGACTCTACGAGACGATCGCGCAGTTATTGGAATTGACGCCGGTCTATAAGTTGGAATGTCTGCCTAACACGGACGCGGCACGACTATGCGCTCAAACGTGTTCACTTTAGCTTTATCGTACGGGCAAGATACCTTGATATAGTTCTCCGTAAAACCGAACATAAGACCGTCTTTCTTGGCGGACTCCCAAAGCACGAGGGCTTGATCGCCTTCGTGTTCTTTATAGAACGCCGCGGTCTTGCGTGCGCTGATCTCATGTAACTGCTTACTGCGCCGTTCGCGTTCCTTGCCGGGCACGACGTACAGGTCCATATCGAGCATGCGCGTATTGGCGCGTTCGGAATAGGTGAAGACATGCAGTTGGCTCACGGGTAGCGACTCAATGAAATCGATATAATCGCGCCAGCATTCGTCGGTCTCACCGCGTACGCCGACCATGCAGTCCACGCCGATGAAAGCATTGGGCATGACGGATTTGATATGCGCTACGCGTTCGGCAAACAGTTCGCGGGTGTAACGACGTCCCATGATCTTGAGTACCGCGTTACTGCCGGACTGCAGAGGAATATGAAAATGCGGTGCGAAATGCATGCTATTCGCCACAAAATCAATGATCTCATCGCTCAGCAGGTTGGGTTCGCAACTGGAGATGCGGATGCGATAATCCGCAATTGGTAATTGGTCGTTGGTCGTTGGTAATTGGTCTAACGCACGGAGCAGATCGATGAAGTGCTCACCTGTGCTGCGACCGAAATCACCTATGTTCACGCCACTCAGGATCAGTTCTTTCGCTCCGCCGTCGAGGGCCTCTTGAGCTTGGAGCACAAGCGAAGCGATCGAGGGGTTGCGACTCTTACCGCGCGCCAGAGGGATGGTGCAATAGGAGCAGAAATAATTGCAACCGTCCTGCACCTTGATGAAACAGCGGGTGCGGTCATCCTTGCTGTACGCCCCGTGGAAATCGTCCACCTTGCGGATGGGCGATATTTGGATTTTCGGCATCCCGGCATCCCGGTTTTCCGGTTTCTCTAGCGAATCGATGAAGGCTTCCAGATTGAATTTCTCGTCTTGTCCGAGGACGTAATCGACACCTTCTATATGCGCTATCTCGTCGGGTTTGAGTTGGGCATAGCAGCCCGTGACAATGAGGATGGCGTTGGGGTTCTGACGTCGTATACGATGGATCATCTGCCGGTCCTTATGGTCAGCAGCATCCGTGACGGAGCAGGTATTGATGATGCATATGTCTGCACTCTCACCGGCTTTGGCACGCGTATGACCCCGTGCGATGAGAGCTTTTCCCAAGGCACTGGACTCCGCAAAATTAAGTTTGCATCCTAATGTAGTGAAACCGATCGTCATAGTTCTTTGGGTTTGCGTCCGCAGAGGGCGTAGAAAGGACAGAAAGCAGGGCATTGGTCCTCTTCGCACTGCGGGAAATCAGTGGTAGTTAGTATCTCTTTGGCTTTGGCGCAGAGTGCCTCGTAGAAGGGTTGGCGGATGGCGGCATAGTCATGCACCGTCTCACCGGCAATATCGATCGTGGTGACGATATCATTCAGTTTGCGACGACAGAAATAGAGATGGGGTTCAACGGGCAGACGGGTACGATCATGGGAGACCACCGCATGAGAATAGATGAGGGTCTGGCGCACGTAGCCTTTGTCGTCGCTATCCATCAGTTCGTCCCAAGACGAGGACATGCGTTTGGCATGGGTCGTATCGTTGTACCCACCGGATTTATAATCCACCACGCGCAGGTGCTCATGGCCCTCCGGACCGTATATATCCAATCGATCGATGATACCGCCGGTCAGCAGTTCCCCTACTCCTTCGACGACGACAGGGAACGTGCGCTCCTGCTCGAGCAGGTAAATCTGCAGTCCCGTTTTGGCATCTTCGCGGTCGCGCTCCAGGATATTATTGACGTACCCCTTGATGATGACATTCTCGGATACATGGTGCGCCGGGGCGTATTTATTGGTAATTGGTAATTTGTCATTGGTCATCTGCTCGTTCATGGCGTCATAAGCGGCCATGAGGGCCTCCTGGATCTTGGCCTCGTCGGTACGGATAGCTTCTATCGCGTCAGGCGTCACGCGGACGGGTGTGGAGCCGTCACAATGCAAATACGTGCGATAGAGATACTCCATCATATGATGGACGAACGAACCCAGCGTGTTCGGCGCAAAGAGTACCTCTTCTTCGTCTTGGGGTTTGAGACCCAGAATATACTGCAGGTAAAAACTGCGCCGACAGGTGACGAAGGTATTGAGGGCACTGGGCGAGAGACGGTAGCGATGTCCGTCGGGTTTGCGCAAGATGCCGCGGTCGTCTTTCGTTAACATCGTTAACAAAGACGTGTTGGTCATTGGTAGTTGGTCGTTGGTCATTGGTGCCAATTCGGCGGGTTCTTCCAGGTCCATGCGGGTCACCTCAAACTGCGATGAATAGATCATCTGCATGATGAAGCGCGACATTCCGTTACCCCCTTCGGAGGTCTCCGCGGACGCGTACAAGAGCGTTGCATGACCGGCACGAGAGAGGAGACGGAAGAAATTATACGCATACACCGTCGCCCGTTCGTCCGGCGTCTGCATATGATAGGCCTTACGTAAGTAATAGGGAATGAAGGAGTTATCCTGTTGCTTCTGCGGCAGGACACCTTCCTCCACATTAAGGAGCAGCAGTCGGTCAAAATCCAACATACGGGTCTCAAGCACACCCATGACCTGGATATCCGTGACGGGTTCGCCGTGGAAAGGCATCGTCACGCTCTCCATCATCCGACGCATGAGGAGCCTCAGCAACTTGACCGTGAACGGTACGTCGTCTATGCCAGCAGTGATCAAGAGCCGCATCCGGTTGATGATCTTACGGGTCTGGAACTCGGACTCAAGGATGAGGAGTTCTTGCCAAGTGAGGGGGGTATTTTCCTCGGTATCCCGGGATTCCGGTATATCGGTATCGTGCACAAAGACATCTTCGATCAGGCGGTCGATGAGATCGGTGGTGACGAGGGTGTCGGGGTTAGCGTGCACCTGGTCGGCCAACCACGTGAGCACGCGGGCATAGACGGCGGTGTTACGCAGCGGAAAACCTTTGGTTATATTAATCGGTTCGGGTGCGTTCTCGCCCGGCAGCGTGATAGCGGGTAAAGTATAGATGACGGGTTCGAGCATCGTCTCATCGCAGATGACGACGCCTACGTGTTGTCCTTTAGCGGTGTAGTTATCCTGCAACCAGCGGTGCACGTACTGCGCCTGCGCTTCGCGCGAAGAGCAACGGATGACGGTGACGGGTAATGGATAATTGGTGATTGGTGATTCTTTGCCTGACGGCACGATCTGAAGGTATGGGTGATTGGTGTTCCCCAATATCTCCGCGTTCTGCTTGGCAAAAGAGAACGCTTTCCCGTTCGTCGGGAAATCCGCGACGTAGTCCCAGTAGAAGCGGGCTTGTCCGGCATCACGCAGGCGCTGCATCAGTTCGCGTTCCACCGGCAGGAGGTAGTTAAAACCGACGAAGATGAAGGTGCGACCGGTGAGTTGGGCCTGCACGTACTCGTCCTCCCAATGCTCAATCACGGCGCGCTGCCGCATACCCGTGTAACCCTTTCCGGCCAACTGCATCTCGGTGCGCAAGGCTTGGTATAAATCGTATAGTTGACGCCAGAGGGACTCGTAATGACTCTTGACGGAGTCTTTGGATATTGGAGATTGGACGTTGGACGTTGGACTGATTAACTGTCGCAGGCGCTCTTCGGTCTCGGGGTCAAGATGCCAGGTACTGAGTTCATGCGCAGCGATCGTGTTCGCAAAGAAATTCGGCACTTCAGCGGCCGTCATGGACGCATCGACGTTCGTGAAATCCGCGAGCATCTGCCGTCCCCAGTTGTAGAAGAGATCGAGGGACATCAAGTCCCTTATTTGTGATTTGTCATTTGTGATTTGTGATTTCCGATAGATCTTATAGAGCCGCACGACGGTGAAGAGTTCATCTTCGGCGTAGAGTGGACTGAGGGCGTCCTGGAGTTGGGTAAGGGTCTGCACGGTCGGTGCCCATACCGCCTGCGCATGCCGCTCCTGCTGCAAACGAAGCAGTTCATCCTTGAGTACCAGACCGGCACGGTGCGAAGGTAACACAAGGGTCGTGTTACGCAACTGTTTCCAGTCCATCTGCTCCAAGATCGACTCGGCCGTATGTCTTAAAAAACTCTTCACTCTTTGACTTCTACCAATTTATTCTTTCTCGCGTACCAGAGGTATCCGCGGACGGGTTGATAGCCCATACGACGCAGGGCCTCCATGTATTCGCTCACTTGTTGCTTGTAATGTTCGTTCCAAACTCCGAACTTATAATCGAGCACGATCGCTTCGTGGGTAAGCGGGTTGATCATCACGCGGTCAGGACGTAACTCCCGATGATCGATATAGATCGCTTCTTCGAGTCGCAGTTCCCAAGGTGCGGTGAACCAATCGCGCATCTGTTCATTTCCCTGCCAAGCGGAGGAGATGAGGGTGCGCAGGTCTTCCCGTTGCTCCTTATCCTTGATCTCCCCTCGGGTCTCGAAGGTATCGAGTACAGCATCCAGTTCATCGGCTTTGCGTAAGTGCGCGAAGATCTCATGGCAGAGCGTTCCTTCTTCCATACGCGCCACACGGCGATACGCTTCCTCGCCGTAATCGGTGTATAACGCACCTTCCTGCGACTGCACGAACCGCACCTGGTCATCATTCGCCCATAGTTCGGCAGCGAACGATTCCGTATCCCGGGATCCCGGTATCCCGGTATCCCGAATGAGGGGTTCACCGGCTTCGTACTCATCGGCCTCAAGAAAATCCATGATGTACCGTCCCACATGATTGCAAGTACCCATGACGCCTTTGGAGGTGACGGGGTACGCGGTGGATATATAGAGGTTGTCTTCGGCACGCGTGAGGGCGACGTAGAGCATATTCAGGTTATCGATGCGCATATTCAGATGCTCGGCCTCGTGCGCCGTCTCGTACGCCGAATGCGCCATCTCCTGTCCGTCTTGCACAGGGATCCAGTCGTCTCCTGCTTCCAATTCCGGTGCCAGTTCGCACCATATCTTCTGCGGATGTCGTCCTGCCTCTTTGGGCCACATGCAGAACGGCACGAAGAGCGTCTGGGCCTGCAGTCCTTTGGAGGCATGCACGGTCATGATCCGGATGGCGTCGGTAGCGGCAGGCGGGATGGGTTTGGCATGCATCGTGTCGTCCCAGTATTGCAGAAAATCCGCCGCATAACTGCCGTACGCACTGACGTACGCACGGGTGCGATCGAGGAAAGAATTGATATAAGCGGTCTCCGAACCGGTGTACAGCCCTTGTTCGTCGGTCAGCAGGATCTTCATCAGTTCGCAAACGGTCTCGTACAGCGGTGTGGTGGTGGACAGTGCCTTGACGCGTTCCACAACGGACTTGCTACCCGTCTGCATCTCGATCAAACGGGCCGCCAGTTCATCGTTCTTCACGATGAGTCGCAGTCCGGCGATAAGCAGTTGCACCGCTTGCGAAGCTTCTAACAGGAAACTGTCGGCACTGACGAGTCCTGCTTGCGTAAGCAGCGGATAAGTCGCCTCGTCCAACTGCATCTTAAGGTCCGTGATGAGCGCCGCCTCTTTCTTCTCCCGCACGAGGATCATCATATCGCCCGGTTGGGCACCGCGCTGCAAGAGGTCCTCGATCGCATCGAACATGCGCATCGCCAGGTCCTCTTTCGTTCCTTTCGGAACGGCCTGAAAACGGACGTACCCGCCGCGTTTCTTATCGGCCTGATAGAACGACTCAAGGGTATCCGGTGTGAATCCTTCGTCGTACACCGACTCCATCAGCGTCGCCTCGTCGGCATAAGGATAATGATCGATGATATGGCGGAAAAGGGAGAGGTTGAACCGCACCACCTGTTCGCTACTGCGGTAGTTCCGCGTGAGGTTCGGGAAGGCGCGGTTGACCATCGGTGCGTACGGCGAGTCGTCGGCTCCCAAGGATGCCATGATCGACCAGTCGCCGTTTCGCCAACGATAGATAGACTGCTTGATATCGCCTACGATGAGCAGCGTATGCCCTTCGCCCGCCAGCACGTCCTGCACCAGTTGGCGAATGACGGACCACTGCAGACGACTCGTGTCCTGGAACTCATCCATCAGGATATGGCGGTACCGGATACCGGCTTTCTCCAGAATGAAGTCCGCGTCACCGGCCCGGAGGGCATTGGTGAGCGTACTGGCGGTACGCGCCAGCAGCGCACTGTTAGCGTCCGCCAGGTTACGTTGGATAAGGGCCTGCAGGGATGCCATCAGTTCGAGGTCCCGACTGAAACGGATAGATAATTGGATGGTGTTGTATATCCGCGCAACGCGTTCCGCCATTTCGGTAGCCTGCGCCATCTCATCGGCGTTGCAGGATTTCTCACTCACCCCCCGGAAACGGTCCGCAGACGACATCTTCTGCGGTGCGGCGACACTGCGTTGAAGTCGCTCGTAAGCGGTCAGCGTATAGCGGTTGTAGTTCTGCGGATCGCAGGAAGCCAGCAGTTTCTTCAGTTCCGCCAACTCCGGACAATCGTTCCACTGCTGCTCCAATGCCGCCCGACGACGGGAGATCGCTTCGGCATCAAAAAGAATCCGACCGTCTGCGTCTAACATCTGCACCGACTCGTTATACAGTTCCTTGGCCATGAGGCAGAGGCTTTGGCGCACGTCCCAGTTCGACTCGTCATCCAGTTTCATCTGCATATAATCCTCCAGCACCGTGCGGTCGGTGTCCGTCATGTCGGTGGTCAGTAACTGGTCCACGGCCTGGCGTATCACATGATCGATATCGAGTTCGGTACTCAGTCCGGCACTCATCTGCAGCACGCCTGCCAGACCGGACAAGAGGGTCTGCAGGAACGAGTCGATGGTCATGACCTGCACATTATCGTAGTCAAGCAGCATCTTCCGGAATACCTCCCCTGCCCTGCGGGCCAACTCGGCATCGGGCGTCTGCGCATCGCGCACCATGAAATCACGCGCGCGTAAAAGAAAAGCACGCTCCGTGCCTTGCGAGATACCGTACAGGTACCCCAAGATACGCTCACTCATCTCGGCGGTCGCTTTGTTGGTGAACGTGATGGCTAAGATAGAACGGTAGTCCTCACCCGAAAGAAGCAAGCCTACGTAGTAGGCTGCTAAGGTATATGTTTTACCCGTACCGGCAGAGGCACGGCATATATTCAAGGGGTGTTTTACGTCTATCAAGGTTGTATCAATTAATGATGCAGAGCGGATTGGAGTTGGGCTATATGCTGACGAAGCACCGCATCTTCCTCCATCATATCGCGCACATAAGCGATCGAGTGCAGTACGGTGGCATGCGTACGGCGACCCATACGATACCCGATCTCGGAGAGCGAGCGGTCGGTCAACTGCTTGCACAGGTAAACGGCTACATGACGCGCCAAGGACACCTCTTTCGAGCGGTTCTGGGCCAGCAGCGCTTTGGCCGGCAGGTTATAATGGGCCGAAACGGCATTGATCACGTCCTCTACGGTCGTCGTCTGCGGTTGCAAAGCTACTACGTGACTCACCACCTGCTCGGTCAGCGCCAGGTCGATCTCTTTGTCCGTCAGCGTCGAGTGCGCCAACAAGGACGCTAAGATACCCTCCAGGTCACGCACCGAGTCGCGAACGTTCATCGCGATGAAATCAACGATCTCGTCCGACAGCACGATGCCGTCCCGACGCATCTTACTAAGTAAGATATTCTTCCGTAACTCATAGTCCGGACGGGTGATCTCGGCGGATAGACCCCATTTGAAGCGAGTCAGCAGACGCTCCTCGATATCCTTCAACTCTACCGGCGGACGATCGCAGGTCAAGATCAACTGCTTGCGACTCTGCTGCAGATAATTGAAGATATGGAAGAACGTGTCCTGCGTACCTTTCAGTCCCGCGAAATACTGGATATCATCGACGATGAGCACATCCACCGACTGGTAGAAATTCAGGAAATCCGGAATGCGGTTCTCCTGCCGTGCGGCCTGGAACTGCAACTTAAACGTGTTCGCAGATACATATAGAACGCGCGCCTGCGGGTAGAGCGCCTGCGCCTGATGCCCGATCGCACACGCGAGGTGTGTCTTACCTACGCCGCTACCGCCGTAGATGAACAGCGGATTGAAGGCCGTGTAACCCGGTTGTTTGGCTACCGCCAAACCCGCCGTACGGGCCAGCTTGTTCGGTTCACCCGCGATGAACGAATCGAACGTATAGAGTTCATTCAGTTTCGGCAGATCGGCATTCGCCGGACGGGTCGCGTTCGTCACCGTCCACTGCTCTTTCGCCGGAGCACCTTGAGAAGGCACCTGCGTACCCGCACCCGATGCCGCGTCGATCAGCACGCGGTACTCCAGGCGCGTACCCGCACCGAACACGCGCAGGATCGCGCTCGATAATAAAGGAATATAATTCTCCTCGATATACTCCGCTACGAACTGCGACTTCACCTGCAGCACCAACACCCCCTCTGCGAACTGCAAAGGTACAATGGGCGCGAACCATGTCTGGTACGCACTCGCCGTCAGGTTGTCAGCCAAGATGGTCTGGCACTGAGCCCATTGTTGTTGAAGTGTTGCTGTCATTTTTGTATCGAAGCCGATTGCTTGCGTAAGTAAGCGTTTATCCGAAAACGAGTGCAAAGGTACAACTTTTTTTTGATATGACCAAATTTTGGCAAAATGGCCGATTTTTGCTATTTGCGTAACTTGCGCATTTTTAGGCAGTTACGATAAATATTTGATTTTCTGCAAGTTACGAAAGTTATCAACATGTAACTTGTTGATTTATAGCACCTTTTGTTTTTGCAAGAGTTGATGCATTTTTTTGAAAAAAAACTCGCAACCCACGATTTTACGCGGTGTTACGAGCTTTATGATTTTTTTTGTTATTTAGAAAAAATACAAATAAGGACGTGGTGTATTTTGCGGTTTGTGGAACAATTATTTATCTTTTTTTCCGAATATTGAGAAATGTACATAGCGTTTTGGGTGCGCCTTGAGGTCGGTCAGCAGGGAGTCGGCAGAGAGGACCGCCGCATCGATATGATTATAGAGCGATTTATTATAGAGCAGTTGTCCTACCGTTCCTTCACCCGAGCGCACGTCCGCGAGAAGTGCGTTCACGCCTGCGACGGCTGTATCTACGCGTGCCACAGTTGCTTTGAGGTTCGCCTCCTTGATGTCCGCTACGATGATATTGAGGTTCGCTACCGCCGTATCGGCATTATTGACGATGGTCGGCACTTTGGTAGCCATCAGGCCCTTCAGTTCCTCCGAAACGCTCGTCAGGTCAGACGATATACGGTCCACGTTCGCCAAGGTCGCCTTGATATGATCGCCTTCCACCTGCGTCTTGAGTTGCGTCACCAGCGAATCGACGTTCTCCACCGCACTCGCTATCCTGGCGATCAACTCGTCCTGCAAACTCTCTATCAATCCCGGCACATACGTCGTCGGCAGATAGGACTCGTGGGCGATGAAATCTGTATTCTGTACTCTGTCAGTGCAACGGTCTGTACTCTCAGGCAGCACCAACTCCACCGCCATACCGCCTAACAGTCCGTCGGCGATAAGGGCCAACTGCGTTCCTTGCGGCAGGGAGATATCCTTATGGATGGATATATCGATGGTGAACGCACTGTCGCGCGTGAAGTCATAATGGATCGCGTCCACCTGTCCCACTTTATGTCCGCGGATATACACGGCCGCCTGTTCCTCCAGTCCGTGCAGGTTGTAATAAACACCATGGTAACTGTTGGTGGGGGAGAAGATATTCACGCCCTTCAGAAAATTGAATCCGAAGAACAACAGGAATAAACTGACGGTGGCTACAAGGCCTACCTTTATTTCACGTGCGTATTTCATATCTATCGTCTATTATCTATCATCTATCGACTTTAATAATCCAGCAATCCGGGAAGAGGGAACGCAGTTCCTTGCGTGCGGCTTCCACTTTCGTGCGGTCCGGATCGGCAGCCGTGTAGTATTTATACCATTCGCCTATCTTGACATAGTCGCATGGTTGACCCTGTAACTTGGGATCGTTCGGCTCCAGTATTGTCCGCGACGCACATACCTGCACGGCATACAGCGTCTGGGGTTTCTCGGGTTTCGCAGGTTTCGCAGGCTTCCGAGCACTAGGTTGACTAGGCGTACCAGGCTGACTAGGGATCGTATCCACTGTCGGTTTCTCCACTTTCTTCACCGCCTGGCGGTGCGTATATACGCCGAAAGCGTCAACGATCGCCTGCGCCATCTGGGTCTGCGACGCGGGTTTGCTCATGTATCGTTCTTCGTCGGGATTGGAGATGAAGCCCATCTCGAACAGGATAGACGGACAGGCGGTCTTGAGCAGCACCCAGAACGCAGCCTGCCGCACCCCGCGGTCCT
>JAEEGL016223444.1_pt1 | contig 28642 bp, 23 predicted proteins | sample 9134231 | NCBI WGS metagenome assembly JAEEGL01 (sample SAMN16246548, study PRJNA631951) | gut metagenome | biome: gut microbiome; feature: rumen; material: fiber-attached | host: Bos | place: Iran: Karaj | collected 2018-10 | reverse complement strand
TTGCCATAATATTCCATGCCTATTGTATTTTATTGTTGCTAAATTAGCCCCCGACAATTGCTGAGGGCTTTTGTTTATTCGTCTAAGGATAAGATTTCGTTTAGCAAACCTCTTATTCTACTTATCTTTTGTGTGAGGGTCTGAAGTTCGTGAGATTCTGTATTTATATCTACGTATATAGAATACTGCTAATGCTGCTATGGCGAGCATCATCAACGGAATAGCAATAGAAAGAACCTTGTAAACGGTAGTGCCTTCGGTTAGTTGGTGCTTGTTGAGTAGGCGCAGCGTGATGGTTCGGTTGCGGAGGGTAGACCAACCTTCGTCGTCGGCTAAGTATTGCACGGCGTTTACGATGAAATCGCGGTTGCCGAAAGTTTGGCGCGAGAGTTCGTCGTAGCCGAGAGGAATGATGTTAGGCTGCTGCGAATGGCGCAGACGCACGTCGTTGCGGATAATATCGCCATCAGCAACAACTATCATGCGCGTGGGTTTGCTCTCTTTGGCGATGGTAGTAGCGTTCTTGAGTCCTGCGGGCGCTTTGCGATGCGCAAAAACCGATGGGAAAACGCCTTCGGCAGCCATTGCAACTGGCAGATGATGACGCGAGAACTCCTCCTTTATCGGCTTGCGACCGATGTCTTGCAGTGAGGCAAACACGGGCGTTGGGTGCACTTTGGTGAAGTTCGACGTTGTTAGCAGTGGCGTACGTACAATCTTCAGATTCTCGCCTACGGTGTCGATGTAGCTTGCGAAGTCGGCACGCACTGGATTGATGTTGCGCGTGACTGCGTGTTTAGAATTTGTAGCAAGAAGCGCCCCAAATCGCCAAGGCATTGGCACGAGTTGCGAACCGCCATCTTGTGCCACGCTAACGGCTATCATTGAACTGTTTACATCCTCAATAACTTCGTGATTTATGCGGAATCCGTAGACGAAAAGTTGATCTTCGATATTGAAGTCGGCATAGAGGCCTATGGTGCTTGGTAGGTTACGTAGCGAGTCGAGCGTCATAGTTACAGCGTCGACGAGGTAGAGCAAGCGGCCGCCGCGCATCAAGTATTGGTCGAGCACGAACTTGTCTTTCTCCGAAAATTGCTGCGTTGGTTTGGCAATAATTATGACCTTGTAAGGGTCGAGAATAGAAGCATCGTTGCCAATCTTGCCACGGTCTACAGCGAAGTGCGACGACAGAGCATCGGTAGCTTCCACAACGTCGATTTCGTCGAGTTCGCCATGACCTTCGAGAAATGCTACACGTTGTTTTTCGGTATTAGTTACGCGGCGAATGGCGTCAACAAGTTTATATTCAAGGCTTTCGATGGATTTGTTGAGATTCTCTTCGCCCGACAATCCTTGTACATTTTCGAGCAGATTGACCCAAGTGTAGTTTTCGCCCACCGAGACCTCGGCGTATGGATATACCACAGAGCGGATTTTCTGCCCGTCCTCCTTGGTCTCGTACACCGAAATGCCGCCCCAACCGATGCCTTCGAGTTCGTCGCGGAAAGCTTTGGCGGCATCGCCTTTGAGGTCATTTATATTTACATCGATTGTTGTCACGCCCATTGCCGATTCGCGGTTCAGTTCGTCGAGCATATCCATGGTGGCGCGTTTCAATCGACGAAAACCAGGGTTGATGTTGCCATCTAAGTAAATATTTACAACTGCCTCATTCTCTTGCTTTTGTAGAAATGTACGCGTCACGTTGGCAAGTGTGTAGCGATGCTCTTGCGTGAGGTCTATACGTATATGTATGAAGTTGCAAATGATTGTTATACATATAGTTATGCCTATAGCAATAAGAGTCTTGCGAATGTTTTTGCGGCGTTCGATAATTAGTGCCGTAATAAATATGAAAATGGCCGCCACGCAGAGGAAATATGCCACATCGCGACTATCGATCACGCCACGACTCAGCGACGAGTAATGCGCGTCTATGCCTGCTGCGCTGATGATGCCAGAAATACTCTTCAGCGCCGGAATGCCTGCAAGCGCATCGAAACCCTGATAGAACACGAAACTCGTTGCAGTAGCTACGATGAATGCAACTATCTGATTATCGGTGAACGACGAACAGCAGATACCAATAGCTATGTATATTGCGCCAAGTAGCAAAAGTCCTATGTATGAGCCCATTGTTGCGCCCATGTCGATATTGCCAACGGGTTCGCCGATGTTGTATATAAATACTACGTATATAAACGTAGGAACTATCGCTATAGCAACGAGCGTAAGGCCTGCGAGATATTTTGCGAGCGCAATTTGTAGCGATGAGAGTGGGCGAATAAGTAGCAACTCCATTGTGCCGGCGCGACGCTCTTCGGCTATCAAGCGCATGGTGATGGCTGGTGCAAGGAAGAGGAAAAGCCACGGCGCTAAATAGAAAAACGACTCAAGTGAGGCGTAGCCGCCGTAGAAGATGTTGAATTCACTTGGAACAATCCACAGAAATAGGCTTGTGGTGATGAGAAAGATGGCTGTTACGATGTAGCCCGTAGCTGATGCAAAAAATGCAGAAAGCTCTTTTCGGTATAAGGAAAACATTGTCTACTTATTGAGAAAATCAATCATATCGGAAGCGGCGCGACGGCTGCAACCCGGTCCGCCAACAATCTTACGAAGTTCGTCGTAGTCTTGCAGCATCTGAGCACGTTCGGGCGTGTCGTCGACGAGGTCGCGTAGGTCGGAAATCATCTTTTCGTAGCTATACTTACACTGGAATAGCTCGTCCACCGAGTCGCGACCGAGGATGAGGTTTACGAGCCCAATCCACTTCACTTTTATAAATAGATGTGCAATGAAGTCTGCCAAACGACCGCCCCACATGAGGTAGATAATCACCTGTGGGCAGTTGAGAATAGCCGTTTCGAGCGTTGCCGTACCCGACGTTACGAGCGCTGCACGTGCCTGACTCATAAGCTGATACGTCTGCCCAAAGACCACTTCTACGTCGTAGTTTTCTATGTATGGCGAATAGTCTGCCATAGTAAACGATGGCGCTCCAGCTATAACGAATTGAAATTCAGGAAATTCTTTTATCGCTTTTAGCATTTCGGGAAGGCAGTAGTGCAGCTCCGACTTGCGGCTACCAGCCACGAGGGCTATCTTGGGGCGCTCGTCGAGGTTGTTGCGCTTGCAGAAGGCGTGGAAAGTCTCGTCGGCATCTTTTCTATTGGCAATGGCGTCCATAACGGGATTGCCACAATAGTAGGCATCCACCGACTTGCTTTGGAAATATGGCACTTCGAATGGCAGAATGGTGTAAAGCCTATCAATATTCTTACGCATCGACTTTATGCGGTATTCCTTTGATGCCCAGACTTTTGGCGATATGTAGTATAGAACTTTTATGTGATGTTTATGTGCGAACTCGGCCATCTTGAGGTTGAAACCTGGATAGTCGATAAGTATGAGCGCATCGGGGCGATAGTTGAGAATGTCGGCGCGGCATTCGCGGAAGTTGCGCATAATCTTGCCAATGTGCGTAACTACGTCCACAACGCCCATCACGGCTGTCTCTTTGTAGTGGCGCACAAGCGTACCACCAACGGCTTCCATAAGATCGCCACCCCAAAAACGAAACTCGGCTTCACTGTCGAGAGTAGCCAATTCGCGCATCAAATTCGACGCGTGCAAATCGCCCGAAGGCTCGCCTGCTATCAAGTAATATCTCATTGTATGCCGAATTTGAATATCACCAATAAAAGCGCATAGAGCAACGTGGTAAGAAACACACCGCGTGCGAACTTCACCTTATTGAAGTTGACGAATAGTATGAATAGGGCCAAGTTGGGCAACGAGCATACGGCAATCAATGTTGATGCGCTGTCGAGCGAGGCGAGCGACCAAACGAAATCCAAAAATACTTGCTGACCGCGGTAGGCAAATCGCCAAAGTGCCAACGACGTCAATGCTGGTAGTGTGAGGCCAAGCGCTGCACCAATGTATGTCTTGTCTATACTCATAACTATGCGTTTTTTATATATCGAAATCTTTGAAATAGTTCTTGTCTAAATTTTTGTAGTCGGTGGTGTCGAGTGTGACGGGGCTGAGCGTTGCATAACCTTTTGAAAGCCAATACATATCAGTGTCCGTAGCGTTCTCTTCGTCGTTTATATATGTACCCTCGAGCCAATAATATTTCTGTCCGTAAGGATCTTCAAAACTTACCGACGCCTCGTTCCAATGACCATTAGCTATGCGACACTTTTTCAGACCTTTCACCACACCTATAGGTATGTTTACACTATAGAACGTGTTGCGTGGAACCTCGGTAGATAGTGCATATTCGAGCACGTGCTCAATAATAGCCTCCGAAGCGCCGAGGTCGATGTGACGATCGTAGTCGCAATATGAGAAGCCGATGCCGAGGATGCCTAACATGGCAGCCTCGCGCGTAGCACCAAGTGTTCCCGAATAGTGCACCGACGACGAGTAGTTACCACCGTGGTTGATGCCCGAAAGTATGATGTCTGGTTTGCGAGACAAAAGCGTATGTACGCCAATCTTCACACAATCTACGGGTGTGCCGCTAACAGCGTAGCATTTTACGCCTTGTATATGCGTAGTTTCCGACACTTTGAGGGGCTGACAAACAGTGATGGAGTGGCTTTTGCCCGAGTTTGCGCTATCTGGAGCAACAACAATCACATCACCAAAACGTTTTGCTATGTGCGCCAACAACTTAATGCCTTCGGCACTTATGCCATCGTCGTTGGTTATCATTATTAGGGGAGCTTTCGCTTCTGTATTCATCTTGTTTATTTTCTTGCAAAATTACACTTATTTAGGATAACCGCGAAAACGCTTTCGCACGCGATAAAATGCGCTAAGGCGCCAAAAAGCGCCAAAAGATGTGCTTATGTGCGCTGCGATGCAATAAAACGCGACATAATGCACTATATGGCATTTATGCGGCGAAATGACGGCGAGGGGCTTACGCGAGGCTTAGGATGTGCTTACACGATGTGCAGCAAATTTTTTGTATAAAGTTTATATTTGGTACTGATTGAAAATTGAGAATTGAAAGTTGAAAGTTGACAATTGAGAACACAGAATACACAGATATAAAGGATTATAACAGATAAAATAGATCTGTGAAAATCAGTTCAATCAGTGAAATCTGTGTGCTTACTAAAAAATATATAAAGACAAATAGATTGAAACGCTTGTGTTCAATGTAAAGTCTCGCTACGTTGAAATTAGGACCAACGCACCAGCCTTGCAAGAATGAATAGCCAATGAACCAACTCTACAAAATACTATCAATCAGCGTTATCTGTGTTATCAGCGCGAGCAATGTGTGCGCGCAAGGCAGGAGCCTTGCTTTTAGCTCGGACGTAGGCATAGCCTATGCCCAACGGGGGCATTCTGGAAGCACTGCCGAACAATATCTAAAAGCAATGAATATTATTGTTGATAAAAAATTGTTCGACAAAACAATAACAATAGGTTCTAAAACTATGTGCGCCCAAGAATTCTTAATAGATTATTCCGATGAATTGGTATCATATTATCATGGTGAAGATAATGGAATTATGTTCTTCTATAAGGTTGCGCAGAATGGGATAGCTGTAGTTATTGCCATAGATGTGATTATTAATAAGTTATATGATGCTGAATGTAGGATAATTGTAGATATGACTAATAAAGCACTTGATTATTTATACAAAGAATAATAGTAATAATGGATAAAAGTAAACTCTTATATAATTGTCTATATGTCATTGGAATAATAGCTTCTATAATAGGATACCATTGTTTTTCATCAGGGATAGACCTTTTGTGTTTGGTTAGTTTTGGCATCATTTTACATCAAATGTTGAAGGCAAATACTGAGTTAGGAGAACGCTCTTTCTTCGCTGCATTAGGTTTAATAATAGTTTTTCTATTAATAGAAATGTATTTTGACAAAAAAGAAAGAAGAAAAGATTTCTTAACTTATGGCGGATGGAAAACTATTGCAATAATTGATAGTAAATCGAACTATAAAGGTGACAATTATAGATTAGATATTCATTATCTGTCACGAACCAATATACTACTTAGAAGAGTTGATCATTGTCTATACAAGGAGATATACAATGCACTAAATATTGGTGACACAATTCTTATTGTACATTCGAATAAAGATGTTAGTGACTTTATAATAAAAAGTTATTTCCCAACACATGGAGAAATTCAGAAGTATAAGAATGGTGTTCCATACGAACCTAAGAAGAAACAGTAATCAGTGAGAGTTCCCGCGTTCGGCTTTCCGCCTCCTCGCAGCAAAAACCAACGCCCCAGCCATGTGCATAAAAAAATATCGAATGGTATCGTCCTATTCTGCTGGATTTTATCCAGCTCCAATAAATAAACCAGAATAGACCTTCTCGACATACACCATGGCGGGGTAGGGTTGGTGCCTGAAGTTGGTTTTGGAGCGAAGCAAGATTATTTTGGGCGTATAGCAATTATTCAATTTGTAGTCTTATTTTTGTGATACTTCTAATACATAAAATATTAAATATTAGAGGCCAAATTGAATTGTGAAAAGATATTCAATGGTACGATAATTGTTAAGATTACACGAAACAACTAAAAAACTACTGCAATGAAACCCCATTATCTATTATCTGCACTTTCGGCATCGCTGCTTCTAAGTGGCTGTGCTTCTTCTGGTTTGGTTAGTAGTTCTGTATCAAACGATGACTTATATTACTCACCATCGCAACCTAAAGTGGCCTCCGCTTCTGTGCAATCTGCCGATGGCTATATCACCGATAGCGATGTAGCTTCATATCGCCAAAGGGTTAGCAACTACTCAACGCAAAACGTAAGTTCGCGCGACTATTCCGACGTACAGCAATACTATCCTACATCGGGCAACAAGTCGGCTTCGATTGACAACGAGTTAGATACCATAACTACTGCCCAAGAAGAGTCGGGTTATTGGTATGGCGGCTTCAATGGTTCGTCGTACGACCAGAGCTATGCTGAGCGTATTATACGTTTCCATGGTCCATTTACTACAATTAGCTACTATTCGCCTGTAGTTACTACCGCCTATTATTCGGGCGATTGGAATATCTATGTAGATGGCTATAGCACTTACCTCGTGCCTACGTGGAGCAATCCTTATTATGACGACTTCTATTACGGTTGGGACTATTGGGGATGGCGTCGTGCGCACCGTGCCTGGGCTTTTGGCTATGGCTGGGGCTCATGGGGCTGGAGCTACTATTCTCCATATTATTATGGATATTATGGTTATCCGTACTATTCGTGGGGCTATCGTCACCATTATTGGTATGGCAGCCCGTACTACCACCACCATCATCATCATTATTATGATTATGGCTGGAATGGCGGATATTATCACCGCGGTCACGTCAGTGGTCGTACGGCTCGCATTGGCAACGGCGGCTACACCTCGTCGCGCTCAGCAAATACAGTGAGCACTTCAGGCCGAGCAACATCAGTTTCGCGTGCAACCAGCAGTCGTAGCGCAGTCAGTTCATCGCGCGCCACTTCGAGCGGCCGCTACGTAAGCAGTTCGGCTGGCAACTATACACGCCCAGTTAGCACAAGCAGAACCGCAGTATCTACATCAAGCAGTTCGTCACGCAGTGTTTCGCAAGCCTCGTCGAGCAGAAGTGCAGCAACGACGTCTGGCACATCGTCGAGCACAACAAGACGAAGCACGGCAGTAAGTTCATCTTCATCGTCGCAACGTTCGTCGTCGAATGCGTCATCATCATACACGCCGCGTTCGTCACGTTCATCTTCGGCAGTGCGTTCGTCATCATCATACGGCAGTTCGCGATCTTCATCGTCATCTTCGTCGTCAGTTTCTCGCTCTTCGCGCTCAAGCAGTTCAAGCTATTCGCCTTCGCGCAGTTCGTCAGTTGGCTCAAGCCGCTCATCGAGCAGCTACAGTGGCGGCAGCCGTTCATCGAGCAGCTACAGCGGTGGCAGCCGTTCATCGAGCAGCTATAGTGGTGGCAGCCGTTCGAGCGGAAGCAGTTCTGGAGGTCGCAGTGGAGGACGTCGATAATAATTATGAATTATGAATTACGAGTTACGAGTGTGTTGAACGTTATTGAAATTCATAATTCATGATTCGGAATTTGGAAATTGAGAACTCGGAATTTGGAAATTGAGAACTCGGAATTTGGAATTAAACTTATACAAACAGCAATGAAAAAAACAGTTATATCAGCAGTAATGGCATTTGTAGCAGCATCGGCAATGGCACAAATAGCATCAGATGCCATACTATTCAACCGTAACGACTACGAGGGAACGGCGCGTTTGCAAGCCATGGGCGGCGCATTTGGCGCTCTTGGTGCCGATCTTTCGTCGCAATCGATTAACCCTGCAGGTTTGGCAAGCTATAGAGCTACTGAGTCTGCGTTTACCTTTGGCGTGAATCCTACCACGACAAAGACGGATAACTATGGCTTCAAGCACGAGGATACCAAAGTTTCGGGCAGCCTCGACCAGATGGGCGTTAGTTATGCATGGGGCAGCGAAAACGCACTTAGCCACGCCTTCTCTATTAACTATACGCGTATGGCCGATTATAATCGCAAAGCATTGTATTACGACAAAAATGAGTACAACTCAATTCTCGATTATTTGCGCTATAACTATCAATATGATGACGAAAACCGTAAATATTGGGGTGATTTGGGAGATGGGGTCTTGGCTAACAGATATAAGGACGAGAATAACAATGAATACAATATTTTCCATAATGTATGGGAACAGCCTATTATTGAAGGAGATAGTGTTACTTACAGCCCTAACGCTCGCGCTGACAAAATAGGTGGATTAATTGATCATACTAAACACGTGAAAGAGCGTGGTAGCAAAGGCGAAATTGCATTTTCGTATGCAATAAATATCAATCAGAAAATCTATTTAGGTGCATCTATGGGTGTTCAAGTATTCAATCGCCGAGAGAAGACACTTCACAATGAGAATTATTGGGGTGAGCCACTCTCCACGGATGGATATTTATATAATGCAGTCAGCTATGCTACTTATCTCGACCAAGATGGTGCTGGTGTGAACTTCTCGTTTGGTGTTATTGCGCGTCCAATTCCATACATACGTATTGGTGCAGCCATCCATTCGCCTACGTTCTTTGGTATTGAGGAAACATATTCTGTAGATTTTACTAAATATGAAGATAATGTGTATGCCAATCGAGCAACATCTGGCGATTGTGATTCTAAATATCGTTACTTCACTCCAGGTCGCTTGGATTTGAGCTTGGCAGGTGTATTTGGTAGTTATGGCATACTTAGCTTTGACTACGAATACTCTAATTATGAGCGTGGTAAGTTCAAAGAGCGCGATGACGATTTCACTACCGATACTTGGGGCTACGATGATGTGAATAATGAGATAAAAGATACTTATGGCGCATCGCACACATTCCGCGTTGGTGCTGAGGTGAAGCCTATCGACTTCTTAGCAATTCGCGCTGGCTTCAAAACTCAGACGTCGCCCTACAAAGATGGTGTTATGTTGAATGACTATATACATCGCTCAATATCAGGCGGTATTGGCTATCGCGGAAGCAACTTCTTTGTTGATTTGACATACGTAAATACTCTCAATCAGTATGATCATTGGGTTTTACCTAATATAGATTCTAGTGCCTATTACGAATCTAACGAACCTGCAAAATGCGAATCGAAGGCGCAAAAATTTGTATGTACGCTTGGATTCCGCTTTTAGAGCATAAGTATAAAAAAGTATAAATCAGGCTGTTGCGAACGAAAATTCGCAGCGGCCTTTTTTTGTGGGCTCTTTCTTTTGCTTATGACTTTATTTTATGCATTTTTGTTATAAGAACTTAAATCCTAATAAATACTTATCAGTATGATTCTATTAATGATTGTATTGTTCCTTATAGGCTATATGTGCATAGCATTGGAACACACAACACACGTAAACAAAGCAGCTCCCGCACTGATAATGGCAGTATTGCTTTGGACATTGTATGTAATAAATGCCGAGTCGATATTGGTACTGTCGCCAGAATTTCAGCATTTTGTAGGAAAATCGTTCAACATCAGCCCATCGATGGAGGGTTGGGACAACTTTGTGAACCACACGCTGCCTACATTGCCCGACTTGCACGAACGCTGCATATCGTATGTGACGGGTAACCAAATTATTGAACACTTAGGCGACACAGCATCGACGCTCTTCTTCCTTATGGGCGCGATGACCATTGTGGAGCTCATAGATATGCACGGAGGCTTCTCTATAATCACCGACCACATAACCACTAAGAGAAAAAGAAAACTCCTTTGGATTATAGCAGCAATCACCTTCTGCCTCTCGGCTATCCTCGACAACCTCACCACCACTATAGTAATGGTAATGCTTCTGCGCAAACTCATCAGCGACAGCAAGGAACGTTGGCTCTTCGCTTGTATGGTGATTTTGGCTGCAAATAGTGGTGGCGCATTCTCGCCAATTGGCGATGTAACTACCATCATGCTTTGGGTGCGTGGCAACATCACCACTGGTTGCGTAATACCGAGCATAATTATTCCGTCACTACTATCGGTTGTAGTGCCGCTCATCATCATTAGTTTCATGCTCAAAGGCGAAGTTGCTCCTTGCACCGATGTAGCCGATGGCAGTTCGGATAAGACGGCAAATTACGTCAACGTGAAAGAGCGCAACATGATATTCTTCATGGGCGTTGGTTCGCTGATTTTTGTGCCTATCTTCAAGTCAATCACGCACTTGCCGCCGTTTATTGGCATTTTGCTCGGTGTAGGCGTTTTGTGGACCTATACGGATATTATGTATCTGCGCAAACATACCGTGCCTACCAATCTTCAAGGACGTATCAACAACGTGTTGAGCCGCATCGATTTGTCTACAATCATGTTCTTCCTTGGCATATTGATGGCGGTAGCTGCATTGCAGTGCGCAGGTATTTTGCACCAACTTTCGGTATTCTTGGACGAGTCGATAGGTAATATCTATATCATCAACGTCATCATAGGTATACTATCGTCGATAGTCGACAATGTGCCGCTTGTAGCAGGCGCTATGGGTATGTACGATGGCGTATATACGCCTGACAGCCCATTCTGGCTCTTCCTTGCCTACTGCGCTGGCGTAGGTGGCTCAATGCTTATCATTGGCTCGGCTGCAGGCGTTGTAGTTATGGGCTTGGAGAAGGTCGACTTCTTCTGGTACATACGTAAAATATCTTGGCTTGCACTCATTGGTTACTTGGTGGGCGCTCTCTATTTCGTATTGCAAGAATTGGTTATTCTGCCAATGTTTCAGTGATCAATGTTTGATTTATAAATATGTTATGAATACGCCATGTCGCTTTCAACGGTAGCGATGTGGCGTATTTTCATGCTACCGATAATAATTATGAGAACGAAAACACTTTTGGTAGCCTTGTTTGTGGCTACGACGGTAGTGGCGCAAAATGCTGAACCGCCCTACAAAAATCCGAAACTTACGCCCGAACAGCGTGCCGACGATTTGTTGAGTCGCCTCACGCTCGAAGAGAAGACTTCTCTCATGCTCGATGTGTCGGGGGCTATTCCTCGCCTCGACATTGCGGGTTATCAGTGGTGGAACGAGAGCCTTCACGGTTGTGCGCGTGCTGGCTTGGCTACGGTGTTTCCGCAAGCTATAGGTATGGCGGCTACATTCTCCGATGCAGATGTGCGTCAGGCGTTTGGCGTGGCATCTACCGAACAACGTATTAAGTTTCACACCATGCGTCGTGCTGGTTTGCCTATCACACGTTACCACGGTTTGACCGTGTGGACGCCCAACATAAACATCTTCCGCGACCCGCGATGGGGAAGAGGTCAGGAAACCTATGGCGAAGACCCATATCTAACTATGCGTATGGGTGTGGCTGTGGTTAATGGTTTGCAGGATAAACCGCAAAATGGCTATGACAAACTCCACGCGTGTCTCAAGCATTATGCCGTGCACAGCGGACCCGAATCGACGCGTCACAATTTCGATGCGCGCAACATTTCGGCTCGCGACTTGGCTGAGACATATTTATATGCATTCAAAAATGCGATCTGTAAGACTGATGTTCAGGAAGTTATGTGTGCGTATAACCGATTTGAAGGCGAACCTTGCTGCGGCAGTAAGACGCTACTTACGCAAAAACTCCGCAACGAATGGGGCTTCAACGGCTTGGTTGTGAGCGACTGTGGCGCCATTCGAGACTTCTTCACTCCAGAACCTCGTGGACATGCCACTCACGAAAATTCGCAGGCAGCATCGGCAGCGGCCGTAGTAGCTGGAACAGACATAAATTGCGGTAGTTCATACACCGCCTTGGTCGATGCAGTAAAAAATGGCTATCTCACTGAGACTGATATAGATAAGTCGGTTCGTCGCATACTTATTGCGCGTTTCCGCCTTGGCGAGATGGATTCAGACGAGATTGTCCCTTGGGCGAATGTCTCGGAAGCCGATTTGGCAACAGAAGCATCAGATGCTTTGGCGCGTAAACTTGCACTCCAATCAATGACGCTTTTGCAAAACAAAGGTTCGCTGCCTATCCAATTGCCCAATCGCCCAGTGACGGTGGCTGTTCTCGGCCCAAATGCCAACGATTCGCTCTCTATTCTTGGTAATTACAATGGTACGCCGCGACGCTCGTCTACTGTGCTCAGCGCTATAAAGAATATTCTCCGCCCAACGGATAAGATTATCTACAACGCTTGTTCGCATTGGGTCGATTCGGTCAATTTCATTAGTCGTTATGGTGAGTGCAAGAGTGATGATGGACAGGGTTTTAGTGCTGTATATTACAATGGCACTAAGTTCGCTGGCGAGCCTATCGCTAAACAAAATTTGCCAACGCCATTCAACTTTTGCACTTCCGGAGCTACAGTTTTTGCGCCCAATGTGCCGCTGAAGAATTTTTCAGCAGTATATACGGCTAAATATAAATCGACTAAAAATGAGACTGTTACGTTCGATATGTATGTGTGTGGCAAAGGTATTTTGGTTGTCGATAATGATACTATAGCGAAATTCCAGACTTGGCATGGCGCGCAGAAGCATACTGCGCAGAAGAAATTCGAAGCTGGTAAGACTTACAATATTCGTCTCTATTTTGCTTATAGTCAAGATGATGCGCAGCTCAATTTCAACTTTGGAGTGCTTTCGCCGACCTCTATTTCAGAGATTGTTTCGGAGGTGAAAGATGCCGACTATGTTATCTACGTAGGTGGTATTTCGCCAATGCTCGAAGGCGAGGAGATGAAGGTAAATTACACCGGTTTTAGTGGTGGCGACCGCACAGATATTGAGCTTCCAGCAGTTCAACGTCGTACGTTGAAAGCGCTGCACGATGTTGGTCACAAGGTGATTTTTGTGAATATGTCAGGTTCGGCTGTTGGTCTTGTGCCTGAGGTTGCTTCGTGCGATGCCATTCTTCAAGCGTGGTATGGCGGTCAGCAGTCCGGAAATGCCGTTGCCGATGTGCTTTTCGGTAAGTACAATCCTGCCGGTCGTTTGCCAGTAACGTTCTATAAATCAGCGGCTCAGTTGCCTGCATTCGACGATTATAATATGAAGAATCATACCTATCGTTATATGCAGGGTGAACCGCTCTTCTGCTTCGGCTATGGCTTGAGCTATACGAAATTTGAATATGGCAAAGCTTCTCTAAATCAGAATGCTAATATGTTGAATATAAGCACGAAAGCTACCATAACTATTCCCGTGAAAAACATCGGAAAACTCGATGGCGATGAGGTTGTTCAAGTGTACATACGCCGAAATGACGACTCCGAAGGTCCGCGCTTGACATTGCGCGATTTCCGCCGCGTAAATATTAAGGCTGGAGCAACCGAAAATGTAACTTTCGAACTTACGCAGGAAACATTCCAAACCTTCGATGCAGAATCGGGTGAACTTGTGGCTAAACCAGGTAAATACACAATCTATTATGGCGCGTCGTCGGATGCAAAGGCGCTGAAAAGCGTGGAAGTTGACGTCATTTTATAATTATTGAGAATATGCTTGGTTGTCATACCATGTCAGCCTAAGCTAAAGGGTGGTCATTAGTGACCGCCCTTTTTTTGTATATATACTCTAAAAGAGCATCGTTTGTTTGAATAATGATGTATGTTAATGTTCGTATAAATACTCTTGGAGAATAAAAAAATATGTTTATATTCGCGCAAACTTATCAATTATCAACGAACAAATGTTAACACATTGGAACAAAGAGACCTCTCGTTGGGGGAAGGGAGGTTGTAACAAGTTGACCTTCAACGCACGCTTAGTAATTCTTGTATTGTTGGTGTCGGTTGTTGCGATACCATTTTTCAAGAAAAACCACACAGTAGGAGATGAAGGACACACTACCTCAACCGTTTCGTATAAATACGATTCGGAAAAACAGCAAGGTACATATTCGAGCAAAGAGGAGTATGTATTTGACGATGCTGGCAATATCACCTCAAAAATCAAGTATGGATATATTCCCGAAAGTGCTTCGTGGTACTATGTGAGCAAGGAGTGCTATACCTACGATGCAAATGGTAATCGCACGTCAGAGGTGATGTATAACTACGATTACAACAACTCGAAGTGGGTAGGATACAACAAGCAAGAGTTTACCTACAACGAGCTGGGCAACCGCACAACGTATGTGTATTGCTGCTACAGCGTAAATACGTCATCGTGGGTCTATTCGAGTCGCGGCGAGTTTACGTACGATGCTGCCGGCAATCGCACGATGTATGCATCATATAAATACAATCCAATGGCGAATGCGTGGGTTAATTCGAGCAAAGAGGAGTACACCTACGACGAATCGGGTAATCGCACGTCGTTTGTATCGTATAAATATGATGAGGGAAATTCTTCGTGGGTAGGTTCAAATAAGTATGTATGTACCTATGGCGAAGATGGCAATCGCACTTCATATTCGGCCTATAAATACGATGAGTTGACCTCTTCGTGGATCGATTCCGATAGGTACGAGTATTCTTATAATTAGAAATCGATTTGTGCTTTTTATCATATGTGAGGAGGTTGTCCGGTTTGGCAACCTCTTCTTTTATTTTCAGACCTAATTGAAAGTGGTTATAAATAAAAATGAGACGTCACAACGTGGCGTCTCATAATATTTTGCAAAAACATAAACCTTACATCTCCGGTGCGAACATTGGGTCCCAAGCGGGGAGTTGGATTGGCTTTTGCTTCAAGAGATTGATGATTTTCTCCGATACGTATTTCTTTTCTACCACGAGGCGGAACATGTACTCGTTGAACCACTCGTCAGTCATGATGAGGAAGCCATTGTGGCCGCTTGTTGCGCCCCAGCTGTTTTCTACTTTCCATTTTGTTGGCTTGCCATCTTTGTCGAGGTCAACAGCTTCGAGCGTCATGGCGTGCGACGAACCGCTCTGATGTGTCAGTACGCGTTGGCGTTTGTTCATATTGAACGTTGTACCCATAAGCGATGCGTAATCGTAGTTATTGAGGTCGAGCAAACCGCGATTTGAGTCGAGCTGCTTAGATACGTCGCACGAGAAATACATAGCCGTAGAATCTTTGAGCGATGCAATGGCAATAGGCTTGATATCCTCGATAGGCAAGTTTACGTACACCCAGTTGTGGCCATCGTATGTATGGCGGTCGTACTCAATTTCGTACACCTTATAGTATTCGCGAGCAGGGTCGTTCATAAGCATCACGAAATCGGTGAGAATAGGATTGTCGGCATATTTTTTAGCGAAAGAGAGCGGCGTGTAAGTTTCGTTCGATACGAGTTCGCCCTTCGAGTTGTACTGTGCCCAAGAGAACTCTTTTGGAGGCATACCAAGGTTGATTACCAGCATTTTGTATATTACGCCGAGCATTTGCTCTTTCTTAGCTATGAGTGATTTCTCGTTAGCGCCCTTCTCTGCTGCTTCGCGGAGTTCGATACCTTGTTCGCGTAGTTTCTCTTTGATAAGAGCAGCCATGCGGCTTGTGTTGTTTGCCGAGTGCGATTCGGGCATCACCGAAGATGGCACAAGACCATACTTAGTTACGAGGTCGGCAACGCCAGCGAACGTGCCGCCATCGCTTAGCGGATTGCTGAAGAGCCAGTCAACTTTGCGGTCGTCAATAGGCAATTTGCGCGTGTCGATGATGGCTTGAAGGAAGAGATTCGACTTCTCGAGTTGGTCGTAGAAGAATACGTACGACTGCGAGAATTGGAACGAACCGAGGTCGAATTTGTCTATCGTCTTAGCTCTTAGTACGTTAAGACCAGTGAATAACCAGCAACGACCTGAGCTATTTTGGTCTGTGATACCTTTCGTCTTTACTTCCACGCTGAAGTGGTCATCGACGGGTTTGTTGTTTTCTTGATTTACAGCAAGTTTTTTTATCTCGTTGCTGCCAATAGCGTTGCGAATGGCGCGTTCGGCTGGCGTCTCTTTGTATTCGGCGCGGAGCTTGTCTGTAAAATCCGTTGTAAGTGATTGTGCGCTTGCGGCTGCTGTGCCAATAATCAGCATTGCTGCTAAAGCGCTGTGTTTGAGTTTGTTCATGCGAATGTCAATTTTTGAATAAGTATGAATTATTGTTGTTCAAAGGGTTTCAGTAAATATTCCAAACCATTGAGTTTTATCTCGTAGAGCGTTGCAAGCAGCACTCCCAGACGTCCAGCAGGAAAGCCTTTTTGCTTGAACCACAGCACGTACGTCTCGGGTAATTTGTAGAGCACAACGCCTTTGTAACGTCCGAACGGCATCTTCATGTTGGCAAGCTCGTAGAGGATTTTTTCGTCCATATTAATGCTGATTTTTATGCTCTTCCCAGCGGTTGAAAAGTCCTGCTAAGATAGTGCCCGAAATGGAATGCCAAGCACACGAGATAGCGCACGGCACAATGGAAAGCGGATTAGTAGCCATAAAAAATGTAGCTGCCAGCGACGTTGCCAAACCTGCGTTCTGCATACCTATCTCTATAGACAACGTGCGACTTTTGGCTTTATTGAACTTAGCCACATGCGCCACCACGTAGCCAAGCGCATAACCAATAGTATTGTGGCAAAATACCACGGCGAACGTAAGTATAAATAGTGCTAATCCATTCTCAATCAGCGAACTATGTACGCTCGAAATTACGCCGCCAACTATACATGCCAAACCAATCACCGAGAAGCCCGGCATGATGCTGCGAACTTGCTGAAACTGAGCTGTTTTACCAAACTTCATGTTTAGCGCAAAACCTATCAATACTGGTATTATGGTGACTATAAGTATGTTGATGAACATGCCCACAGCGTCGACGTCGACACTTTTGTCGGCAAGCATAAGTACGAGTAGCGGCGTTACGAAAGGCGCGAAGAGCGTCGAAACGGTTGTCATGCCTACCGAGAAGGCCACGTCACCTTTACAGAGAAAACTCATGATGTTCGACGACACGCCGCCCGGACAGCAACCTACCAATATTATACCTATGGATAGCGATGCGTCGAGGTTGAAGATGCGCGTCAGCGTGTAGGCAACGAGCGGCATGATGGTGAATTGCGAAAGCGTGCCAAGCAAAATGTCGAATGGGCGCGAAACCAATATTTTCAGGTCGTCGGCGGTGAGCGTGAGTCCCATTGTGAGCATTATGAAGCCTAAAATGCTGACTTGTGTGTAGCCCCTCACCCACGCAAAAATTCCGGGCACAAGGAGTGTAAGTATGGCTATAAGTATTATAAATAGTGACGTATAGCGACTTAGCCACGCCGAAATTTGTTGCAAACGTTTCATCTCTCTTTCCAAAACGAAGGCGTAAGTACTATTAGGAACGTGTAGAGTTCCAAACGACCCATAATCATTAGCGCTGTCATTATCAGTTTCACGGTGTCGGGTAGTGAAGCGAGCGATGCCAATGGACCGAAGTGCCCGATAGCTATACCTACGTTGCCTAAACTGCTGGCTGCCAATCCGTAAGAGTCTTCAAGCGTGAATCCAAAGAGCGATATGGCCACCATTCCGGCTGTGAATACTGTTATGTATAGCGTGACGAACGACAGCACACTCGAAACGTCGGTGCTTGAGATGCTGTGCCCGTTGTATTTTACTGGTACAATGGCTGTTGGGTGAATGGCGCGGCGGAACTCATTTAGCACGTTGCGCATAACTATGGTTAGTCGCATAAACTTCAAACCACCACTCGTTGAACCTGTACATGTGCCGAGAAGCATAAGTATTGCCAAAATAGTTATGGTGGACGAAGGCCAAAGTGTGTAGTCGGCCGTGGTGAAACCAGAACTTGTCGTTACGGCTATTACGTGGAAAAAGGCTTTGCGAAGCGAATTTTCTATTGTATCGTAAGTTCCTGTCAGATAAAGTGATAGCGCTATTACGAGCGAAGCGCAAACAACGGTCATTGTGTAGTATTTCAGCTCGTCGTCGGCAGCTATGCGCGAGAATTTGCCAATAAGCATCACATAATAAAGCGTGAAGTTTATGCCGCCTAAGTACATAAATACTATTGTAACGTACTCAAAATAAGTGCTTTCGAATGCACCCATACTTAGGCTACGCGTAGAGAAACCGCCTGTGGATAGTGTAGAAAGCGCGTGGCAGATGGAGTCGAACGCCGACATGCCACCCAAGGCGAGTAGAACGGCATTGAGCGCAGTAAGTACAATGTAGAAACACCAAGTGTAGCGCGCCATCTCGGTGATTTTGGCTTTCATCTTGTCGGCGCGGGTGAGCGTTGCTTCGGCGGAGAAGAGGTTCATGCCGCCAAGTTCGAGTGTCGGCAGAAGCACCATTGATAGTGTGATGATACCCATACCGCCAATCCACTGCGAAAGACTGCGCCACAGCAGCACGCCGTGCGACGAACCCTCGATGTCGGCTATGAGTGTTGCGCCCGTGGTGGTGAAGCCAGAAACGGTCTCAAAAAAGGCGTCAATTGTCGATGGCATGAAACCGCTGAATAGGTATGGCAACATGCCAAAAATGGAGAACACAATCCACGTGAAAGCCACTATTATGTAGCTCTCTTTCTTGGTCATGTGGAAACGATTTTTGCGCGTCAGTAATGCTCCTACGCCTCCCAGTACGCTGCAAATCAGTGCGCTCAAGAGAAAACTTGTTGCGTCGCCATCTCCGTAAATGGCTGAGACTAAGGCTGGAAGCAACATAAATGCGCCTTCGCCAAGTAGCAACAAACTCAATACGTATATTACCATCTTTTCAGAAATGAGCGGCAAATATAGCGCAAGTTTTGTAAGTATAGATTGTGTTATTCGCTACAACTAAACTTTTACTAATTGATTGTGACTTCGTTTTATTTTCGTTCAATTTGGTGATTTTTGCATCAGAATTTATACGTATGACAAACCGAATATTCGTCTACAATCCTACGTGCGAAATGGCTGTTGCCAATGGCTTAGCTGGCTATTGCCCGCCCAAGCGCTTGCAAGTTTTCGAGTCGGAGCTTGCGTCGCTACTTATGTTTGCCGCCGAACATGGTGACGCTGTTGTCGCTGAACCACTTGACGATGAACTTGTTAGTATACTTACGACACTCAGCGCACCGATGCCGCAATTTATGTCGCAGGAGCAAGCGCGGCAGATGCTTCGAGGTAGCAATTACACGTTGCAGCCGTGGGGAAGTAGCAAGAGTGTTTTTCATACGTATGGTGTCGAGAATGATTTTGGTGATGCGCAGCGTATGCTCCATTCGCGTCTTTCGTCGGTTGAGATTGAGCGCCACTGCATATCAGACGACGCTTTTTTTGTAAATGCTAATCCGCAGATAATTAGAAGTATGGGCGACTTCGCGAGAATACAAGAAATGTTTTCTGGGCAATTTGTGGTCAAGAGTCTGTGGAGTTCGTCGGGTAGGGGAGTTGTGAAGACCGACTCTTTCCCTGAGCACGAATATTATGAACGTTGGGCGGCTGCTCGCCTCCGTGCAGATGGAGCTTTCGTAGTAGAGCCATTGCTTAGCAAAGTTAGCGACGTGGCTTTTCTATATTATATCGATGATGATGCAACTGTTTCATTCTTAGGCTATAACGTCTTCGCCTCCGACTCGGCTGGCCGCTTTGGTCGCGAACTAATTCATCAATATGACGAATCGCTTTCCGAATTGCTTTCGAACTACATTCAACGAATAGTCGACGTACATACTAATGCGCTAATAAACAGCGGTATAAATAAAAAATATCGTGGCTATTTAGGCTTCGATAGTATGCTCTTCCGCGACGAAACTGGCGCGCTGAAATTCCGCCCGTGCGTAGAGTGCAACCTACGTATGACGATGGGCAATGTAAATATTGGCGTTAGTAAACTCTTTGCGCCTAATACGCGCGCTTGGTGGCAGATTGGTAGTTATGGTACTGAAAATGAGTGGAATAACTTCACCTGTGCAGAGAGCGCAAAGCATCCGCTTGTGATAGAGAATGGTAAGATAGTTAGCGGCTTTTTCCGACTTTCTGCGTTGGGTGTGAATAGAAGTTTCGGAGCTTTCGGGTATGCAGAGATGTAGTTTCTACGTAGCTACACACTGCATTTCCCCATCAACTCTCTATCTGCTAAACCTTATATTTACCCGTCTTCACGGCATAAACTACAAGCGAAGCTGTGTTCGAGCAGCCCGTCTTCACCATCAGGTTGGCGCGGTGCTTCTCTACGGTACGTTTGCTTATAAATAGCTCATCACCAATCTCTTGGTTCGATTTACCCTCGCAAATCTTGGTCAAAATCTCTTTCTCGCGATCGGAGAATATGTTGTTTTCTTTGCTATTGGCTTTGCTCAGTTGGTCCAAAAGTTCCTTCGAGAAGTAGAAATCGCCAGTAGAAACGGCTTCGATGGCGCGCACAACTTCTTGAAAATCACAACTCTTTAGCAAGAAACCCTTTATGCCCAAATCTACAAGTTGATCGTAGTATTCCTTGTCGCCGAACATCGATAGAATAATGATGTTGATCTTCGGGAATATGCGCATTGCTTGCTGAGTGGCGGCTATGCCATTTAGTTCGGGCATAGCTATATCGAGAAATACGATGTTAGGATGCTCGTTTTTCAGTTGATCGATAAATGCTTGGCCATTGTCGGCTTCGAAGGTTACCTTCACGCCTTTGATGCGGTTGAGCAGCGTGCGGAAACCAACGCGGAAAAGTTGGTGGTCGTCAACAATCCATACTGATAAATTCTTGTCAGAAGTCATAGGTAGGTATTTTTATAAATGCTTTCATTCCATGCCCGTTTTCATTGCTAAATTCTATGGTTCCTTTTAGCGATGTAACGCGCGATTTCATATTATAGTAACCCATTCCGTGTTTAGAATACTTCAAGGCTTTGTTGAAGTCGAAGCCAATTCCATCGTCGGAATAGTTTATTAGCAAAGTGTTGTTTTCGTCCTTTATCTCCAGTTGCACGTTGTGTGCATGAGCGTGGCGTATGGTGTTGTTTATCAATTCGCAAATCACTCTATATGCCACTATCTCAATGGTTTCTGGATAGCGTTTGTTTTTTATAGATATGTCGAGGTCGAATTTTGGCTCTAAGTTCTTGAGTGTGAGGCTCGACACGAATCTCTTCACTGCACTCTCGAGGCCGAAGCTCGACAATATATGTGGCGATATGTTGTTGGAAATTTCACGCGTTGTAGTAATGGCTTCATTTACAGCGTCTTCGAGGTTCTTTCTAATTTCTGTGTCTTGAATGTCGTCACTAATTGCCGAAACGCCCATCTTCACCGACGACAGCAGCGGACCGAGACCGTCGTGAAGTTCCGAAGCAAAGCGGCGGCGTTCGTTCTCTTCGGCGTGTATGACCGACTGAAGAAGTCTCTTTTCGTATTCGCGCAACTTGATTTCGGCGGCGCGTTGTAGCCTAAATATGCGTCGGAGCATAAATATACCTATGGCGAAGCAGAACGATACGAAGATGCCGCCCCACGAGTAGAATTCCGGCGAATCGAAACCAAAATCGGGATAAAAGAGACCTACGAAATCTATTACTCTGCGTATAGATATGAATACCAAACCCACGCTGAATAGCACCCACGAGATGTTGAATTTCGTGTACTTCATCAGCATTATGGCCACAACGGCGGCTGTGATTTGCAGAATTGCCGTTATAATTACGAAGACGTCATATACTATCATAGCAATGACAAATTTATACGTAACTCTAAATCATGAAAGCACAGATAATACAGATTTTTATTTTTTTCAATCCGTATTATCTGTGAGCAACCTTTTTTCGTGCGTTACTTTTTCTCGGTTTCGCTCTCGTTCTTCTTCACCTCTTTGGCGGTGTAGCCAAATTTTGCAAAGCCTTCGATGAGTTTTTGCACCGTGGTTTTGTCGGCATCGTAAGTGATGGTTACGGTTTGGTTGTCGATGTTTGTCTCTATCTTTTTCACACCGCGTTCGAAGCGGAGGTTGCCTTTTATCTTGTTTTCGCAACTCTCGCAGTGCATTTGCGGTGTGGTGGTTACAACTACCGTTTTTATGTCTTTGGCATAACTTAGTGCGGCAACCAACACGGTCAGCAGTGTTGTAAATATTCTCTTTTTCATCGTGATAAATATTTATTACAAAATTACAATCTTCCAATATTCACTCTCACACCGGCGTAGAACGTAGCGCCGTGCACTGGTCCCCAAACCATAGTAGGCTCAAAAGTTGAACTCCACGGATTTTCGGCGTCGATGATGGTCTGCTTTTGGCGGAAATTGGTCAGATTTTCGCCGCCTATGTAGATAGAAAAATGGCGGAACCAACGTGTCACTTGAGCCGATAGTTGCTCATAACTACCGAAATTGCTCTCCCACGCTTCGCTGCCGTCGGGGCGTGTGTACGAACGTGGCAATCGTCCGCCTCCGTTGAGCTGAAGTGTAGCATCGGCTTGCCACAATCCGAGCGGCGTCTTGTAGCTAAGCGTGGCTAAGGCTTTGTAGCGACTTGTAAGTGGTTTCTGACGAAGACTTCCGGCATACGTACACTTCACGTCGTTGATGCGGTAGGCTGCCGTAAGTTCCAATCCGCCAACCACGTTATACGAAGCGTCGACTTGAAACGTGTTGGAATACGAACGTCCATCGAGGTTGGCTATATGTAGCTGCGTGGGGTCGGTGTCGTAGTCGATGACGGTTTGCGATTTGAACTGCGTGCGATAATATTCGGCGTTGAGTTTCAGTGTCTTATTGAATATAGGTATGTAGAACGAACTACTTATGCCGTAGTTCCATGCCTGTTCTTGCTCCAAATCGTCGATAATCAGCTGACGACCACTTGCAAGCAGATTGTTATTCTCTGCCAACGCGTGCGCCGTGCGATAGCCTTTGCCTGCCGAAATGCGCACTGTAGCTATTTGTCCAGGCACAAATTTGACGTGAAAACGCGGTGTTACGAAAGTGCCATACTGCGAACTATGGTCGACACGCACGCCTGCCATAAGAGTCAGTTTGCCGTGGTAATTGTAGGTATATTGTGCGTATGCTCCACTCGTAGTTTCGCGTTCATCATTAGCTATGAGGTTGGCATTTTGTAAGTTTTGAGCTATGTCGTCGTAGTTGAGCGACAGGCCCGTGGCTATCTTGTGTTCGGCATCGTTGGGAGAATCGAAATCAGTTTCAAAAAGCAGTTGTGCATATATATTGCGCTCATCGGCATTGTAGAGTTTTTTGCCAAATGTAGCATCGAGTTTGTGCAGCGATGCGTTGCCGAGCAAAGCGATGTTTGTGCCATGTTCGCGGTCGATAATGAAAGCGTGTTTCATATAACCCTCGATGCGGTCGGTAGCAAGCGCAATAGTGAACGGATTCGTCACATGGTGCGCAGTGTGGGAGTTTTGTCCGCCATCGCGATTCTCTTTCACATAGCCAACACCTGCATGCATGATGTAGTTGCCAACGCTGCCGTGCCATCGGTTTTGCACGTTGTATTGGCGCACATTGGGTTGATCGAGAAAACCATCGTTATTTTCATCATGGTTACCCAAATCATTCTGATAATGAGCGAGTATCTCCGTGCCAATCTTACCTATATGTATGTTGCCATCGGCATTAGCTTCTATGCGGCTTTTGCTATTGCCATAAACGTTTATTGTCAGGCCTTCTTCGTCGTCGGGCTTCAAGTATTCAACGTCAATCTGTCCCGTAATGCTCTCATAGCCATTGCGCACCGACGAGCTACCCTTCGACACCTGAATGCCGCTAAGCCACGGACCTGGTACATAGTCGAGTGCATACGGAGCAGCCACGCCGCGAAAGTTGGGCATGTTTTCTGTGAGCATCTGCACGTAAGTTCCACTCAACCCCAATAGTTTTATCTGCTTAGCGCCTGTGGCTGCATCGCTATAACTAACGTCGACCGATGGGTTTGTGGTGAAACTCTCGCCCAAATTGCAGCACGCTGCTTTGAAGAGTTCTTCTCTATTTATCTGAATGCCATTTTCGGCACCAATAAGGCGTTTTGTTCCAGCCTTGCGAGCCGTAACTTGCATCTCGTCAAGCTCTTGCTCGATGATGGTGTCGGCTTTGAATATGTGAGGCTGCTGCACTTGCGCCAATAATTCAACCGACGCAACTGAGCATAATAATATTATTATGTATTTCATTGATTTACTGATTATTGAAATTTATTTCTTGCTTATGGGAATGACGAAGCAAGCTGCCATCGTCGGAGGCAGAAAGGTTCAAATAATCAGTATGCGTATGAATGAGAGATAACTGCGTGGCGGACTGCATATTACAACATCGTAATAATCCGCATTTTTATTACTTATGAGCGAAACACTCTTGGATAGAATTTGCGGCAATGCCAACATACACGGCATAGCTACAAATGAGTAAGTGCAGACAATATCAGACGGCGAGAGGTCGAAATGCATCAACGTGTGGCAGTCGTCATCAGGCGGACAAGCCTCATCGTCGACAGCAATGCCGCACGGCACAACATTCACAGCTCCCGTGCAACTGCATCTAACCATATCCACGCCGTGGCTCGTGACCATAAAAGCCATTAGCATCAACAAGGATAATAATATGCGCCTCACTTGTCTCATATCGGCTGCAAAAATACGAAAGAAGATTTGCAATTAAGTTGCAAATCTTCCTCGTGAATCTTATTCTACTCTAAAAACCACGCAAGTAGCAAAAGGTATCATCGTTGGTGCGGTAATTTCAAAAGCTTCTTCTGTTTGTCGCCATTTTAGCTTGCCGTCGTAGCCAAGTAGCGACACTTTCTTGATTTTCTTTAGTTGCCCAGCACTCTTTCCCATTGTCTTTATGGTGATGGTTTGACCAGCTTCCGGCGACTTCATGCAGAAGGCGTAGAGCTTGCCGTTTTTGCCCACGGTGAAACGAATGTCTTGCGCTGTGAATGGAAATTCAGCGTGGTGTTTGCCTAATGCGTGGCCTGGCAATTTGCGCAGATGTCCATCTTTGTCGAGCTGGCCTTCGCCATAAGTAGTCCAAGCTTTGCTGCCGTATACAGCCTCGCCATTGACTTCCATCCAGCTTCCAACCTCTTCGAGCATACGTTCGCAAGCCGCATCAATACTGCCATCGGGAAGCATAGGTATGTTCAGAGCTGCGCAACCGTCGCGACAGATGCTCTCTATAATATAGCGAATCACGCTGCCCGAATCGTAGATGAAGCCCGGCGCATAGAACCAGTCGCCTACAGGGCCTTCACGCATCCACGGTTGAGCGGTGTTGATGCTGTCGGGCCAACCAAATTCTTCGGTATTTACGGTGCCATTGGTCGGGTGGCGGAACTTAACTATGCTGAAGGTATTCACCTCGCCGCGCTGCTTGAGTGTGCGGTTGTAGAAATCGGCCATCACCAATGGCATGGCGTTGCATTTGTAGAACGTGCCTGTGCCATTGCCGCAGAACGGGCCTTCCATTGTGCCATCGGTATAAATAAAATCGGGCTCATAGTTTGCCGTGACGTCCATCATACGTAGCGCCCATTGCGTTGCATACCATTTAGCATAGTCGAGATGCTGCCATATAATTCCGTCTTTTGGTGGCGACCATGGCGGATGTGCCTTTTCGTCAACGTCTTCATATTCACGCAAATCTATGCCGTAGAGCAAGCGTGGGTCGTAACCTTCCCACCATTTGCCTTTGCCATCGGCCAATGTTAAATGACCATCGTAGGGGACGCCAGCTTTATCGCCACTCTTGTCGGCGCCAAAAGCCGTTTGCCACCACCACCATGTGTATTCGTGATGGAATGTTACGCCATAGCGCATCCCATATTTATGGCAAGCGTCTGCCCATTCGCGCAAGAAGTCGCGTTTCGGACCAATGTTCACCGAGTTCCAAGGCTGATATTGTGAATTCCATAAGTCGTAGTTATCGTGATGAACACCTTGAATGAGCAAGAAGCGTGCACCAGCTTTTAGATAGAGTTTCGTCAGGTATTCTGGGTCGAGTTTGTCGGGTTTCCAGTCGCGCAAAACCTCTTTGTAGCCCACTTCTGATGGGTGTCCGTAACGATTCACGTGGTTTTTATAAGCATGATGATCTTCTTTATAGAGATTACGGGCATACCAGTCGCCACTTTCGCCAGCCGACTGAGGTCCGAAGTGCACCCAAATGCCAAATTTTGCTTCGCGCAGCCATTCAGGCGTGCCAGGGTAGTTTTGTTCGATGCTCTCCCACGACGGTCGGAAAGGTCCGTCGCATATAGGTATGTCGAGCTGAATATCTTTGAATGTATTCACGTCGGCCAACGGAACACTGGCTATAGGTTTGGGGCTATCTACTTCGGGAATAGTAGGAACGGCTGGTAACTCTTTGCCCGCCTTCAGCTGTGCGTTGGCAGTCGCCGTTATGGTTAGAATGGCAATGGTTGTTAGTAGTCTATTCATATATGTCATACTTATTTATGAGGCGCAAATTAGACTAAAAAGGGTTTTCGATGCAACTTTTTATTTTCACATTGCTTTCGATGCAGTTTTGCCAATATGAAGCACGTACCTATATAGCGTAATAAAAAAACGACAGCCCCAACATTTCGCTGAGGCTGTCGCTTGTGTTTTATGCTTTAGTAGAGCGTGTTAGCTCTTATGCTCTTTGTTGTACTTCTTTACGAATTGATCTATTGCCATTGGCATCGAAGGTGCGGTAGGCGATGGAGCTTCAATGTCGAGGCGTAGGCCAGCATCGTGAACAGCTTGTGCGGTGGTAGCGCCGAAGCATCCGATGATTTTTTCGCCTTGGACAAAGTTCGGGAAGTTCTCGCCGAGCGAAGCAATACCTTGCGGACTGAAGAAGATGAACGCATCGAAATCGTCGGTGTTGATGTCCGAAAGATCGCTACTTACGGTGTTGTAGAAGAATGCTTTCGTGTAGGTCAAGCCATTGGCGTCGAGCGCGTCGAGGTTTTCTTGCTTATGGATATTGCTGAGCGGAAGGAGGAATTTCTCCTCTTTGTGCTTCTTGAGCAACTCGAGCAATTCTGGAAATTTGCCCGTACCATGGAAAATCTTGCGCTTGCGGTATACTATAAACTTCTGCAAGTAAAGTGCAACCTGTTCCGAAATGCAGAAATAGTGCATAGTATCGGGCACTGAGACGCGAAGTTCCTCACAAAGACGGAAATAATGATCGATAGCTACTTTGCTTGTAAAGACAACTCCTGTGTGCGCCAATATATCTACGCGTTGTTTGCGGAAATCTTTTGCTGTAACGCCCTCAACATGAATGAATGGGCGGAATTCCAACTTGACATTGTTTGCTTCGGCCATCTCGTAGTATGGCGACTTGCTGTCAACTGGTTTTGGTTGCGAAACCAATATCCTCTTGATCTTCAATGTTACTATTGTTATGTGTAAGAATCTATACTACTGTTGCTGCGATACCACCAAAACGGCCACTTTGAATAGACATATCAGCGGCATCAATTCAACGGCGCAAAGGTACAAAACAACGTAGAAAAGTGAAAAGATGTTGTCTAAATTTATTCTTATAGAGCGCAGCACTCGCCATAAGTACATAATTATCACAATGATTACGGCCACTTTGCTTAGTATCGGATAGGTGGCTGAGGGTACAAATGGAAACAATATAACCACTGGCAGTATAAGTATTCCACGTATGCTGTGCTCCAAAAATCTGCGACTGATGACGTAGCTCGTGCGCTCTTTTATGTCGAATGTGTAGCCAATAAGTTTGTGCATCGATATTTTGAATATGTGGTAGGCAAGTACGCCAGCCCATATCAGTAGCAATAGCATAGGTCCGTGCAATGGTATGTAAGTGTTTGATCCACTGCCTATTGCTATTTCGTAGAGTAATATCGAAAATGTCACTTGCGATGCCAATAGCAGCAAACGGCTCGACCAGAAGTTGCGCACTTCGATGGATTCTATTATGCTATTCCAGTTGAAGTCGCTGTAAGTGAGCGTCATCACGCGCGATATGTAGTCGTTGGAGATAGCTTTTACCACGCCAAGCATAATAGTTACGCCCACTAAAAGTATCGTAATCCACTGAACGTCAGCAGCCAATGGCGCTATTGCTCGCGGATGATATTGCAACTCAACGGGCGATTGCGTGGTGTGCGCTGCTGCGTTACTATATAAGTATGTACTATCGATGGCGGCGGGCTCAATGCCTTGAAGATTACGCATTTGCACG
>JAEEGL010246429.1_pt1 | contig 28642 bp, 3 predicted proteins | sample 9134231 | NCBI WGS metagenome assembly JAEEGL01 (sample SAMN16246548, study PRJNA631951) | gut metagenome | biome: gut microbiome; feature: rumen; material: fiber-attached | host: Bos | place: Iran: Karaj | collected 2018-10 | reverse complement strand
AACGCCGGCATGAGAGTCCTCATCGACTTCCACTACTCAGACTTCTGGGCTGATCCCGGCAAGCAGGAGGCACCCAAGGCCTGGAGCGATTATTCTATAGAAGAAAAAGAAACTGCGGTTTACAACTACACTCTCGACTCCCTGAAATCTCTCGGAGCCGCAGGCGTTGACGTTGGCATGGTCCAGGTTGGAAACGAGACCAACAACGGAATCTGTGGAGAGACAAGCTGGGACAACATGGGCCGCATCTTCAAGAAAGGTGCCGAGGCTGTAAGAGCCTACTCAGAAGATGTACTGATCGCAGTTCATTTCACCAATCCCGAAAAAGGCAGATACGGTTCTTTTGCAAAGAGCCTTCAGGACGCTGGTGTTGACTACGACGTATTCGCATCGTCCTATTACCCCATGTGGCACCAGGGCGGCTCAGACAGCGGCACAGACCATCTGACAGCCAACCTCGTATCACAGCTTCAGGGCATCGCATCAACCTATGGCAAGAAAGTCATGGTGGCAGAGACCAGCTGGCCCACAACCTGGGAGGACGGAGACGGCCACGGAAACAGCGCACCCAAGACTTCCGGCCAGGACCTGGACTACGACATCTCTATCCAGGGACAGGCAGACGAAGTAAGGGACGTGGTGGCAGCAGTTGCTTCCATCAACGAAGGAATCGGTGTTTTCTACTGGGAGCCCGCATGGATCTCAGCAAACTATGCATATAACTCAGACGGCAGCCTTAATCAGGAGGCCTACAACAAGAACAAGGCTCTTTGGGAGAAGTACGGATCGGGCTGGGCATCGAGCTACGCTTCTGAGTATGACCCCGCAGACGCAGGCGTATGGTACGGCGGAAGTGCAGTTGACAACCAGTCATGGTTTGACTTTGACGGAACAGCCCTCGCAACAGCTAAGATCTACAGCTATATCAGGACCGGAGCTGATTACACAGGCTCTGTGGATATCAGCAGTGTGACCAACAATATCCTTCACGAAGTATCCATCGGCAGCAGGATCGATGCGGACTTCTGGAGTACAGTTGAAAAGAAGGCAGAAGTAAAGCTCACTGATGGAACTCTTTTCACCGGAGCAGATGAGAACGTCACCATTCGCTGGAATGAAGACGAGGCAGATGCTCTCAGCACAGAAGCGGCAGGAAACTGCGCAGTATTAGGAAAGCTTGCGGTTACCTTTACTCCGGCAGAGGGCGAAACAGCAACAAGAACTTATGACATATCACTTAACCTCACTGTAGTTCCCGCAGGAGAGTACAACCTCCTCGCATCACCGGGATTTGAGGGCGACAATTCCGCATGGGTTTCCAATAACAGCATGTTAAAGCCCACACATGATGACCCTCATTCAGGTTCCTACAGCGCACACTTCTGGGACGCAGGCACCTTTGAGAACATCACGATCTCACAGGAAGTAACAGGTCTTTCAGCAGGAACCTATCTCCTTGGAAACTACATCCAGGGAGGCGACGCAGGTGCTGAGGATTATCAGTATCTCTACGCGGTAGTTAAGGACAGTGAAGGAAAAGAGAAGTTCACCTACAGGGAAAAGTGTCAGCTGACAGGCTGGCTCAACTGGCAGAACCCCGAGATTTCAGGCATAACTCTGGAAGACGGCGACACGCTCACAGTCGGAATGGAGATCAACTCCACAGAGGCAGGCGCATGGGGAACCATAGACGATTTCTACCTCTACGGCACATATCCCGTAAAGGTGAACGCCGCCGATCACGGCAAGCTGAACATCAGCGCCTATGAGGCCATGAGCGGTTCAGTCATCACTGTATCAGCAACTCCCGACAGCGGCTATGCCCTCCAGAGCATTTCCGTAACAGGAAACGGCGTGAAAGCCGGCATGCTCGAGAGTAGCGATACGGTAAAAGAAGCTGTTTACGACGCAGAGACAAGCACAGAGACTCTTGTATTTGAAGACGCAGACGGAGCAAACATCGCAGCTCCTGCAACAGCCACCTTCAAGATGGCAGGCTCAGATGTAACAGTATCAGCCGAGTTCGTCTCAGTATTTGACGGCGCAGCAGGAAAGATCGACATCGCATCTGATGATGTTAAGATCCTTGGTGCCACAGCAGTTGAGGAAGAAGGCGGAACAAAACTCTACCTTGCAGACAGGAAATACACAGGAACAGCCATAACTCCTGAAGTTAAGGCATCCTACAAAGGCTATGTGCTCACCGCATCCGACCTCACTGTTTCTGCAAAGAACAACAAAAACGTCGGAACCGCAGAAGTGACCCTCACAGGTAAGGGCAGCAGATTCACCGGAACCCGCAAGGTTTACTTCAAGATCCTTGAAGACGGAAGGACAGCACTTTCAGATAAGAAGATAAGCATCGAATTTACAGATGCAGACGTGACTGCCGCAAACGGAACAGTAACCTACTACTACGACGGCGAGAAGATAAGGCCTGCGGTTAAGGTAACTCTGATCGAAGGTGAAACCACAACAACTCTCGTTGAGGGCGTGGACTACATAGCAGACGTCAGCAACAACATCAAAGTCGGAACAGCAACGCTGACACTGGTTGCAACTGACGCAGGACTTAAGGTGAAGGGCTCCGTTGCCAAGACCTTCAAGATCGGAAAGTGCCCGATTTCAGAGCTTTCCTTCGGCAGCATCACAGGAGCAACCTACACGGGAAGCGCGATCAAGCCTGCGTTAACAGTAAGGCAGAATGGAACAGCTCTTTTAGCAGGAAGAGATTACACCGTAAGCTACAGGAACAACGTGAACCCCGGAACAGCCATCGTCACAGTGACAGGCAAGGGCAATTACACCGGCAAGACCGATGTTTACCCGGGAACACAGAACAAGATCAGCTTCACCATCTCCGCAAGGAGCATCGCGGATTCAAGTGTAAAGGCATCCGCCGCAGCACTTGTTTATACGGGAAATGAGCTTTCTCCCAAGGTAACGATTTCCTATGGCGGAAAGAACCTCACCTCCGCGCAGTACACCATCACAAAGCTTGAGCAGGACGACGTGGAAGATCCGATCTACGACGCAGCAGCTGAGAACATAGGAAAGCTGAAGGTGAAGGAAGTAGGAAGTTACAGACTCACCGTTGAAGGAAAGGGAGCTTTCAAAGGACAGAGAGTTCTTAGCTTCAAGGTAGTTGAAAAGGCAAAGAGCATCGCAAGTGCCACCATCACAACCACAGGCAAGGTCTACACAGGAACAGGCATCAGACTCAGCTCCACCTCAGCCCCGGCAGAACTTAAGGTTACAGTAAGCGGAACGGTTCTTACAGAGAACAAAGATTATACAACCGAGTACGCGAACAACACCAACGTGGGCACAGCAACCGTGACCGTGAAGGGCATGGGTGATTACGCAGGAGAAAAGACAGCGAAGTTCAAGATCACCAAGGCCAAGCTCACAGCCGTTTCATCCTGGAGCTTTGAGAGCGACGATATCTACGGCGAAGTAAGGCCCTACACCGGATATGAGTGGAAGCCTGAACTTATAATTAAGGTAAATGTGGGAACTGTAGAAAAACCTGTGATCAGAACCCTTAGAAACGGAGTTGACTACACAATCAGTTTCAAGAACAACCTTAAGGCCGATACCACAAAGGACGCGAGCAAGAAGGCGTATGCAACGATCACCGGCAAAGGCGGATATTCAGGAAAACTCACCATCAAGGATATATTTGATGTGAAGGATACAAGCCTTGAAGACTTCATAATCACAGTCGATTCTGTAGGCTACACGGGCAGTGCACTTAAGCCTCAAGTGAAGTTCACCTACAAGGCAACCGGAAGAGAACTCGCCGTCAAAGCAGCAACAGCAGTGACTCTTACCTACAAGAATAACAAAGAAGCTTCCGGTAAGGCAGCAGGTGCCAAGGAGCCCACTGTCACCATAAAAGAAAAGGGCATGAACGCAGCAGCTACCGCAAAGAACAAGGCTTCAAAAACTGTTACCTTTACCATCAATCCGGCGAAGATAGCTGCAGCCGATGTAAAAGACATATCGGTTCAGACCTACAAGGGCAAGTCCATAACTCCATCCGTCTCTGTAAAGGTTGGCGGAAAGACCCTGAAAGCAGGAAAGGACTTCACGGTATCTTACGCGAATAACAATGCTGCAGGAATAGCAAAAGTCACTGTGACAGGAATCGGTAATTACACCGGAACAGTTGTAAAGAGCTTTACTATAAAATAAGTTTGGCTTAACATCATAAAATTATTCCCCAAAAGGCGGAAGTGTAAGTACTTTTCACTTCCGCCCTTTTAATTTGAAAAATATTAACAAAATATAAACAAATTATAAAATATTTTGTGCAAAAACCCCCAAGCAGTGATAAAATTAATGCGCACCGTGATTAACGGTGAGCTAATTTTTAAGGAGGGTGTTATTTATGGTTGTGAAGCGGTTTTTGGCTCTTACCATGGCAGGTCTTTTGGCTGTCACGTCTGTTAATACAGGCAGCATTAAGGCATATGCCCAGGAGCCGGAGCAGGTTGTTCTTGAGAACAGCCAGGAAGAAACAGAAGAGGAAGCTTTAGATCAGATTGCTGATGAAGAAGCAGAAACAGAAGCTGTTTATCCCAACAATGAAGAAGATGAGGCAGAGGCTGAAGTACAGCCTGTCGAAGATGAGGCTTTGACCGAGGAAGATGGTCAGGCAGAATCTGAGCCTGCCGCAGAAGAGACTGAGACAGAAACAGATGCAGATGAGGAGACTGTCGAAGTCACTTTTAATGCAGAAGGTGGATACTTCGAGAACGAAGAAGATACACTTTCTCTTAATATTACAAAAGGTACAACAATTGAGGATCTTGAGGCTCCCGAGAGAGAGGGATTTAGCTTTGAAGGATGGTTTCTCGATGAGGAATACACACAGCCTGTAGATCTTAGTTCTTTTGCATTCGTAGAAAACGCAGTTTTGTTTGCGAAGTGGCAGGAGATCACCGATGAAGACGCAGCGGATGCAGAAATTGCCGATGACCTTCTTGAAGCAAATTCATATGAACTTATACTTCATGGTAACGGTGGAACATTCTCTGATGGTAAAACAACTTATACGGTGACCTCTAGAACAAAATATCTTGAGAACTATGCGCCTGTTAGAGATGGCAAGATATTTATAGGTTGGTTCAGCGATGCAGAATGTACTAATTCACTTTCTTCAACCAGTGATCCATACGATCTTAAGAATTATGCGGAAAGCGGAACAGAGATTTATGCAGGCTGGAGTGACTATTATATTATAACCTACGTATTTGGAACCGAACAGGGTACAGATCCAGTAAAAAATACAGGTTATTACTGGGACCATCATACTAAAAGCAGGCTGAAGTCAATGGAGATCAAGGTTCCTGTAGGATCAGGGCTAAGTGGGTATACTCCCAGTTCATATAGCAGCTATGTTAGAAACACGGATCTTCATTATGGCTTTACAAAATGGTACAAGGATGAGGACAGAACAGAGAAGATAAACTCTTTGTACTCATTTGTACCCAGTGGACCCATGAAAATCTATGCCGGATTCGAGAATAACAGAAAGATTGCGACGGTTCATGCCAACTCAGATACCGCATATTCTCGATATGAGGTTTATGAATATTCTGAAGTTGAAGGTAAGTATGAGAACTGCATACTGAGGTCATATACAAAAAGCAGCAACGGCTATCAGCTATATCTTTCAGAAGGAGACTTTGAAAACACCAATCTCAGGATGGCTTTTGGCGGTTTTTATTACGACAAGGCCTGCTCTGAGGATAAGAAGATTGATGATTACTACATATATCTTCAGGATGACGTTGAGCTTTGGATTAAATGGGTACCCACCAATAAGCTTGTAACCTTTGACGTCAATGGCGGATATTTCAGAGAGTATGATAACGCGACTGAGAAATATGTTAACAGCACTGACCCTGTTACCGTCGGTACTGATGGTGAAAGAGACCATTTCAATCCCGGAACGCTACAGAGAGATGACCAGCACTACAGATTCGCGGGATGGAGCACAAACAAAAATGCGACAGCGCCGGATGAAGGCCTGGCAAATGACCCTAGCGATGACGACGGAAGTTTCGGATTTTATGCAACCTTTACAGAAGACACGAAGCTTTATGCCGTATGGTCCAAGGAATATATTGTTGCAACTTTCGATGCAGGCAAAGGAAAGCTGCGTCAGTACAAAGATGGAGAATATATTCAGGTCAAATCCTACAGCTCAAGGATTAAGGACGGAAGACCTCAGAATTATCCTTCTGACAGTGAGGTTACTGCACCAACCAGCGGGGAGATTTTCTCAGCCTGGTACGTTGGCGATAAAAAGGTAACTGAAGGCTTTTACTCGTACGAATATACCGAAGATGTGACCTTTACCGCGCATTATGCAACAAAGTATACAATAACCTTGAAGGCGAATGGCGGATATTTTGAGAAGCGGAATTCAGAAACTGATACTTATGATCATCTTCCCGAAAAGACTTTAGATGTTGCTGCAGGACAGAGCGTGTATCTTTCCACTCCCAAAATCGATGAGGATAAGGAATTTGGCGGCTGGTGCACTGACACAGCACTGACCAAGCCTGTTCCACAGAGTTATACACCGACCTCCAGTATCACATTATACGCAAAGTGGCTTCCTAAGCATAAAGTAACACTTAATTATGGTGAGGGAACTGTAGACGGAAAGTCCTCAGATACCAAGGCAATTGCAGAGGGATACACGGTTGAGAAGGGCTTTTCATCGATAGCAAATCCTGATTTTGCCAGTGATGAAAAAGCTTTCGAGGGCTGGTACACTGACCCTGAGTTTAATAACAGGATAGAAAAGAGTGATATTCTTGCAACTGTTGTAACAGAAGATATTACTTTCTATGCAAGATTTGTACAGGCATTCAAGGTAACTTTTGATGCCGGAGATGGATCCTTCAGATCCAAAGAAGGCACAACCTATACCGTTAAGGTTGCAGACGGCCAGGCAGTGGGCAGCAAGGCGCCTACAATGGTATCCACTGAAAGGAATGTATTCGAGGGATGGTATGTTAAGGTCGGCGAGGAAGAAAAAGAGATCCCTAACATCTACTCATATAAGATAACTGCGGACATCACGTTCTATGCAAAATACACCAAGTGTTATATCCTTACCTTCCATGCCAATCAGGACGGTGCCCTTCTGGACGGCCAGACAACCGTGAAGATTCAGGTTACCAAGGGTACTGCATTCAGATATGGAAAAGCAGGCGAAGAAAAGGATGTACTTTATAATGCTCCTGCTCTTGATTATTCCAATGTTGACCTGACACAGGCAATGCCTTTCGTATACCGCTATAATGATAAAACTTTCGGATGGTCGACCAAACCGGATGGATCAGGTGACACATATTATCTTGGCAGCTCAGGACACTTCTACTACACAGAAGATGGATCGCGTCATAATTTCAACATGTACGGATTTGTTCCAACCGGCGATATGGACTTCTATGCAAGATGGGGAGTACCTGTAAGCGTGATATTTGATCCTAACGGTGGAACCTTTAAGACCGGATCAAGCTATGATCAGTATGGCACATTAAATGCAAAGGGACAGAGAGTTCAGAAAGTTCCAAAAGGAAGTCGTTACACAGATGTAAAAGAGCCTAGCTCAGATTCGGCAAATCCTCCTAGTAACAAAGATGTTAATTATGTCAGCTGGGGATATACGGGACCGGAATCAAATAGCAGTTATATCGGTTCATACACACCAATTTTAGAAGACACTATTGTGTATGGAAGATGGTTTAAGTCTTCCAGCGGAAGCGGAAGCGGATCAAGTACTTCTAAGACAGTCACGCTTCATGCAAAAGATGGTTATTTTAGTTCTGTATCAAACAAGACCAGTACTACTTCATATTCCAGTTTGAGCACTACATCTACGCACTCGACAACAATTCCTAATATAGCAGATCCCAACAAGGCATTCCTGGGCTGGTATTATGACGATGCGCTTACAAAACCGTATCCTGCTGAGTATCAGTTCTACAGATCAGGATCCTGGTATATCATCATTCCAAAGGATATTACGGACCTGTATGCTAAATACGGTCCTGCGTTTACGGTAAAACTTGATGCTAACGGAGGATATTTCGACAAGAACTCTGACAGAACAAAAGATCCCGACGAAGTCATGAGAGACTCCACAGTATTATCTGTGAAGCAGAAAGTATCCGGCAAAGGAATAGTGATTTCTGACTATACAAAGAGAGTCAGAAGAGATGGTGATAAACTGTTTGACGGATGGTATAAGGATGCCAACGCAGAGACGAAAGCGCTGACATTTACAGAAGATTCAAATTATGAGTACTTTATACCCAAAGAGAACTGCGTTCTGTATGCAGGATGGAATGGATATGAGCTTCCTGAAGAGATTAGCATAAGCGCACCCGGAACCATCAGTGTGGGCGAGGAAGTCGCTGTTTCGGCGACCATAAAGCCTTCATCTTTCTCAAAAGAGGATCTTCACTGGTATGTATCGGATTACAGCTACAGCAGCAAAGACAACCCGCTAGGTACCAGACCGGCAGTTCTTTCCTGTGACGGAAAACTTACAGGTCAGGCGGCAGGCACCGTGAACATCTATGCCGAGCTTAACGGCCGCATGTCCAATATCGTAAAAGTCACAGTATCAAATAAAGCCGTAGAGCAGAGCATCTCTCTCGACAAGACAACGATCAATCTTGTCAAGAACGGCACTGCAACAGTTACAGCAACAGTTACTCCTGCCAGTGATGCCTCAAAGGTAACCTGGAGCACCTCAAACAATAAGGTTGCAAAGGTTGACGGCAACGGCACTGTAGCAATTATTACAGCAGGAGATACTGAAGGAACAGCAGTAGTTAAGGCAACCCTTGGCTCAAAGACAGCACAGGTAACTGTAAATGTATCTGTTCCTATCAGACTGGACTACAATACTGCAAGTCTGACATACAAAGAAGGAAAGACCTTTGCACTCAAGGCAACTCCTGCCGATGAGTTCGCAGGCAAGAATATTGTATGGGAGAGCTCAAATACTGAAGTTCTCACGGTAGCAGCTTCAGGTACGACAGGCGCTGTAGTATCTGTTAATCCCGGAAAAGAACTTTTGGAAGAGACACCGGTTACGATCACAGCTACTCTTGAAGGCACCGAGTATTCTGACAAGTGTGAATTTACAGTAAGGCCCGTTGGCGTAGTTGGAATTCCCACAGCGGATGTGCAGTCCGGTGATGTTAAGCCCGGAACCGTTGTAAATCTCACATCAGCAACACCTGGTGCAGAAATCTTCTTCACAAGTGCAGTTGGCGAAGCTACTCCTGCTGATCCTGTACTTAACGACGGAGTACCTGCTGAAGGAACAGCTCTTTGCGTTGATGCTTTTGTTATAAATGAAACAACAACAATAAAGGCAGTTGCATACAAGGAAGGTCTTGTAACAAGCCAGGTAAGCACATTTACTTTCACAGTAAACGATGACGACTGGGGTTATGACATTGAGCATGCAGAGGCAGATCTCAAAGCATATTTACAGGAAGTTTGCTTTGGAGGCAAGGCTTCAAGTATTCCGGATGATATCTGGTTTGTATTCAGAACTCCATTTGGCGGATTCCAGTACATGACTGGTGGTGGAATCACCGAAATAATCAAGGAATACAATGGCGGAAAAATTACTTTTGACGGTGAGATAGTTGTTTTCTACAGCACAAGAAGACTGATCGAGAACAGGGACTACACAGTTACCTATGCAAACAACACACTGGCAGCTGACAAAAATGCAACAAAGGCTCCTACCTTTACAATTAAGGGTAAAGGACAGTTCAACAATGCAGAGCAGTTTACTTTCACAATTGACAAGGCTGACATCAACGAAGCTGAGATCACTGCTGAAAAGACAGTGACAGTCATTGCTGGAAACAGCACAAAACTTGGAAACACCAAGCCTGTAGTTACATTTGGCGGAAAGAAGCTTAACCTTGGTAAGGATTATGTACTTAATTACTACAAGGGCGAAGCAGTTGATGCGGCTAAGCTCATTGCAGATCCTGCAAAAGAGATTATCAGTGACACATCATCAGTCTATACGATCGAGGTTGCCGCAACTGATACAGGTAACTTCAGAGAAAAGATGGCAGAGACAGTAACAGTTGTACCTGTCATGAAAGCAGCAAACATTGTTCAGGCAAGCAAGCTCAAAGTTGGCGATGCAAAGGGCAAGGCTCTGACAGTAAGTTATTCAGGTGAGAAGGTTGACCTTGATGCTCTCTTTGATAACAGCACAGCAGAAAAGACTCCTGTAGCTTTTGTAAAGAACGGAAAGACTACACTTGTCTATGGAACAGACTTTACAGTAGTTGAGCTTCCTGATGAAGACTACAAATCAGCAGGAACTGCAAACTTTGTGATCCGCGGCGTAGACAAGAGCGAAGCTGTTGCTGGCGGCGCATCTGATGTAGTATGGTACGCAGGCGATAAGTTTGCTACACTTACGATTGCCGGAGTTGCAGTAAATAAGGCTAAGGTCGCAGGACTTAAGACCACGGTTGAGTACACAGGAAATGCTATCACACTGGATGACCTCTTCAATTCGGCAGACAAGACATGCGCAGCTGAGAAGTGGAATGCAGTAACGCTTTACACAGTGATCAACAAGGTAAAAACTCCTCTCGAAAAGGACAAAGATTATGAGGTGTCTCTTGCAAATACCGGAATTACCGGCAAGTTTGATCTTGTATTTACCGGTATCAACGGATGCACAGGAAGCCTTAAGAAGACTATCACTGTAAAGGCACATGCAATAAAGGGTGATGACTTTAAGGTTACTGCTGCTGACACCACATACGTTAAGTCAGGTGCTAAGCCTAAGGTAACAGTAACGTATAAAGAAGAGACAACACTTGTTGAAGGAATTGATTACACAGTTACTTACAAGAACAACGCTCAGGTTGCAGGAAAAGATGCTAAGAAGGCACCTACTGCTGTAGTAAAGGGAATTGGAAACTACACCGGCTCAGGAGCAAGCGCAACCTTTAGCATTGATAAGGCAAATATCTCTGAGAATGTGAAAGTTACCGTAAATGATGTTGCCTATAATGCATCCAAGAGCGGAAAGAGCGGCTATTTCCTCGCAGTTCCCAAGCTCTTTGACGACGGAAAGGCAGTGACTGTCGGCAAGAACAAGGACATCGATGCTATTGCCAAGAGCGAGTACAAATACACTTATAAGTTCGATACTGTTCTGACTGATGGTACACCAAGATCTTCAGGCGACACAGTATTTGCGACTGACAAGGTTCCTGCAGGAACGACCATTGAAGTAGCTGTTCCGGTTAAGATCTCAAGTGCAAAGAGCCCTTATAAGGCTGATAAGGCTGAGCTGACCGGATGTTACAAGGTGATCGATAAGTCTATGGACATCTCAAAGTTTGTCGTTCAGATAAAGGACGAGAGTAAGTCCAAGCTTTCATTCCACAATGGCGATGAGATTAAGCTCACAAAACATGACCTTGTTGTGGGTGTTAAATCCGGAAAAACTGTAGTACCGATTGATGAACAGTACTATGAGATCCAGTCCATCACAGGAAACAGATTCCTAGGAACCGCAACTATTACAGTTGTAGGAAAAGGCAATTACGGTGGAAGCAAGAAGATCACATGTAAGGTCACAGCAAAGAGTATGAAGTAAATCATACGTATAAGATTAAGTACTGCTGCGGAAGCAATTCCGCAGCAGTTTTTTTGAGCTAAAAAATAAACAAAAAAATAAACAAATTATAAACAAAAAGTAAAAAAATTATGTGTATTTCATACAGGATGGTGCTAAAATTAATGAGCATCGTGTTAACGGTGAGCTTGTTTTAAGGAGGGTGTTAGAAATGAATGTAAAGCGGTTTTTAGCTCTTTCAATGGCAGGTCTTTTAGCTGTCACGTCTGTCAACACAGGCAGCATAAAAGCGTATGCCCAGGAGCCGGAACAGGTTGTTCTCGAGAGCAGCCGGGAAGAGTCCAAGGAGGTTTGGGATCAGGAAACTGAAGAAGAGTCCGTCCTTGTTGATTCCGACAATCAAGAAGCAGAGGTTGAGGTTGAAGTTGAAGAAACCGAGGTTGAGGCTGAAGAAGACCTCGATGATCCTTCAATACCGGATGCTGACAGTGCTCTTTTTGAGAATGATGAGGATACTGCAGTAGAAGAGGAAACCGTAATAGATGATGAGGATGTAGAGGTAGAAGAAGATTTGCTTAAGGCGAACTATTCTTTTACCCTTGATGCCAACGGCGGAGTTTTCCCGGACGGGAATACTACATATGTGGTAACAACAAAAAGCTCCAATCTTACCCAGGCAGCATATAAGCCTGAGTGGGAGGGGCGCAGTTTCAAGGGATGGTATGCAGATGCGGACTGCACGGAGCTTATTTCCGAGAGTAGTGATGCTTCCAGCAGTGATATTTACTGGTTGAAAGAGACCCCTGAAAACGGACAGATCTTATATGCAGGATGGTCAGGCTTCTATACTATCACCTATATTTTTGGTACAGAGAGCGGAAACGATCCTTTAAAGAATACCGGATACTACTATAACTACAATACTAAGGAGCGGGTAAAAGAGCTTAAGTACTCGATTCCGGAAGGTTCCAAGATTGGCAGTAATTATCCTATGGATGCAAAGAATACCAATCTTCACTATCGTTTTGACTTTAAGTTTTACAAGGACGAAAACAGAACAGAGGGGATAGATAGCTATAAAATGTACGATGTAGTGCCCGAAGGTGACACCACTTATTATGTGGGATACAAGGACACCTACTGGATTGTGACATTTCATAACTTGGACTCCACAGCATATTTCACCCAAGATGTTGTTACCGGCGGGTATGTCGAACCTTCGGAACAATCGCAGACTCTGTTATATACGACGGATAAGGGGCTTAGATTTGCACCGTTTAACGTTCGAAACTATGCGAAAAATTCAAATCCCAGAAGAGCAATAGACAGCTTTTATTATGACAGTGAAGCTACGCAGCAGGTTGAGCTGGATGATGATACTTTTATGGAGGTTACGGGTGACATTGACCTCTATATCAAATGGGAAGATTTAAACAGCGTCATTACCTTTGACGCAAATGGCGGCTATTTCGTCAACAAGAACGATCCCGGCGATACTTCCAAGAAGACTGTTGAATTCGGGCATGAGCCCACTTTGAGCGAGATCTGGTTTTACCCCGGCACTGTTATAAACCCGGATCGTCATATGCGTTTTGCGGGATGGAGTACAGATCGAAATTCTACGAATCCGGAATATCCAAACGATGAGCATACATATGACGATGACTATTATGAGAATATTCAAGTCAGCGCTCCCGGAGATACGACATACTACGCCATCTGGGAGAAGGCATATCAGGTCGTGACATTTAACGCCGGTGAAGGACTGCTCTCATACCATGATGTTGATATGGGGGTGTGGTTTGAGAATGTTCCAACTGCCACAGTAAGGACAACATCTGAAGGAACTTTAAGATTCTATCCCAGCAGTTCTGATGTCTTACCGAATGATCAGAATTTGATTTTCAGCTACTGGAAGGATGCAGATAATGTAGAGCACAGTGATTATAAAGAGCTCTACTGCGAGATTTTTGACAAGGATATGGATCTGACCGCAACCTATATTCCGTGTTATACGATTACGCTGGATGCCGGTGAAGGCACTTTTACCTACTTCGATTATGAAAAGGGAGAGGAAGTACAGAACGTTCATTCTACGAAGATAAAGACTGACGGCCGCGGACATCTCAGAAGCACAGTCAGTAACTCAAAAGTGATCCCGCCCGCGGGCGTCGAATTCTTCATTGGATGGTATGACGGGTCGGAAAAGATCGAGGACCTGTATGATCAGGTATTTACCAAAGATACAACACTTAAGGCAAGGTACTCTTCTTCAAATGAGATCACTTTTGTGGCTGAAGACGGAACATTCTCCTATTACGATGCAGAGCAGAACCAGTATTATTATGACGTCAGCAGGGCTGTTCTGATCACCAACAACGAGGGACGTGTAGGAGATCCTTTTATCGATATTAAGTCAAACAAAGATAATTATATCTTTGAAGGCTGGTATATAGGAACAGAAAAAATACAAAATCTATATAGCAAGGCGTTCAAAGAGGACACAACCGTAACAGCGCACTTCATTCCTTCTTATACCATAAAGGTGGATGCCAAGGGCGGTACCTTCAGCTACTATGATGAAGAAAACAACGAAGAGGTAGAAAATGCCAGGTCAGCTACTCTTAAGACCGGTACTGACGGAACTATCTATGCCACTTTTTATGGAGATCCGGAAATAGATAATGCCTCACTGATTTTCGATGCCTGGTATTCAGGAAGTACGAGAATTGAAGATATTGACGAGTATATTCCAAAAGGAAATGAAACAATAGAGGCTCATTATGTTAAGGCCTGCATCTTAACCCTTGATGCCAACGGCGGATACTTTGGCACCGAAAGCACCACCACAAGGACAATGACATTCAAGGAAGGTGAGGAGCTCTCATTTTATCTTGCCTACTATAAGGACGATGCGGCGGAGTTCGGAGGCTGGTATACCGACAAAGGTACATGGAAAAACAGGATCGATGTAGATGGCGCAAAAGCAACAAAGTCCATGACTGTCTATGCGCGATGGTACAAACGATATAAAGTTACCTTCGATTTCGGAGAGGGCAGCTTAAACGGCCAGACAAGCAAAGACTACCGCGTACCCGAGGGTCAGACATTCGGATCAAATTATTCTATTCCGGGCAGCCCCGTTCCTGCTTCTGACAATAAGGCATTTGCGGGATGGTTCAGTGCACCTGACACCGTTGACGACAGTAAGAAACTTGAGAATTCAGATATTCTTGAATATGTCGTAACAGAGGATAAAGTTTTCTATGCAGGATACAAGAATGCATATTCCGTTACTTTTAATGTAGGTGAAGGAAAGTTTGTATCAAAACAGGGAAACACCTATACCGTAAAGATCGCAGACGGAGAAGCCATTAAGGGAAAGGCTCCTACTGTAGTTTCCACCCGGTCCAAGGTGTTTGAAGGATGGTTTACGAGTGATGGCAACGAGATCAGCAATATCTACAGTTACAAAGTAACAGCGGATACAGAGCTCTTTGCCCATTTTGCAGACTGCTATCTGATCACATTCCACGGTAACAGACCCGGAGCAAAGCTCGATGGCGTTTCCGGAGATATTGTGATCCCGGTGGTCAAAGGTACTGCATACAGATACGGAAAAGACGGAACTGACAAAGACGTTCTGTTTGATGGTCCCGAACTTGATTACTCAGGTGTGACCACTACGGATCTGCCGTATCTTTCCTACTACAGCACAAGCAACGGAAAACCGCAGGTCGGCTGGTGCGAGAACGAAGAAGGAACCGGAAATGTATACTTCTTTGGTAAGAACTCTCACAGGTTCTGTGACAGCAACGGTACGCTTAACAACTACAACATGTATGGCTTTGTCCCCACTAAGGACATGGACTTCTATGTTAAATGGGCGGAGCCGGTATACATCACTTTTGATGCCAACGGAAGTACATTTAAGGATTCTTCTGAATATGATCAGTACGGAACACTGAGTGAAGACAGGACACAGAGGACAAAGGCATATCCAAAGGGAATAAGATATCGCGATGTAAACGACCCCTCAAAAGATTCCACGGAGTCAAGGGAAGGATATACTATTCATACCTGGGCATGTACTGACAGAGAGGGAACACATTTCTACGGATCCGAGCCCGAGGTCAATGAGAATAGTCTGTTCTATGCCCGTTGGATAACTGCATCAGGAAGCGGCGAAGAACAGCCTTTAGAAGAAAAAAAGGTAACCCTTCATTCCGGAGAGGGCTATTTCTACAGTCCGGAGATCACCACAAGCCGCGTTACATATCATTCAGCAAGTGCAACTGACAGGTACAGTACGAGCGTACCGACAATCAGAGATGAAGATAAGGCATTTCAGTCCTGGTATACGGATGCGGCACTTTCAAAGCCATATGCTTCAGAATATCAGGCTATCCTGTATGGAGATTCCTATTATATTCTTATCCCGAAGGATATTACCGATCTATATGCCAAATTTGGAACAGCATATACGGTAACTGTCGATGCTAACGGCGGATATTTCGACAATGATCAGAACAGGACAAAAGACCCTGATGAGAAGATGAGAGATAACACTCTCATAATCAAAAAGCAGTCAATTGTAGGATCTGCGATCGAGATTTCTGACTACACAAAACGTATCAGGCGTGACGGCAACAAGATCTTTGGTGGCTGGTATACAGATCAGGCCTGCACGCAGAAAGCTGATATCACCTCGGATGGCTCTAACGTTGAGTACTTCGTTCCTAAAAAGGATACGACACTCTTTGCGAAGTGGATTGACTATGATCTGCCGGAGGGAGAAATAACCGCAAGTGCAGATAAGACAACGCTCAAGATAGGCGAAAAGGCCACCCTTACTTCCAATACTTCCGGAGTACACTGGTATATCAACAGAAATAGCTACAATTCGGGAACAGACAACCCGTTTAGCATGTATCCCATTGTGCTGCACATCGACGGAACAGTTGAAGCAAGGCAGGCGGGCACGGCCTCGGTTTATGCGGAGTATAACGGCAAGAGGTCTGCCCTGATAGAGTTTACGGTTACAAGCGGAGCTGTAAAACCGGAACTTACCGTGGATAAGACAAATGTCAGCATTGTAAAGGGCGAAAACGCTATGATCACAGCCAGCGTAACGCCATCGGAAAATGATAAAAAAGTAACCTGGAAGAGCAGTAGTGAAAGCATAGTAAAGGTATCAGATGTGGCGGTTTCTGCCGGTACTTCAACAGCCACAATCACTGCGGTTTCAGAAGGAACTGCCAAGATTACGGCGACCTGCGGAAGCCTGTCAAAGACAATTCAGGTCACTGTAACAGAACCTGTTGAGGATCTTGTGATTGAACCGGTATCCTTTACCCTTCCGTTTACAGACGGAAGCAGCAAGGAGATCGCGGCTAAGGTCTCTGAGGCTTATGGCGAAAATATCGTTACATGGGAAAGCTCGGCGCCTTCTCTTCTTTCAGTCACTGCAAGTGATGATAAGGGCAGAAAAGCGTTCGTTCAGGTACGAACCGCAACACCGATCGAAAAGGACACAGAGGTCACAGTCACAGCATCGCTGAGCGGAACGGATATAAGGAAGACCTGCGTGGTTACAGTGCGCCCTCCTGAGACGACAGAGCCTGTTAAGGCAGTCATCGGAGACGGAAAGACAGTCGGTGGCGGAGTATACACTGTCAATGCAGGAGCATTGGTTGAACTTAAATCAGAGACTTTTGGCGTAAGGATATTCTTTACAAAGACCGAGGATGGATCGGAGCCTGATGAGCCTCAGATTTTGTACGATTCTGAAGGCGAGCCTGCAGCAGGTTCAGGAACGGAAGTTTATAAAGGAGCCTTTGCGCTCAAGGCAGACACAACAAAGATTAAGGCAGTAGCAGCAAGAAAGAGCTTTATCCCCGGCGAAGTCACCGCTTTTGAGTTCGATCTCAACAAGACGGACTGGGGCGAGGACATTGAGAGCCTGAGTCAGAGGCTGAAAGACTGCATCAAGGCGGAATTTGGTGATCCGACTAAGCTCGAAGATAAGATCTGGTACGTATTCGGAAATGAAACTGACGGGTACCGGGTAGAAAAAGAGCCCGGAACAGCAGGAAATATTTCCGTGGAATACGATGGCAACAAGATAGCTTTCAACAGCGAAGTATTTGTATTCAACCGCAATAAGAAACTTATAGAGAACAGGGATTATACATTGACGTTTGCAAATAATATCAATGTCCCTGTTGCCGGAGTAATCCCGGCCAAGGCTCCCAAAGTAAGCATCAAGGGTAAGGGCAATTATAAGATCGATGCGTCGTTCATCTTCGGAATTACTCCTGCAAATATGGATAACGCAGAGCTCTCATCAGAAAAAACAGTGACAATCCTAGACAGTGCCAAGCTTTCGACAGTAAAGCCTGTTGTTACATACGCCGGAAAGAAACTTGCGGTAAATAAGGATTACGAACTCAGGTACTTTACTGATCAGGCCTGCACCACCGAAGACCCTGCTCTTACTAAGGCTGTTCTTACGGCAGGCACAAGTTACTTCATTCAGATTGCTGCAAAGAGCGCAAACTTTACCGGTAAAAAGACCGACCCCATCGAGGTAAAGGTCATCGGTAAAGCAGATAAGAGCACTGTACAGGTCAGCAAGCTCAAAGTTATGGTTGTTTCAAGTGCAACCGGAAAAGCTGTAAAGATTCCGTATGATAAGGAAAGAAGCGCCGCAGAACTGAAAGAAATGTTTACTTCCGGAAACGGTGAATTCGCAGTAGCTGTTACAGAAGGTAAGACCATACTTAAGCAGGGCAAGGACTATACGATAGAGTACCCTGATAAAGACAGCGATATGGTCAAGGCGTATGAGTCTGCCGGAAAGTACAGGATTGTTATCCACGGAAGGAAGAAGACTGATGCCGATCTTGAGGAAGAAGGCGCAAATCCCAAGAACTATATCGGTGATAAGACAGTCTTTTTCGAGATTTCAGGAACCCCTGTTTCAAAGGCCAAGGTTGCCGGATTAAAGACCACAGTCGAGTACACAGGGGCACCAATCAGCCTGGGAGATCTTTACAATGCCGGTGATAAGAATCTAAAGGATGAGTGGAAGTCAGATAATGTGCCGGTTCTGTATGTTGGAACAACAAAGCTTGTCGAGGGTACAAATTTCCTGGTTAAGTATACGAATACAGGAATTGTGGGCAAGTTTGACTTGGTATATACCGGTATCAACGGCTACAGTGGAACCCTGAAAAAGACGATCACGGTGAAAGCGCATGATATGTCTGCAAAAGCTGCAGATATAACTGTTGATGCTCAGAATACTGTATATGTAAAATCGGGAGCAAAGCCCGAAGTAACAGTAAGACACGGATCAAAGCTTCTTGTTGAAGGCGTGGATTACACCGTGACTTACAAGAATAATACCAAGGTGTTCACAGATACTATAACTGCAGCAAACGCGAAAAAGGCACCGACGGCAGTTGTCAAGGGAATGGGCAATTACGCCGGAAGCGGTAAGAGCGATACCTTCAATATCGATAAGGCGCCAATTTCTCAGGTAAAGGTTGTTGCTGCGGATGTCGTATTCGATGCAAAGAAGAACGGAAAGTCAGGTTATTTCCTGGTTGTTCCTAAACTGATGGACGGCGGAAAGGCCATCACAGCAGGAAAGAAAAAGGATATCGATGCGATAAACAAGAAGACGGACTATGGATATTACTATCAGACAAAGACAACACTGAAAGACGGCGACGTGAGGGCTGCAGGAGATCCCGTCCTGGCAACGGATCAGGTGCCCGAAGGGACAACTATAAGAGTTGAAGTTAAGATTGACATTGCCGCCGTTAACACAACATCACCTTATTTAAAGGACACAGATAAACTGGTCGGATACTATCGGGTGCTCAAGGATAAGAGCTATGATATTTCCAGATATTCGGTACAGCTCACAGACGCTTCAAAGTTATATTTCGATGGAGGTGACAAAATAAGGCTTTCAGAGAGCGATATAGAAGTGTTCACCGGAAAGGGAGCCGGCAGAAAGGTCCTTAGCGAAGGAGATTATGAGATTGTATCCATCACAGGTAGCAACAAAGTAGGTAATGCTACCATTGTTATTGAAGGAAGAGGTCTCTATGGAGGAAGTAAGACTGCGACCCTTAAGGTAATTGCGAGAGTCAGGTAGTATTAACAATTATCCCGAAGGAGGCAAGGGAAATCCCCGGCCTCCTTTAAGGGATTAATCAGATTTTTTTGGTTACTGTAAATTCGAGCTCAAGCTGCTCGGGAGGAAAGTTAATGCATAAAGGAAACAGAATGAATCAAATTCTCAGAAGGATACTCTGCGGAACGCTGTCTGCGGTGCTTGTTTTTACATGTGTGGATACAAGTGCTTTGGCGGCAGAAAATAAAACAATTATGGAAGCTGCGGAGCAATCTGTGCTGAGCGATGATGAGAGTGCTGAGTACACGGATGCTGAGGAGTCTGCTGACAGTGAAGAAAGCACAAAACAGCAGGTAGACTATGAGTCCGCGACATCCGGAGAAGCTTTGGATGAGAGCACCGGAGCCGATGTGGAGTCAGAAGATGAGGAAAACTCTGAGGACAGTGATGAGAGCACAGAGAATCCTGAAGAGGGAAGTCTTATTGATGATGACGTTGACAGCAGTATTTGCGATGAAGTAACTGAAGCAGAAGAAGACTCAATGGCTCTGCTGGAGGATGATGAAAACCCGTTCGGTGGTGGCTCAGGAACGGAGCAGGATCCTTATCTGATATCTACTGAAAGCCAGTGGAGAGCCATGGAGGAATATTCGCTCTACGAGCGATGGTACAAGCTTACATGTGACATGACTCTAAGGAACTGGACTCCTGTCGGTTGTACGAAGGGACATTTTGACGGCGGCGGGCATACTATTCACAATCTGAGGATAAGAAACGTAAGCGGTTATCAGGGTACTGCTTTATTCGAGTCTATAACTACGCTCAAAAATCTTACTATCGATAATGCGGAGATATACGAGGGAAGTTTTGGCGGAGGAACCCGAAGTGCATCCATCGCTGTTTTTGTGTGTTTTTTGAAGGACAGTATGGAGAATTGCAAGCTTAAAGGCGATGTGTTATTGGTTCCAAATGAAGATACGGGCTTATTTGGCGTAGGAGGCTTTTGTACCTTTGGACCTGAGATTAAGAACTGCGATAATTATGCCAGCATCACAGTTGAAGATGGGACCGGAGAAGAAACCAGCTTCAAGTTTGGCGTTTTTGCACAACAAGCCACACGTGCGCAAAACCTTATAAACAGGCCGGGCAGTGAGGTTATATGTGACGGCACGGTCGGAGGCATCTGCTACCAGGTTTCAGAAGCTAAGAACTGCAAAAACTATGCTGATATTACTACAAATAAAATTTCTTACATGTCTAATTACGACCGCAGTGCTTGCGGAATTTCAACAAGAAGCGACAGCATTATCAATTGCCACAATTATGGAAATATTGAAGCTGCGGGGAGGTATGCGGCAGGAATAGCATTAGACTGCAAAGAGATAAAGAAGTGCTCGAATGAAGGTGCGGTAACGATGACTTCCTCCCTGGAGGAATTAAATAATGCAACATTATCTTCCGAAGCTGCCGGAATAGTACATTGCGCAGGAACAATAATTGAAAACTGCTATAATCTTGGTGCAGTAACCGGGAGGGATGTGGGCGGTATAGTAAATAAATTCAGCATAGATGAAGGCGAGCTTCACATATCAAGTTGCTACAATAAGGGAGAGCTTATAGGAACAGCGGAGTGGGGAAACGCGGGAGGTATCATCACAGACATTTCAGCGGGTTCTTTTGATGATATTACAGTCGTTATTGAGAATTGTTATAACAACGGAAAATTCTCTTTCCCGAATTCAAAGTACATATGGTGTGGCGGCATTGTTGCTCATTTGTATGACACCCTAACCGTAATAAGAAACTGTTATAACAATGTATCTGTCACAGATTATGCCTTTGGAAAAAACTGCTGCGCCGGCATAGTTGGCAACTATGCTACAAACGGAGATAAGGACGTACTTTCTGTGGAAGACTGTTACTGTCTGGATAAAGGATATTCCTTTGAACGCTCAGATGATCCAAGGATTGATGGCTCGATAGCTGAGCGGGCCGCCGAGGTGTTTAAAGACGTAAAGAAGTGCACTGATGCAGAGCTCAGGCGGCAGGACACTTATGAGGGATTTGAGTTTGGATCCATATGGCTTATGGGAGAGGATGACTATCCTTATCCGATCATTATAGGCGTGGGGGGATCCTTTGACGGCTATGAGATAACCCTGGTTCCAAACGGCGGATCGGTTTCTTCTTCCACAGTTTACACCAATAAGTATGGAAAACTATCACCGCTTCCCAGGGCCAAAGACAGCTCAAGAAGGTTCCTTGGCTGGTGCCTTACTAATGATGGGGATGAATTGATCGACGGGGACTATGTTTTCAGCGGAGACACTACCATATATGCCCGCTGGGGTGTGTATGACGAGAGCAAGAAAGTGTCGATCTCATCGGAAAAGCCGTATAAGGGAGAAGGCGGAGTGGCTTTTCTAAATATCAGCGCTCTCTCCGGTTCAACCGAATCCCTTGATATCGAATTCGAGACAGACCATCACGTATCCGCTGTGAATATGGATACGGAGAGTCTGAAAATATATGAGTACGATGATGAAGGTCATCTTGTCCTTGGACCGGTATACACTCTTCGAAACAAAAACGCAAAGATCACATTCAGTGACAAGAAGGGATCCGCAGGTCAATCAATTGTTAAGATACATCTCGGCTCGTCTTCCGGTATCGGAAAGAGTATGCGGTTTAACACCAGGTACAGTATAGAGATTGACAAGGATCTTCTGGTGTTCGACGACCCGGAGAATTATACCTTCGTCGATCCCGGAGTCTGGAATTTCACCACCGGAGTGGTTACACGCTACAATGAGGAAGAAGAGGCAAAGGCAAATGTCAATCTTCCCTACTGGTTTGATGCATCCACGCTTGACTTTTCCATTTCATCCCTCGACTATGACTGGAACATGGCTGTCTTTGCATACATGACGACATTGAGTGCATTCGAGACTGCCGATGCGACTGACGCTATCGACCGCAATATTAAAAAGGCCGATTATAAAGGAGCTGAAAACGCCCGGACATTCCTGATAGACCGTATGGGATTTGAAGATTTCGAGTACAATACAGGCTACAGGGATGCGCCTACAGATCACTCCATCGGAGTATGCGCTGCCAGCAAAAAAATGAATCTGAACGGCGAAGATTATACGGTGATCATTTTGCCGATAAGAGGAGCTGGCTATTCTTCGGAATGGGCAAGCAATGCCAGAGTGGGATCAGGGGAAAACCACGCGGGATTCGATGAGGCATCGGATCAGGTTCTTGAGTTTCTTGATGAATATATTATAGAGAAAAATATTACCGGAAAAGTTAAGATACTGGTAACCGGATACAGCAGAGCTGCCGGGACAACAAATCTTGTGGCTGCAAAGCTTGACAATATGATCAGAGGCAGTCAGGGAACGATTTCATCTGCAACATTTTCGAGGAAGGATATTTACGGGTATTGCTTTGAGCCCCCTGCAACTACGAAGTATAGTGACCGACATAATGCTTTCACATATGGAAACATTTACTGCTTCATAAACCAGCGCGATCTTGTGCCCATGGTTCCGACAGAGATCTGGGGATTTGGACGTTTCGGAAAAGAGTATTATTACAAGAATATAGACTTTACGTGGGAAGGAAACAGAGGCAGCCACGCGGAGGTTTTAAATCTGTATAAGAAATTCTCGGGAAAAGAACTGACTATAACCGGAATGTTTGTAAATAACCGACAGGTAGATGTCAGTGAGTGGACAAGTTATGCTATAAATGGCATAGCAGGTGTGATTGGTTTTCCTAATTTTCTAAAGATACAACCGGTTCTGGAGGAGGTTCTTAAGGATGGTCTGGGAACACCAATGGGAAGTGCTGTGAAGGACAGATTCTACGACCTGGTTTCAGATCTGGCATTTGAATACAATATTACAGAAGCGGATCCGGTTTTCTCAGTTATATCAGCCTTTTTATTTGTACTGTCGCATCCTGAAGAAGTCATCGATGCCGATTTTCGCGCGGAGCTTTCTGCAACCCAGCTGCTGTTTTTTCTTGATATATATGATTTACGTTACGGCGCAACGGATGATACATACATCCAAAACAAAGTAATTCCGTATTATCGTCAGAAGAGGATCATTACGAGCATGATCGATACCATGAGCGGTTATAAGATCGGTCAGGAGCACTCACCACTGCTGAATTTTGCATGGCTTGTTTTTTATAAAGACTCCGGATTTTCAAATGTCGGCGCGGCTTACAAGAAGGTTTATGTCAAATGCCCGGTTGATGTTGAAGTTTATGATGAAGAAGGCAGGCTTGCAGCGACTATCATAAATGACGAAGCAACCGTTATTGACAACAGTGAGAGCAGGATCGTAGATATCGTTGCCTACGTTGATGCAGATGAGCAGAAGATAATCAAGTATCCTGCAGAGAGGAACTACAGCATTAAGATCACGGCCACGGGCAGCGGAACCATGGACTTCTCTGAGGAGTATTATGCCATTGGAGAGGGCGTGACCCGCCGTCTCGACTACCTTGATATCCCAATAGAAGTAGGTACACAGATCAGCGGTACCGAGGATGCTTCCGGAGATCTGGTCGTTGTCAAGGAAGGCGAGGCATTTACTCCCGAGACCTATACGGAACTTGTCAAATTCAATGTCACACTTGCTGCAGAAGGAGAGGGCTATGTCACAGGAAGCGGTGAGTACACGCAGCATGATTATGTTGTGGCAAGGGCCATTTCTTATCCCGAAGGCGAATTTGACGGATGGTATAACGGAAATGAGCTTGTATCAAAGGATACTGAGCACCGCTTCCGTGTCGACTCCGATGTAGAGCTGACTGCTCGTTTCAATGAGTCAGAAGGCATCAGGGTAGCACTGGCAGAGGAGCAGCAGTACTCGGGATATGCATTAAAACCTGAGATCCTGCTCTACGATGGAGCCCAGCAGCTCATCCAGGGAACAGACTACACAGTCAGCTACAAGAACAACAAGAATGCATTTGTTTTTGAGAATGAAGACGAGCTCACAGATGCACAGAAAAAGAAAGCTCCCCAGGCCATCATAAAGATGAAGGGCAACTACGCAGGACAGAGGACAGTGTTCTTTGCGATAGATCCGCTTTCAGTTGAAAATGAGGCTGCATTTGCGGCATCCCTCAAAAAGGGCAAGAAGCCTACGGTGACCTTCAAGTATAATGGCAAGGCTCTGAAGGAGAACACCGATTACAAAGTGGACAACCTTCTTGAAAACTCTGTGGTTATTACGGGAATTGGCAATTTCTCCGGCACTCACGAATTCTCTTTTGCATCAATAGAAGGAATCACAAATGTGCTTATGAGCAAGGCTGTTGTTGAAGCAATACCTGCGCAGACCTATACAGGGACAGCTTTAACAGCCGGCAGTCTCAAGGCAAAAGACGGTGTGACGCCATACGAGATAAAAGTATCATATCCGAAGGGAACGCTGCTCACACCGGGTAAGGACTATGTAGTATCCCAAATCATCAATGCTACCAAGGCCGGAACTGCAACGGTAGTGATCAAAGGCCTGAAGGCAGACGGAGAAGAAGGAGCAAACAGCAGCTATTCCTTTACCGGAGAGAAGAGGGTAACTGTAAAGATCAATCAGTGCCCTATAAATGCAGCTGCAATAACGGGGACTGACGGCACTGAGAACCTGAGCGCCATATTTAATAAAGCAGGTGCAAAGCCTGAAGGCCTTGCGGTTACCATTAATGGAAATGTACTTAAGGCAGGCAGAGATTACACTGTCAAGTACTCCGGAAATACAAGCTTTGTCGGAACCGGAGACGAATCCACCAGGCAGGGTAAGCTCACCATAACAGGAAAAGGCAACTACAAGGGCTCAAAGTCAGTCAGCTTTAAGATCACAAAGAGACCGTTCACTAAGGAGGCCGGTGTAATTGTAACTGCCACGGACATACCGCAGGCAGCCAAAGCCGGCAAGTACACCACTACTGTCAAAGTCTATGACTCGGAGGGCAAGCTTCTTAAGGCCGGAACGGATTATGAAAAGAACATAGTCTATACCCTGGATGGAGTTAACGCGCTTGACAAGACTTCATTCCCACAGGCAGGTGATGTGGTTACAGTAAAGGTTACCGGCAAGGGCGGTTACTGTGCTGATGTTTACAGCACTACTTTCAGGATCCTTGAGAGCGGAGCATCCAATGATATATCAAAGGCAAAGATAACAATAGACTCTTTTGCCTATAACAGAGGAACCATCGTCCTGACAGGAGATAATGCATCCCACGTCAAGGCAACGATAGGAAAAGCAAAGACCCCGCTCGCCTTCAGTACAGACGGAACCACCGGCGACTTCTGCGTTGTTCCGGGAAGCTATGTGGGTAACGACAAAAAGGGAACAGCTAAAGTAACCTTCATCGGAATAAACGGCTTCAGCGGGACCAAGACGGTTTCCTTCAAGATAGGAACCAGGTCACTGGCCGAATGGTGGAAAGGATTGTTCAGGTAAGATATGAATAGATAATACTGAAAACTATGCTGCTGCGGAAGCAATTCCGCAGCAGTATTTTTTATGCACAAAGATAAACAAAATATTAAAAAAATATAAAATTTAACTGCTCATTTGGGGTGTGTTGGTGTTAGAATTAAAAACGACGAATATACGTCTATGTTTCGCAAGGGGGTGTGAAAAATGAGTGTAAAGAGGGTTTTGGCGCTTTCTTTGGCAGGTCTTTTAGCTGTCACGTCTATTAATGCTGGCAGCCTGAAAGTTTATGCACAGGAAGCGGAGCTGGTCGCTGAAGAGACCGGCATTCAGGAACTTGTAGAGGAGGTTCCGGAGCAGATAATCGAGGAGGAATCTGAGCCTGAACTGCCTTTTGAGACGGCTGACGATTATGTTGCGGCAGAAGAGTCTGCTGTAGAGTTTTCTGAAGAAACAGTTGATGTCACCTTTAATGCAGAGGGCGGCTTGTTTCTTAATGAAGAGGAATCTCTTTTCCTGAATCTGTTAAAAGGCTCAGTGATCGGAGACATTGAAGCTCCTGTGAAAGAGGGCTTTTCTTTTGAGGGCTGGTTCCTTGATGAGGAATACACACAGCCTGTGGATCTTAATTCTTTTGCGTTCGAGGAGAATGCAGTCTTATTTGCCAAGTGGCAGGAAATCTCTGACATCGATGAAGAGATCGTTGCAGATGAGGATCCGTCTTCAAAGCTGCTGGATGATACGATCTATACCATAACCCAGGATGCAAACGGCGGCCGTTTCATGAAAAGAAATCCTCAAACCGGGGAATACGAGTATTTTGACCGGATAGTCATCGAGGTTCGTGCAGGCGAAATGGCGCAGCTCTCAATACCCGGATCGGATAAAAAAGAAGAGTTTATGGGGTGGTATGCAGATAAGGAATTTTCCCGCCCTATCGACAATTTCTTTATACCGACAGAAAGTATGACTTTATATGCAAAGTGGCTGCCAAAATACGATGTTACGCTCGACTATGGAGAGGGTAATGTCAATGGGTTTGGATCAGATACAAGGGATGCTTATGAAGGCGCAACTGTTTCATATCCTTTTTCAACCATACCCGTGCCGGTGCCCAATGATCCGACCAAGGCTTTCGAAGGCTGGTACACAGAACCCGAGTTCATAAACAAGGTTGAAAAGGCAGACCTTCTCAATATAGTTGTTACCCGTGATCTGACGTTCTATGCAAGATATACAGCGTCTTGTGAAGTGACCTTTGATGCAGGTGACGGAGCTTTCGTCTCCAAGGAAGGCTCTACCTATACCGTGAAGGTTGCGCAAGGGCTGACTATATCAAGCCTGGTACCGGCTATGACTTCAACCGACAGAAATGTATTTGAAGGCTGGTACATAAAAGACGGTGATAACTACCAAAAGATCTTAAATATATATTCTTACAAGGTTACAGGCGATGTGACGCTTTATGCCAAATATACACAGTGCTTTATTGTTACTTTCCATGCTAACCAGGCCGGAGCTCTTATTGATGGAAAAGAGACTATAGCAGTACAGGTTCCTAAGGGCTCGGCGCTCAGGTATCGGAAGAGCAGCGGCGACAGAGAGGCGGTCTTTGAGGGACCGGATGTAGATTCTTCAGGCGTTAACAGTTCTGTTGCACTTCCTGTTCGCTACAAAAATGGCAATCACACTTATTGCTGGACCACCAATAGTGCAGGAACCGGAAACTATTACTATTTCGGAGACCTGGGAGGATTCTACTACACAGCTGATGAAACGAACAGCGTACAATTCCCTGTATATGGCTTCGTTCCTACGTCTGATGTGGATTTTTACCTTAAGTGGGGAGCTCCGGTAACCGTGATATTTGATCCCAATGGAGGAATTTTCAAGGAGGGAGCAACATATGATAAATATGGATATCTGAATGCTGAAGGACAGCGTTATCAGATTGTTCCCAGTGGAATCCCGTTTGGCCAGATCACAACTCCGACTTCAACCTCAGCATATCCGCCGGAGGGCACTGACTATGCCACAGCAGTCTGGGGATACTATGGACAGGTGGACCAGGTTCGTGTCAGTCTGTTCAAAAGAATCACTGAAGACACCACAGTATACTGCAAATGGTATGAAAAATCTTCCGGCAGCAGTACAGGCACAAAAAAGACGGTGACCCTTCATGCAAAGGAAGGCTATTTTACCTATGAAGAAACAAAGACTAAAACCTTTACATATACAGGCCTGAGCACAGATAAATCTTATTCTACTACCGTTCCAAGTATTAAGGACAAGAATCTGGCCTTTCAGGGATGGTATTACGATGATGCTCTTACAAGACCCTATCCTGCCGAATATCAGTTT
>JAEEGL015378006.1_pt1 | contig 28645 bp, 33 predicted proteins | sample 9134231 | NCBI WGS metagenome assembly JAEEGL01 (sample SAMN16246548, study PRJNA631951) | gut metagenome | biome: gut microbiome; feature: rumen; material: fiber-attached | host: Bos | place: Iran: Karaj | collected 2018-10 | reverse complement strand
GATTCTCCAGAATATATAGAACAGATGAAACAACTACTTGATGAATGTAAGAATACAACACCATTTATAACAAAACAGACAAATAAAACTATATTTACGTGTGGTTCTTGTGAATATAGAAAACGTGTTGGTGATAATCGGCAGTATTTAATTTGTTCAAAGACGGAACGAGAATTACCAGATATTGATTTAATGACGTATATTGATAAGTTATGCCCTTTTTATCGTAAGGGGGAAAATGATATATCAAATCAGACAAAACAGGATATTAATAATAAGTTCTGCATGGTTCAAGGATTTGAAAAAGAACAGGAAAGTGATATTCAGAAAGCAAACGACCCGAAATTTACTTTAAAAGTCATTGCAATTATGATTATAGTGTTGTTTTTAAGTTCGTTTGTAATCGGATTTTGTGCAATGTTTGTGAAATGAAAGGAATAAGATATGGCAAATTTACATATGGCATTTTTAAAATTGACACAACTTGGTGATGATAATGATAGAATTGTTATAAATATAAATCATATAGTATATATAGAAGAATCCACAGAGTATAATTGTTCTAGGATTGCTATTACGAATGGTAATGATGAGAATATGATTATCGCTGTAAAAGAATCAATTGATACAATTGGGGCTTTAATAAAAGAAATTAGAAATATATATGATAGGGAATAGTTTTAGATGAAATTACTATGCGGTAACTGTCTGGAAATAATGAAATATATTCCAGATAATTCTATAGACTTGATTATTACGGATTTACCGTATTCATCGACACGTAATGAATGGGATAAACCTGTTGATTTGGAACGGTTATGGAAAGAATATAACAGAATTACGAAAGATACTACGCCTGTTATATTATTTTCGGCAATGCCATTCACAGTTGATTTGATTAATTCTAACCGTAAGAATTTCAGATATGAGATAATATGGCGTAAAAATATAGCGACTGGTTTTCTTAATGCTAATCGTATGCCGTTGAAAGCACATGAGAATCTGCTTGTTTTCTATAGAAAACTGCCAGTATATAATCCTCAGAAGTTTCAAGGAATACCGTATATAAAGACAATGAGGCGTGGAGATTCTACGACAAATTACGGTTCTCATGGTGAGAATCAGGCTAAGTCGCTTGATGGAAAGAGATACCCTCTTGATGTTGTTGAGTTTAAGGTTGTTAATACTGGTGGTGGTCTTGCACGAAAAGATGACAGACATTTGCATCCAACACAGAAACCTTTAAGATTGTTGGAATATCTGATTTCAACATACAGTAACAAAGGTGACATGGTGCTGGATAATTGTTTCGGTAGCTGTTCCACTGGAGTTGCCTGTTTGAATACAAAACGTAACTTTATTGGAATAGAGATGAACAAGGAATATTTTATAAAAGGGCGAGAATGGTTAATCGATGAATATAGGTCTAATAGATGCAGACAGAACCAAATTTCCGAATTTGGCATTGATGAAGATTTCAGCGTATCATAAGAAACATAATGATAAATGTGAAATGTATAAACATTTTACAGAATATGACAGAATTTATATCAGTCGTGTATTTGATGATTGCTATTCATCATATATAGACCCTGTGTTTACAGGAAAACCAGAAGTTATTCATGGTGGTACTGGATACAGTTTGGATAATAAATTACCAGATGAAATTGAACATATGTATCCAGATTATTCATTGTATGGAATTAATGATACTGCATATGGCTATTTGTCAAGGGGTTGTCCTAGAGCTTGTCCATTTTGTATTGTTTCAAAAAAGGAAGGTCGGAAAAGTGTTAAAGTTGCTGATTTAAAGGAATTTTGGAGTGGACAGAAGAATATTGTATTATTAGACCCGAATATACTGGCGTGTAAAGATTATCCAGATTTATTGAACCAGTTGGCATTAACAGATAGTTGGATTAATTTGACACAGGGCTTGGATGCTAGATTACTTAATCGTGATAATATAGAATTATTAAATAGATTAAAAATGGATTTAATACATTTTGCATGGGATTTACCAGAAAATGAAAACATTGTTATAAATGGTTTAAAGCTATATGACAAATATGGTTGTATTCAAAACAAACGACATAGAATTGTTTATGTGCTTGTAAATTATAATACTGAACATGATTATGATTTATACCGTGTTGTCACTTTGAAAAAAATTGGATTTTATCCATATATTATGATTTATAACAAATATACAGCACCAAAAATAACAAGAAAATTACAACGCTATGTAAATAACAGATGGTTTTTTAATATATTCAATGATTTCAATGAGTATTTACGATATAACAACAGTTCCAATATGATTGATAATGTGAATTACAGGAAATTATGGTAATGAAATTAGAATTAGATAAATATTATACACCAGAACCAATTGCGAAGAAATTGATTTATATAACGAAACATATTCTGAAGAAATATCAGATAACACAGGTAATTGAACCTAGTGCTGGCAATGGTGTATTTAGTCGGAATATTGAAAACTGTATTGCATATGATATAGAACCAGAAGCAGATGGAATAATCAAGGCTGATTTTCTGACACTCCGTTTGTTATATAAGAAAGGTCGTTTGTGTATCGGTAATCCACCATTCGGAACTAAGAACTGGATGTCATACAAGTTTTATCTTAAATGCTGTGAAATTTCTGATTTTATAGCTTTTATACAACCAATTTCGCAGTTGAACAATCCTATACAGTTACATCAGTTCGATTTGATATTCAGTACCGATATTGGTGTTGTTAAATATTCTGACAGAGAGTTACACTGTTGTTTCAACATATGGCGTAGACCTAAGAATGGTAAGCTTAATCCAAAACCATATTTTCATCTTAGTAAAGATGTAGAACTGATTGAACATAGACGTGTTCTGGGCGATTATCATACAGGAAAGAATAAACATATTGCACCGAATTGGGATATTGCTTTTGCTTCTTGGGGTAATGGTTGTCTTGGAAAGACCCCAGAATATGTCGGTCAGTATGCTTCTGAAATATATGTATATATTAAGAACGATAAATACCGTAAGAGAATAATGGAACTGCTTTCACCAGAGAATTTACGTAAAATGTGCAAGACTGTTTCTATGAAAAGAATAGGCACGAATAGGCTGTGTAAATATTTAAGAGAACAACTACCAGAAATTGAATAAATAACTACTTGACATTTGTTAATTTGTGTTGTAAAATGTGAAGTAAATAATGAAAGTGAGGCAAAAATAAATGGCGTTGAAAGTGATAATTGGTGATTATCACGTAAAACCTGACGATATTATTGTGTCAGAATGGCATCCAGAAGTCGTCAAGAAACATTCATTCGACAACAAGAAGAAAACAGTTGTACTCTTTGCCGAACATCTTGGACTCAAGAAGAATGATTTTGAGTTTATAGCAAAGAATACAACTGGTAATGTCGTTGTTGTATGTGAAACAAAAAAGACGATGAATGGTGTTCGTAAGACAAAAGGAATGACTATAACATATACGGAAGGTTATGTTGAAGAAAGCAGTCCTTTTGATGTTGCGAAGCTGATACTGACAGCAACAGACAGGGATTATGTGTATAATTTTCTAATATACAATAAGGTTCCGATGTGGATGCCTGTAAGGGTTCTTGTGAACTATTCTATGGATTGCAGGAACAAGATTAATCTCAAGCATATTGCTTGGTTAGACCAGAATTTGTATCGTGTGAAACCAGAAATGCTGTATGCTTATGCAGCATTTAACATAAAGCCTGAAGATTCTAGGATTTACTTTAAGTGGCGTTATCCGAAGAAGAAAGATGATGGTGAATCCAAATGATGAAAGTTGATGAAAAAACTGGAACGGTTGTGTTTGAAGATTATGATACATTATCTGATACAAATTTAATCTGCCCCAACTGTGGTAAGGTTGACCGTAAGGGTTCTGAAAGAAAGCCATTTAGAAACTTTGTATATACGTGTCATCATTGTGGTGCTGAATATACAGTGGCGATTGAAAAGTATTTCAGAACATATCATTATTTTGATGAAAGTGAGTGTTTGTAATGGAACCGCAGTTGGCAGAACTATTATCGGATGATATGGTCGAAGAATATAACAAAAAGCTTGATAAGCTGATACAGAAATGTATCAAGAAATACAAGCTGAATCCAGAAGATTGTATTCTGATAGAGCCGATGACATTCAGTGGCAAGTATTATATCGTTCCTAAGAAGTTCAGCAAAATTAAGAACGGTGAACATATCGATTTGTCAAATGCCTATTATGTCGGTGAAATCAAAATGAACTAGAAAGGATTTATATGGAAGATGTGAATTTAATATCAAATGTTCTTGACAGTTTTACAAAAGAATTTGTTGATAATCTTAATCATGAACTTGATGTCGCTATTCTTGAATGTATTACGAAGAATCATTTGAATCCGAAAGATATAGTATTATTACAGCCGAAAGAACCGTTTAATGGAAAATACTGGTTTATTCCGAAACGGTTTGCACCAGAAGTAGGTGGAACTATTGATTTCTCGAAATGCTATCTAATATGTGAATTTAAACTTAAAGAAAGGGTGAATGAAATATGTCAGAACTCCTCACAGAAAAGTACAGACCTCAAAGACTAGACGATATAATCGGTCGTGATGAACAGGTTAAAGTCGTCAAGGATATGCTTGCAAAACAGGGTGAAGTTAATCATCTGTTCCTGTACGGTCCTCCCGGCACAGGAAAGACCACGTTTGCAAAATGTGTTGCAAATGAAGTTTTCGATGGTAAGTTCAAGGGTAATTACTATGAATTTAACGCATCGTCAGACCGTGGTATAGACAAGATACGTGAAGAAATAACTCCACTTGCAAAAGAACGTGGTTTTGGAATCGGAAAATACAAGATAATTCTTATGGATGAAGCAGACTGTATAACACCAGATGCACAGGCTTCATTCAGACGTGTGCTTGAAGAATATAGCAAGATAACCAGATTCATATTTACTGGCAACTATCCATATAAGCTTATTCCAGCATTGATTTCAAGATTTACGTCAATCGAATTTCCAGCACTTGACTGGCGTGTCATAGCTAAAAGATTATGGCATATCAACAAGACCGAAAATATGGAAATCGACCAAGATACATGTAAAACAATCGCAAAGAAGTGTAACGGTGATTTAAGACGGGCTATCAATATGCTTCAGGGTGGCGGTGTAGAAGATGGAACAGAACATCTTGAAAAATTATCTCTTGACGAAATTTCAAAATTATCAGATAATGATAAAGTAAATCTTGCGTTTAATGGAGAACCAGAACGTATATTTGATGTTCTCTGGGAAAAAGTCAAGATGGAACAGGCTTGGGATAAGATAGACGCAATGGCTAACTGTAACTATAAGATGAATATGTCTGTTCATAAGACATTGTTCCTTGCACAGTTACTTAAAACAGCATTTTAAAGGAGATATATAAATGGGTACACCTAGAAAACCAGATACACCAGAAAAGGCTATTCGTTTGAAATGCTTGGAATGTTGCTGTGGGGAATCATCAGAAGTTGAACAGTGTGGATTGACTGGTTGTCCTTTGTATGATTTCCGAATGTATGGTGTCAAGAAATCAGAAGAACTTGCCGCAAAAACACCAGATGAAATCATAGAACCAATATCTAAGGTAGATACAGGTACTGGTACAATATGTGGTGAAGAACCGATTCATGCAATAACAGTAGAACCCGTTCCTTGTGTTAAAGGTACAGGTGTAATATGTGGCGAACCTCCTGTTATTGCTGAAACTGTTAAACCGATTAAAGTCAAGGCAACAAAGGAAAACATTGTTATGTCAGCAGAAGAAGCTGAAAAACACCGTGTTGTTGTAGAACAGAAGCCAGTTAAGAAGAAATCTGCTCCAAAGAAGAAGCAGAGTAATATTTCTATGGATGATGTCAAAGATGATTTTGACCTTGATTTGGATGACGAACCAGTTGAAATCACAGCTTTAGATGACGAACCAGTTACGGAAAAGAAACCTGTTGAATCTGAAAAGAAAACAACGGATGTAGATATTCCAGATGTTGATATGGAAGAACTTGACATCGATGATGTTCCACTTGTAGAAACACCACCAGACAGCAAACCACCTATTGAAGATGGACATTTGTTTGTGGTAGACTTGAATAGGGTTGAACGCAAGGAAGAAGCACCTGTTAAGAAACAGGCTAAGAAAAAGGAGCCTAAGAAGAAGGCTGAAACTCCTGTCGAAGCCAAGCCAGAACAGCAGAAACAAGAAGAACCTGCTGATAATCTGCTTGACATAGATATGGATGAACTTTTTGACATATAAGCAAAACTTTCATATACATTGGTTGATTCTCTCTCAACAAAACTGTCAGTCGAAAGATTGGCAGTTTTTGTTTTTATCTTGACATTTGTTAATTTGTGTTGTAAAATGTGAAGTAATTAGGCTATGCTACGGTTTGCGTGGTAAGCAATATTAATAGGAGGTTTCTGCATATGGAACAGGAACAAGAGTTTAAGGTTATGCGTGCTTGGGATAAGGGGCATAACAAGATACGTTATGTTTATCATGACGAGAACATGAGAGCCAGAATAGGCGAAACTACTTTTATAAACTGGTTCTATGTCAAGACAAGTGATTATGATGAACGCCGAGATGTTTTCACAAGGCTTGTAGAAGATAAGTCGCTTGTCAGGTGTGAGAAAGACGGAAAATATACCAAGTGTTTCTATAACACAGTCCACGAATCCGAATTTTTAACAAAGGATATGGAATATGATTGGGGTTATAAGTCTTTCAGCAAGAATAAGATGTTGGAAAAGCTGGATTTACTTGATATTCAGACATATGAAGCTGATGTTTCAGCATCTAAGAGGTGGCTTTTACAGCATAACGTAACTGTAGAAGATGATTATAAGGTTTTATACTACGATATTGAAACCGATGACAGACATGGTAAGGATTCTTTAACGCCGGGCAAATACCGTATTCTTTCGATTGCAATGAAATCTTCCGATAACCACAATGCTGATGGTAAGATGATGTGGCTATACTGTCACGAAGATACAGACGAATCTGAATGTGAATTTCTACAGAAAGTTGCAAAGGTGTTCAGGGCACATGACTGTATAATCGCATTTAACGGAAGTAACTTTGACGATTTATATATCAAGTCAAGATTTGCAAGATATGGAATTGAAGTTGACTGGAGAACCAAATTTCTTCAGGATGCCTGTTGGACATTCAAGAAGTATGGACCGAATCTGCCGAAACACAATCTGGATTATATTGGTAACTATATTCTCAAACGTGGTAAGGTGGAACATACAGGTGAAAGTATTTATGGTATGTGGCAGAACAACTTACCTTTGTTGAAAGAATATAACATTGAAGACGTTCAGTTAATGTATGACATTGAGTGTAAGACTGGTTATCTCAATGCTCATCGTGGGGTTTGCAGCGTTGGTATGTGTCCTGTTGATGACCTTTATATTCTTCACAAGATAGATAATTTCGTTCTGAAACAGGCTGATGAAGATAAGCATTATCATTTTAAAACTGTTGTCAGAAATCAGGAAGAAACAGAAAATGAAAAGACATATGAAGGTGCATTTGTATTTGACCCGATACCCGGCTTGCATACAGATGTAAAGGTATTGGACTTTTCATCACTGTATCCGAATGTAATCAATACGTTCAATATATCTCCAGATACATTCATAGAACCAGAAGATTTGAAATCCATACCTGCTGATATGGTAATAACAACAGGAACACAACATAAGTTCAGAAAAGATTTTGTTGGAATCCTACCCAAAGTTGTAATGGCTCTCAAATCGAAACGTGATTACTGGAAGGAAAAGATGAGTCACGAAACACCCGGCTCTGTTATGCACAAGGTATATGACCGTATGCAGTATCTATACAAGTATTTCGGCTTGTCATTCTATGGTTGTCTGGGTGAAAAGCACAGTAGATTCTATGATACACGTATTGCCGAAGCTGTTACGCTTACAGGGCAGATGTTCACCAAGACATGTGCCCGTTATGTAGAAAAGAAGCACGGGGCACGGATTATATATGGCGATTCTGTAACTGGTGAACGATGTACAGTCATTCGTGATACTATTGATGGAAGTGTTAAAATTGTACCATTTAAAACATTATTTGATATTTATTCTGACTATTATATTGAAAATGTTAATGGTAAAGAATATAAGACGTTTAAACAGCATCCTCTTGAAGCATTGTCATATAATTTTAAGAAGAAATGTAGTGAATTTAAGCCAATTAAATGTGTAATGCGACACAAGACAGATAAGAAGATTTATCTGTACAGACAGCGTGATGGGGTTACTGTATGCACACAAGACCATTCACTAATTGATTCAAATGGTAATGAATTTAAGCCTACTGATGGCTTCAATGGGTTTACCATACCGAATATTGCTGGAAAGAAGTTAAAGTCAACAGATTTGGTTAATTGGATAAGTCAGAATGATATTGATACTCTTAGTCAGTGTGGTATCAAGATTGAAAAAGACTGTTTCAGATATAACTGGCATACATTTAAACGTAATTTCAAGGCTAGTGAAATCGATGATTTGATTTATGTAATTGCTCATTATATCTGTAATGGTTCTGCATCTACAAAAGAAACAACTTCAAGATATGGTTTCACAATATCTAATAAACGTGTAGACCTGTTGAACAATCTTAAAGACAAACTAGAATCAATGACTACAGGGTTTAAGTTTGGAATAATTGAAGCTGATAAACGCTCTCATACATATCGTTTACAGACAGGTGATAAACTTCTGGCTACATTATTCAGTGTTATTGCTGGTCAGAAGTATAATGGAAAGATGATACCAAATTTTATATTCAATCTTCCTGTGGAAAAACAGAAAATCTTTGTTGACGCAATGATTGACGGAGATGGATATATAGAAAATGGTCGTTATGATTTTGAATCCGCTTCTGTAAATGTAGTAAGTGGTATGGCTTATTTGTATCGTAGTGTAGGATATAATCTTTCTGTCGATGCTAATAAATCTGGAACATTTACAGCGAAGATGAAATTCAATTCAAACTGTGGCAGACATCTTGTGAAGAATGTTTTGCGTGAAGTTCCCAATGATGGTCAGTATGTATATGATTTAACTGTAGAGGATAATCATAATTTTGTTGACGCAATGGGAAATCTGTTGTTACACAATACCGATTCCTTCTTCTTCCACGACAATTATTTCTGTCAAGGTCACGATAGAATGGAAGAATTGTCAAAGGAACTTTCCAAACTCTGCTACCATATTGCGGTCAAAAAGAACAACTGTGCTGTGTGCACACTGAAAATGTCTTATGATAAGGGTTTCAAGAAATATCTGATTCTTAACGGTAAGAAAAGATATGCTGGTGTAATCGATTATCTTGATGGACACGTCATAAATGATTTCAATATGTATATTGCTGGTCTTGAATATAAACGTACCGATACGTGTAAGTTCGTAAAGGAACATCAGTATGAACTGTTGAAGATGATTCTGACTGATACACCAGATGCAAAGACTGTTCGCAATTATATACTTAAATTAAAGGATTCTGTATGTTCTGGAAAACTTAGTCTTGAAGAGATAACATTTGCTCAGAAGCTCACCAAGAATGTTGAAGAATATGCAGACCAGATTCATGTTCGTGTTGCTAGAGAAATGATAGCTGATGGTGAAGCCGTATATGTCGGAGATAAGATACCATATTTCATTATTTCCGTAGGAAGTGATGGAAAACCTATTGCAAAGCCTGTTTACAAGTTCAAGGGCAAATACAGCACGCAGTATTATTGGAATAACAAGATGTTTCCACCATTACAGCGTATTCTTGAAGTTGTTTACCCTAAAGTTGACTGGGAAGGCTATTTAATAACTGGCGGTAAGAATGTATCATTTGGAAGAACTAATTTATGGTAAAATTACTTGACATTTGTTAATTTATGTTATAAAATGTGAAGTATATATTTAATATACTTCACATTTTTTTAATAAGGTGTTGCAATGCAAAAACCAGAATATTATAATAACTTGATTTCAAAAAATATTTCTGACTTCAAGGACAAGCTTCTTGCTGACTGTGATAAATGCAATCATCTTGGGTATTTTCCAGATGAAGATAAATGGGAATATACCGATTGTGATTGTATGAAAACATTCACCAGATGCCGTAAATACATTGAAGCCGGAATTGACCAGAAGAACGCCCTTATAGACAAGTCTTATATACTTGGTACATTTGATAAGGAAACAATTAACAGAATTAATGTGTATATACGTGAACATTTACATGTTAATATGATGTTCATACCCAAATCCAAAAAGGACTGGGGTGCTGATATTGTCGCAAAGTATGTATTAAGACAGTTCTGTAACGATTATGAATGTATGGTCGTTACAATGAGGGCTTTGATAACAATGTTCTTTGCGTTTGACGATGATAAATACGAGGGTTGTTCTGATTATCTTCTTAATGTTGACTATCTGCTCATAGATTCTATGGGGCATGAATATAACAGCAAGATGAAACAGGACGACTCATTTGTAATAAACTCGTTAAATGCGTTCCTTTCGGAACGTGAGAGCAGGAATAAGATTACGTTCATATCCTGTAGGTTCACTAAGGATTTACTGGCGAAAACGTATTCAAAGGAATTTATCACGGTGCTGGCAGATAATTTCAAGGTGTTTTCCGTTTCTGCATCGTGTGAAAAAACTGATGTGTTTGATGATATTGAAATTGGCGGTCAGAAAAGAATCGCCGAATGTTTTGAAAATCTTGAACTGATAAAGGCGAAGCGATAAATGAGAATACAGAATACAGATGTGGAATATGGTCTGTTCTACATGCTGTTAGGCAAACTACAATCCGATGTGTATCTTCGTCTTGTTACGAACGGTGTTACACCTCAGTATTTTTCAATCAGTTTTATGAGAAAACTGTTGAGAATTGCTTTTGCCTATCTTGCAAAAGGACAGTTTATAACTTATGACATAGTTGCAAACCGCTATAAATCAAGCGGTAATTACGTTGATGGTGATGATGTGATGATTGAATCACTCAAGGCTGATGTGAACGCACATAAGATGAAACCGTCAGAAGTAGACAGTTATATAGACATTCTTATCCAGTGTTATGCTATCAGAAAGCTTAACAAGGCTATGAAGGATGCCGCTGACAACAACGACCAAGAATCGGTTGAAACTCTTGTAGAGGATATAGCCGATGCCTGTAGGAACTATAAGGCTCTTATGGAACGCAACGAGGTCAAACGTGTGTCATATTTACACGGAGATTTGGAAAAGCGTGTCGAACGAGCAAAAGAAGTTCATGAAAATCCAGATGCCGCTGGAATGATAAGAACAGGATTAAAAAATCTGGATAAGTGGATTGGTAGACAGACACCCGGCCAGCTCGTTATATATCAGGCTAGAACTGGTGTAGGTAAATCCATGATGTTGATGGGAACGGCACTTGCCAATTTCAGACGTGGACTTAAAGTAATTGTTATTACAATAGAAATGTCTGATACCGATTATCTCTATCGTTTTGACTCTAATCTGACAGGAATTGAACATAGAGAATTTGCACAGGGCGAAATTGTAACAGACCCAGACAAGATGGATTTGTGGAGAAAAAAGATTCTCAAGACAGGTGGTGATAACGATTTACCTGTATATTGGGTTCCAGATGCGTGCACACCAGACAGAGTTGAGGACATTATAAAAGAAAATCCTTTCAAACCAGACCTTGTGATTGTTGACTATGCTGGTGATATGAAAGCTGGATTGCCCGGCGTTCCAGATTTCGATGCAAGGTCACACGCACATATTTATTCTAGGCTGAAAGAGATTGCTGGTAAATATAACTGTGTCGTATATACAGCACAGCAATCCAAGCGTGGAACAAAAGGTAAAGCCAGTACCGAAACAGGTGCTTGGTCTGATGAAGCTTCGGCAAAAGCCGATTTGATGATGGCTGTCGAAGTCACAAGAGAAGATGAGGATTATATGACAAAAGGTGAGAATGGTTCTCTCATCGTTGGTCGTATGACTGTATCAATAATCAAGGGTAGAAACGTGCCACGCTGTAAGACGTTTATTATTCCAAGATTTTCACGTATGTCTTGGCTTGAAAAAGTCGAGGAAGAAATGCTTGGTTGTGGTAATGGTAAGGAAATCAAGGTTAAAGGCAAGCATACACAGCTTGAACAACCGAAAACAGAAGAAAAGGAACCAGATATACTTGCAGGAGAATAAATATGAATTTAACTGATGAAGAACGAAAGAAACACTGTGGAATGAAGAAGCCTCTTTTTGATGACATTATGGTCATGTGTATAAGAGCATTTCATATGTTTACTGAATCGATGAACCTTGCTGATATGTCGCTGTTTCAGATGTATTTTGCTGGTTTTCTTGCTGGTGTAACAACTGTGTTGACTGTGTTCGGTTGGCACAATGCCTGTCGTGACGCTGATTGTGATAGAGATTGTGATAACTGTGAACTTGCCATGACAATGAGAATACACTTTCTTGCACAGTCTTTAAGACAAGACTATGACGATAAAATTCGCAAGGAAAATGACGAAATGATGTCAGATAAAAAAGTTCACATCAAAAATAAAATTTTGTAAATATTACTTGACATTTGTTAATTTGTGTTTTAAAATGTTAAGTATCTTTTAAATAAAATTATCCATTACAGGGGGTAAAATTACTATATGGATATTCAGACTAAGGCAGAGGAAATTTTACGTTTCCTTAAAAGATGTAACTGTTCCGATTTGATTAAAGACTTGATTTGTCAGACTGATGGCAACAATCTGGTTGCTAGGTTCTGCACAAAGGAACGCTATATGTATGGCGAAGTCTACGCCGCTTGTGGTGATGTAAAGGAACAGGGTACTCTTTCCATTCCCAGAATCAAGCAGTTAATCAATGTGGCTTCACGTCTTGACGAAGGTCTTATCAGAATCATAACAAAACAGACCGATGAAGCACCAGTATATGCTCTTACCAATGGTAAGGCTACAGTTAATCTGCTTCAGATTGACGATGCTGGAATTTGTGAATCACACGATTCAATACCAGAAGATAAGGTAATGTTCGACAAGGACACATTACAGTTCGCTGGTGGTGCTGTTGAATTTAAGAATGGCTGTGAAATCGACTACGCTATGCTGAATGAAATTATCAAAGACGCAACTGCTTTCAGCTATGATAGATACGAATTTAAGGTTAAGAAAACCAAAAAGGGTATTCAGTTTGTATGTTCAATCGTAAATGAACATACTGGTGAAAAGTTCACCAGAACTGTTGCTGAAAACGGGTTTATCGGAAATGTCGAAGAAATACCCAGCGTAACTGTAGGTGGTGGATTTAAGGAAATTGTGAAAGCAATTATTTCTAATCCAGAACCTATTGATGAAGCTAAGAAAGAACAACCAAAAGTCAAGATGTATTTTGACAAGATGGCTATTCTCATCACTGATGGTAAGACATTCTTCTATAATTTAAACACTTATGAAGATAAGGAATAAGAAAGGAAAAACAAAATATGGCAATGTATTCTGCTAAGGAAATGAAGTCCAAGATTGGTAACGGCAAGAGCAAAGTTCGTGAAATGGAAATCAAGGATAACAAGGCTATGAAGCTTTGGATTCCAAAAGACGAATTTATACACCTTGTAAAACATTTCAACATTCAGAATGTTGAAAAATTCAAACACGCTAGAAGTAAAGCTGTTACCTGTATCAATTCAGATGTAGACGAAGAAAAGAAAGTTTGTCCTGTATGTGATTACATTGATTCTCTTTGGAAACAGTGGAGAAGCACAGTTGATAAAGATGAAAAACTCACATTACAGAATAAAATCAACAGACTTATTGCTGATTTTTACTATGTTAATGCTGTTAATGTAACTGGCAAAAGTAAAGATGATATTAAAGCATTGCTCAAGAGTGGCGATTATAGTGACCTCAAATGTGAATCATTGAGAATCACACCGCCAATATTCAAGCAGATTTGTGCTATAATCTCCCCAGATGATGACGAAGATGGTGCTGATATATCAACCGTTCTGTGGACTTACAAGAAAGCTGTAACTGGTCAGACACGTTATACAATAACAGAAGATATTGGAAATCCAATAGCACTTCTGTTACAGAAACGTATCGAACAGATTTGTGGTCGTGCAGAAAAAGATGGTGGTTATATCGATTTGGATAAGGGTTATAACGAACATCAGGAACAGAAAGCATACATCGCAAAGCTTTACGGTGATGAAGATGAAGAAGACGCTGATGTTCTTGATGACGAAGAAGAAGCCAAACCAGTCAAGAAAGCTTCTGCTCCTAAGAAAGCTGTAAAAAAAGAACCAGAAGTCGAAGAAGATGATGAAGATGTTTCACTTGACGACCTTGACGAAGAACCAGCAAAACCAGCAAAGAAGCCGGCTAAACCTGCTCCTAAGAAAGCTGTAGAAGAAGATGAAGATGATTTGGATATTGATGACGAACTAGAAGCTGGTAAGCAGATTGAAGATATTGACCCAGATGAAGCACCTGCTCCAAAGAAGATTGCACCTGCAAAACCAGCAAAGAAACCAGCAGATGACGATGACGACTTTGACATAGATGATGACGAAATCGATGTCAAGCCAGCAAAGAAGCCGGCTAAACCTGCTCCTAAGAAAGCTGTAGAAGAAGATGACGACTTTGATGATTTGGATGAAGAACCAAAACCAGCAAAGAAAACACCTGCTCCAGCTAAGAAACCTGCTGTAAAGAAGCCTGTTATTGATGATGACGATGATTTGGAAATCGATGACGACTTTGATGATGAAGATATTTAATACGGTCTCCCTGTAACAAGATAAAGTTGTAGGCGGTCTTGGGACTGCCTACAACGATAAAATAAAGGTTGACAACTAATTAGTGTTTTGTTATAATATATTAACGGAGGTTACAAAATGTTTATACCTAGTAGAAAAGCCTCTGAATATCTAGGAGTATGTGCTAATACACTAAGGAGTTGGGCTGATAATGGGAAAATCAGGTACATCAGGAATCCAGCGGGACAACGCCTCTATGACGTTTCCAGTCTGGAACAAAGCAGTTCCACCTGCAAGTCGTACTGTTACTGCCGTGTATCGTCCTATAAACAACATGACGAGTTGGAGCGTCAGAAAGAGTACATGCGTTCCAGATATTCGGAACATGAGATTATATCGGACATTGGAAGTGGACTCAATTTCAGACGGAAGAAGCTCATCTTTCTTTTGGAACAGACAATGCTCGGAAATGTCAGGGAAATTGTGGTCGCCCATAGGGATAGATTGTGTAGATTTGGATTCGATTTGTTCCAATGGTTTTTTGAAAAACACAATGTCAGAGTCGTGGTTCTCGACCAAAGTACTAGCTCCCCACAGTCAGAGCTTGTCGAAGACCTGCTCTCAATTATCACAATATTTTCATGTAGAGTTCATGGACTCCGAAAATATTTTGATAAAATCAAGGAAGATAAGATTCTATCCGAATAATGAACAGAAGAAGATACTGTTTAGATGGTTCGGCACAGCCAGATACACTTACAACCAGACTGTTTCTCGTCTGAAACAACCAGATACAAAATCTTCTTGGATTGCTATCAAAACTGGAATAATAAAGGAACTACCAGAATGGTCTTGTGAAGTTCCATACCAGATAAAATCCATAGCTGTAAAGGATGCTTGTAAAGCTGTATCTATTTCCAAGATGAAATTCAAGAAAACTGGCGTTTTTTCTAAGGTCAAGTTCCGTTCCAGAAAACGTGGCGATTATAACATATTTATTCCAAAGAGTGCTGTAAGACCAGATGGATTCTATATTACACTACTTGGAAAATTGAATATAAGAGAGAAAATAGGAGAAGTTAAATATGACTGTAGAGTCAAGCTAGAAAACGACAGGTACTTTCTTATAGTACCAGAAGATGCTAGGATAAGAAGACCTGAAACCCAAAGGCTTCCTGCCTGTGCTTTAGACCCCGGAGTAAGGACATTCCAAACATTATTCAGTGAGAAATTGGCTATGAAAATAGCTGAACATGATTTTAACAGGATTTATAGGTTATGTTACGTTTTGGATAAATTATATTCTCGTAGGAAACGTGAGAATAGTAATAGATTCAATCGAAAACTGAAACGTATCAGATGGAAGATAAAGGATTTGATTTCGGAGATTCATCACAAACTGGCTCTGTTTCTAGTCAGTATATTCGACAGGATTTATATCCCGTCATTTGAAACATCTAGGATGGTGACAAAACTGCATAACAAGGTCTCCAGAGCTATGCTTACTTGGAGCCATTATAGATTCAAGGAGTTTCTAAAATTTAAAGGTAGAGAGTATTCCTGTGATGTTATAGAAGTTGATGAATCCTATACTTCCAAGACCTGCGGAGTCTGCGGAAAACTGAACAATGTCGGTTCTAAGGAACATTGGAAATGTTGTTATTGTAGTTCTGAACACGACAGGGATTTAAACGGAGCTAGGAACATATTTATAAAAAGTATGCTCTTAGCATAGTGAGATTTCACAATATTAGAGGTTGTTCTAATATTAACTTTATCTGGTGAATTGTAACATTCATTAGAAGAAATAAATCGGTATATAATGGAAAATACATTACAAGTTCTTATAGGTGATTCAAAGGAAACTCTCAAGAGTATTCCAGACTGTTCAGTGAATTGTGTCGTGACATCACCTCCATATTATGCGTTGCGGTCGTATCTTGAATCTGATTCTCCGTTGAAACCTCTTGAAATTGGACAGGAACAGACCCCAGAAGATTATATCGAAAATCTTGTCACTGTTATGGAAGAATGTAAACGTGTTCTTAAAGATGATGGAATTTGTTTCATTAACATACAGGACAGTTATAATGTTCGTAACAAGACAGAAGCAGACCAGAGCTTCGAGAACTGCAAGTATAACAGGCAGACAACCGTTTTGAAACATTACCAGTACAAGGGTGCAAAGCTTAAAGACCTTATCGGCATACCGTGGATGCTTGCTTTCAAGATGAGAGAGAAGGGCTGGTACTGGCGTGATACGATAATCTGGGCAAAAGCTGTTTCTGGATTTCATCTGTTTGGTAACTGTATGCCGGAATCCGTAAAAGACAGAACAAACAAATCACATGAATATATTTTGATGTTTACGAAATCTGCAAAATACAGTTATGACTGGCAAGCCATTGGTGAAGCTGTTGCAGACATCAGTAACAAGCGTGCTTTCTATGGCAAGGTTCCCAAGAACAGAAAGAATGATGGTAACTATGACTATTCAATGGGAGTTGAAAGTCAGGTGAAATTCTATGAAAAACGTGCGAAAGAGATAGAAGATAACCCAGATAAGACCATTTTACGTACAAGGCGTTCTGTATGGACATATAAAGCCGCATACACAAAGGTCAGTCATTTTGCCGTGTATCCGCCGGCTCTGGCAGAAACCTGTATTCTGGCTGGTTGTCCTGTTGGTGGAACTGTATTAGACCCGTTCGGTGGTTCTGGTACAACTGGTATTGTTGCCAATCTGATTGATAGGAACGCAATTATATGTGACCTCAATCCGAATATGAAAGAGCATTTGGAACTGCGTAAGGAAGAGGTTGCAAAAAATATGGGTAAATGTTATTCTGATAAGGACATCGGAAAGCAATATAAAAAATTTTGGTAAAGGATAATACGAATGAAAAAAGAGATTTTATCAAAGGTTGAAGATATGCTTCAGGGTTTTAAACTTCCAACTCACCGTAAGACCATACGTGGCGGTGATTCTGTGAAGTGGCTTATCAAGAACCTTAAACGTGACAATGAACACAATCCAGATTATCCAGAAGTCATGGAGCTTCTTAAATCTCTATGAGAACTGTGGTTTTCGGATTTGACCCCGGACTCAAGGGTGGTGTTGCAGTATTTGACTGCGAACAGGGCAGGTTTTCCGATGTTGTGAGTATGCCTGTCAATGATGATGGAATCGATACAAGAGTATTGAAAACATTTCTTCTTAAATGCAAGATGAAATTTCCAGAATCCAAGTATGTAGCTGTAATCGAAAAAGTTGGAGCTATGCCCGGTCAGGGTGTCGTATCGATGTTCACATTTGGTGAGGGTTATGGCTCTCTCAAGACTGCTGTTAGCTATGCTCTGCACACGGATATTATATCAGTAACACCTCAGACTTGGAAGAAAACAGTTCTTTCTGGTTATGAATGGAAACAGAGTGTTCCGAAACTTGTTATTCCGAAAGGTATAAGTGCAGAGAAAGCAAAGGAAATGAAGAAAGACCATAATAGAGAGAAAACACAGGCGAAAGCCAGAGGTAAGGCTGTAGCTATGCAGTTCTTACATGATAAATTCCCTTATGTTAATTTGAAACGAGGACATAAGGTTGAACAGGACGGACTTGCTGACGCTTGCTGTGTAGCCCTTTATGGTGCTGTATTAAATAATTTTAAAATTTAATACTTGACAAATGTTAAATTATGTTATAAAATGTGAAGTATGAAATGACCGAGATGGTCTAATTTCATTTTGGATTTGTTTGCCTCCTTATTTTATGTTATTTGGGTCGTGCCCGTACACCACGACCCAATTTTTTTATTCAATCTCGTGATAATCTCGTGAAATCAATAGGAAAATCTCAGGAGAGAAACTTAATGCTCAGAAAAATCATTATAAACAACTTTCAGTCACACAAGAACACTGTCATCGAATTTGATAACGTAACTGTGGTACACGGGCTTTCTGATTCTGGAAAGTCTGCAATCCGAAAGGCGATTCAGTGTGTTGTGCATAAGGCTCCGTTCTATATCAGAAATGGAGAAGATGTAAAAGATGGTTCAATACGGCTTGAATTTGATGATTACATCATAGAACGACAGGTCAAAGTCAAGAACAAGAAACAGCCTAGTGATAAGCTGGAACTGTCAAAAGACATTTATATTGTGAATGACAAAGATACATATGAACGATTCGGAATCGAACTGCCAGAGAATATACAGAAAGAACTTAGGTTCTTCTTGCAGAAGTTCGATTCAAAACCAGTTGATTATAATATAATGTCGCAGTTTGACGATATGTTCTTTATTGGAAAAAGCTATGACTCAATCCGTAACAAGATGATAAATATGCTTGTTCCAGATTGTGACATCATTGGAAAAACAATACAGGATTTCAAGGAAAAGAAGAACAGTGCTGTATCCAGTAGTAGATTATACAAGAAACTTCTTGAAGAAAGCACGGCGAAACTTGAACAAATACCCGCTGATGTAATCGAAACCTGCTCTGACAATATAATGAAACTAGAACGATATAGTAAATCAATCGAAGATAAACGTACAACTCTTGGAGAACTCAAGATAACAAGACAGTTATTGAGTAATCTGGAATTGCGTAATGTCGATGTGGAAAAGTATGGAACATATATAGACAGCTTGAATAAGGGTTTCAACACTTTAACCAATGTCAGAAACAAGTTATACTCACTTCAAGGAATAAAGCAGAAATTGAGCCATATTGAACTGATACACGCTGATTTTTCAGACTGTGATACAAATGAATTAAGAAAACAGTATGAACAGTTGCGAAAGATGAAACTAGACCTTGTTACAATGTCAGATATTTCAGAAACAATACAGGAATGTAAGGAACGTGCTGTAAAACTTGATGATGAAATAGCTGTAACAGCAAAGGAAATTGAAGTTAAGAAGGAAGAATATATAAAGACTTCAAAAGTTGTCATATGCCCTATAACAAATGAAAAATGCGAAAAACTTTCCAAATAGAGTATTGACGTTAAAAAAGTTCTATGCTAGAATATTAATGAAAGGAATTTACTTATGAAGTTTATTTATTGCACCGACATTCATTATGGTGCAACACCAGTTTGTAGGAAAGATGATTATAATGAGTCTATTCTTACAAAATTAAATTTCATTGTCAGATATGCTTCTGATAATGATATTAATAATATTGTTGTTGGTGGTGACCTGTTTGACAGACCACATCAGAACTATTCGGATTTAATAGAGATGGTAAGTCTTATCAGGTTTTCAAATAAGCATTGGATAATCAACAGAGGTAATCCAACACATGATGGTGTAATTGAAAATTCGCCATTAACACTTATTAGCAGTATGTATGTTAATGTTATTACATCGGATAACAAACAGGCATATGGTATTGATAACGCTATTGTGTTTGGTTTCTGCCCAAATTCTGTTGATTTGGATAAATATGACCCAAAACAACCATTTGAATTATTTGATGGTTATGATAAATTTTTATTAACACATCATATTATTGTTGATAAACCTGTGCCATATAAGCATTACTTATGTGCGGATATTGCAGAAAAATTTGATTTTGGTTGTGTTGTATTTCTAGCAGACTATCATCCAAAACAAGGTGATTTTGTATATGAGAACAGTAAAGGTATAAAAGTTCGATTTATATCACCCGGTTCTATCTGTCGTAGAAAATATACCAGAGATAATATCGACAAAATACCGCAGTTCTGTGTATTCGATACTGATAATGGTGAATGTGAATTTGTTGAAATCCCATTTGAAAAAGATATATGGAACATTCCAGAAGATAGTAGTGATATAGATTCTACTGAACTTGATATGAGCAGATTCAAAGATAACATAGAAGATTTTCAGGAAGAAATGAATCTTGAATCTGCTTGGCATAAGTTTGTTTCCGAAAATGAATTTCCAAGTGATATTACTGATATGATTTATTCATATATAAAGAAAGGGTTTAAATAATGGCTATAACAAAGAAAGATATTGACCAGTTGGAATTGAAATATAACCAGCTTTTACGTGAAAAAGAACGACAACAGGTACGTCTTGAAGAAGCATTGAAAAAGCTTGAAGAATATGGAATAACGGAAGATAGTCTTGATGAATCCATAAGCAGTCTTGAAACAAAGATTGCAGAAATGGAATCCAAGCTTGAAAGCAATACAATCAAGATTGAAGCAAAACTTACGAAACTGGAAGAATTAGTATGATAACAATGAGTATGATACAGGAATTACAGAAAAGACTGAATGTGATTCGTGGTCGTGTCGATGCGTTGAAGAAGAACTGTGAAGATTACAAGCTTGGAATGGATAACTGTGACAGGCTTGTTGTCGAAATGGAAAACGCAACAAATGTATTGTTCAACTTCAACATATGGTTGAACGAAAGAACAAAGACACGTCTTGAGGGTATCACAAATGAAGCGTTATCATTGATATTCCCAGATAAGACCATGAAATTCCACGTAACACCGAACCAGACAAAGAAAGGTGTGTCGTATGAACTGTCAATCGAAACAGATGGTGTTATGACAGACCTTCTGGATGCAAAGGGTGGTGGTGTTCTTGATGTGATACAGATATGTCTACGTCTGACATATATATTGAGATTGAAGAATGTTACAAGACAACTTGTATTATTTGATGAGCCGTTCAAGAACTTGGATTCTGAAAGAGTTGGTTCCGCTGTAGAATGGCTTGTCAGAACTGCTGATATGTTCGGAATACAGTTGTTTATCATAACACATATTCCAGCGATGATAATACCCGGCGAACATATCCGAACATATGAAATGAAATTGAAGAATGGAGTAAGTCATCTTGAAACAGGCTATAGATAAGCAGACAGCATTAGGAAGAGTTAAAAATATTACAAAATGTTCAATAATGGTCGATATTGCTATGGACATGTGTGTAGATATAAAGATGTTCATGGAATCGTGCAAGCTGAACGGAACCAATATTGGAAACTTGTTCACGATGATATTCGACTTGGGCTATTCCTTATATAAGAAGTTTGTAACAAAAGGTGTAACAAGCGTTCCAGAAATGGATAGAGTATGCTCCTTCGCATCTGCAAATCTTGAATCTATAATGCAGTTATCATATACAGAATGTGTTTTTGATACAAGTGCTGTTGTTGAATTACTGAAAATCAATGATAAGAAGTTTTTCAAAACAATTGAGCTGAATTATATTCATTCTGTATTCGGAAACGAGAAATTTGTTATGAATGGAAATGATATAAAAATATTGTTTAATAAATATATGGAGAAAAGCAAATGACTGTAGAACAATGTAGTAAGATGATTTCACTTCTTGATAACATCAAGAAGGAAAGCCGTAGCACAAAGAAAATAAAGCTTTTGAAAGATTTTCCTTATTCCGATTATCTGAAGAAGTTTCTGGCTTATGCCTACGACCCGAAATACGTTTTCAATGTGACATCGAAACCATTTGCCAAGATGAAAGGTGGAATAATGCCGGATATTCCGAACGATTTTTTCCAGAATGTTCTCACAAAGCCACATTTGGAACGTATGCGTTATGTAGAACGAGAAATCGGATGGATGGCTCCTAGCTGTCGAAAATATGTTCTTTCCGTATTTGACAAGGATTTGGGAATTGGTATTAATATTAAGACAATAAATACGGCTTTTCCGAATCTGATTTCTGAGTTTGCTGTAATGCTTGCTTTCAAGCAGACGGAAGAAAAGTTCAGACAGGTATATCCAACAGATGATGGAGATTGTTATTATAACATCAAGATAGATGGTGTTCGTTGTGTGATTGATGTTCGAGATGAGGATAATATTCTTTTCTATTCCAGAAATGGAAAGGAAATGGAAGAATTTCTGATAGACAATATCAGAGCAGAAATCCGTCAAAACATTAAGGTTTTTATTGGTCATAAGCTGGACTGTGAGATTGCGTGCAAACAGTTTCAGAAATTCATGAAGATATACAGACGTAAAAACTTTGTTAATATGGATTCAATATTGATAAAGAACTCTGTAAGACTGTATATATTTGACCTCATTGATATGGCTGATAAACCGTTGTATGAAAGAGTAAATGCACTGTTCAGAATGTCAACATACGGCAAATTCCGATTTCTGAAATTCCTTCAGTATTACACGGTTAAATCCGATTATCTCAGGCTTGGTGAACTTGCAAGAGAATACATCAGAAAAGGTGAAGAAGGAATAATTGTAAAGAAAATGGATGCACCGTATGAGTTCAAGCGTTCTAACTACTGGCTGAAATTTAAGAACAAAGATACAATCGATGTGAAGATAACCGGCCGGTACAAGGGAGAACCGAATACCAAGTATGAAAATACTCTTGGTGGATTGATAGTTGACTATAATGGTTCCGAACTTCGTTGTGGTTCTGGTTTTACTGATGAAGAACGTGATGAAATATGGAAAATGGGAAATGATGTAATTGGTATGATGTGTGAAATATCATATATGGAAGAAACAAAGACTGGTTCCCTAAGACACCCTGTATTTGAGCGTTTCAGGTTTGACCTAGAAGAATAACGAAAAAAAATCACTATTATAGTTGCTAATTTAAAATTATCGTAGTATAATAAAGATATACTACGATAATGTTTTTGTGGAGAATATTATGGCTAATAAAAAACTATATTCATTGGAAGATTACAATGAATTATTTGAAAATTTACAGGAAAATGTCAACCTTGCAAAATACAAGGTTGAAATCTTTAAAATTGATGGAATTAAGAAGCGTGGCGTTGAAGCCAGAGCTTTACTTATGAATATAAAGAAAATAGCCCATATCTTGAGGCAGAAGATAAGTTCTGACAAGAACAATATGCCAAAAGAAAACAGGGTTTTTGATAAAGAAAAAATGGCTATTTCTTCTGAAAAAAGAAGAAGAACACTAGCCAATAAGAAAGGTAAAAATAATGGCAAATAAGGTACATATACTGGATGGGAATAACTGGTTCACCCGTCACTATTTCACAGGAATGGACAACATGACCGAATGTGTTGGTCGTTTGACCAATTTCTGTGGATTACACAAAGGTAGATTAATCTTTGTATTTGATACAACCAAATCTGAAAGAAGATTAGCTTTGTATCCGCAATATAAGGCTGGTCGTAAATCATCAATGACTGAAGATGAATACTTGAGATTCAAGGCATTGATGGAACAGTTCAGATTACTTGTAAAGGCTATGGGTTTTACAGTCTATTGTGGACACGGTTACGAAGCTGATGATTATGTTTCTGTGTTATCACGATGTCTTAAAGCATATAGCGTTTATATACACAGTACAGATAAGGATTTCCTACAGCTTGTGAAGCCAAATGTCACAGTTGTAATGAGTAAATCCGATGGCGAACACAGAGTAACACCAGAAAACTTCATAGAAGAAGTTGGTGTCGGACAGGAATATTTTATTGACTTCAAGTCAATGATTGGAGATAAATCCGATAATATACCCGGCATCGAAGGTGTTGGTGAAATGACCGCAATTAAATATATCGACCAGTACGGTTCTTATGACCAGATTGTTGAAGCGATTAAGCAGAAACAACTGGAAAAACTGAAAAAGAACCAGCCGAGTAAAACTGATATGAAATTTGTTGATGGACAGGAATCCTTCAAGCTTGCAAAAGAGCTTGTAGACCTGTCTGTAAACTATAAGGATTTAAAATTGAGGGATTTAATCAAAGCTGGAGTTAAAGGTCTGAAATGTGACCTAGAAAAATGTCTTGAAATTTTGTCGGACAATAACGCTGAATCCAGCTATGATTTGATTGAAGCATTATGCGAGAGCAGAAAGCTGAAATAAAAATGGACAAAAAAATACCGTTCGCCAGAATCCAAGATGATTTTAAGGATTTTGACGAACGGTTTGATACGATGCGAGATGATGATGTATTCATTTCTGCTGATAAGATTATTGGTACGGATTTTGACGGGAATTATCGTGATGAAATCCGTATTGAAAACGCAGAAAAAAAAGCAGTAGGAGAAAGCCTTAAATCCGTAACTGATTATTACGAGGGCTTTTCCTACTGCTTTTCGATTAGAAATATGATAAAAAATGTACAAAAAAATTTTGGGGCGTAAACAGCCCCAAAATAGAAAGTTGGAATAATTATGAGCAATGACATAATGAAGGTTTCAAAGAATGATGTTTTGTCTGTTGATGAATACAGCCGTAAGGTTGCTGAACAGAATAGAAAACTTGCTTTATTGCGTAAGAAACAGTTGTATAGTAATTTAAAGTCTGCAACAGAATTACGCATTGATACGGCTAGAAATATAAAAAGCTGGATTGATACGCTTTCCGCAAAGATATTTTCTCCAGAAGCTATGGAGAAAATGGACATATCAAGAGCGATTCAGTTGTTCAAGTATGTTAATAATATAAACTTGAAAGTTCTTGCAGACAGCAATCGTCTTGAAGAAATATTGGGAAAATATTTACAAGCTGGGTTGCTTGATTCTGTGGATGAACATGGTGATGTCAAGACTAGCTCAAATGATGATATTAAAAATGAAGTTCTATCGAAGTTGAGAAAGCTTGTAGAGCTTGGAAATTCTGGAGAAGTAATCGATGCTGAAACTGTTGACGATGAGACTAAGTCCGATAAATCCGAAAATACAAATGATGAAGATTTGAAGATATTACAGGATGCTGAAAAAGCGATTGAAGATAATCTTGAAACAGATTCACAGACAATTCCAAATCCGTTTGAAGAAGATGAAGATGTTGATGATGGAACAGAAGTAGATTTCGACTTCGATGATGAAGAATAATTTGGACAAAAAAAAGACCGTTGTAGAATCGCTGGTTATTGTGTCTACAACGGTCTTTTCATTCCGATAAAAAAGTTATTGACAATTTATCTAATATTTTCAGTTAATAACATCAATTAGGCTATAATCTTATTATTTATAATATTACCAGTTTATTTTTCCGTCATTTAATATGGGAATATCAAACACGTACAATATTTCTTCTTTTTCTTCATCTGTGAAATCCGTTCCTAACATATTGTTCATATCATCAATTACTTCTCTTTTTGCGTGTGCAATGTCTTTAAGAATACAATCATTACAGTATGATATTTCTTTTGCCGCATCGGTAAGAGAATTATATGTCTTGAGATAATGTTTTAATAGTTCGAGATAATGCTCATTCAAATGCTTTTTTATCTTGGCATAAAGCTTTTTAAAGTACGCTCTTTCTTCTTTAAGACGACTGTTTAATGTTTTGTAGTTCGGTATTATCTTATTCATTATATTAATTCCTTTCTTAGTACTGGTTGTATTTTTCCATTTTTCCCTGTAGTTTTTCGATAAATGTACAAATATATTCTTTGACACCACGTTCAATCATTGCACTGATATTATCAACGTGTGAGTATGTTACAACAGTCTGTCCTTCTGTATGATTCAATACACGCAATATTGTCATTGTTTCACAATCCAGCATGAATGACATTTCACGTATCTTGAACGATAGTGTATATTCATCGATTACACTTACAATACCGTTGGTTATATTTTCAAATCCAATCTTTTCGTACAAGAACTTCTTTAATAATGGGGCTGCTTCGTGTGCTTTCATTAGTCAATTTTCCTTTCTAATAAATATTTATTTTCCTTTATTACATCAACAACAGCATTAAACAGTCTTGTTTTGCTGTTAAGTATGTTCGCAATACGTTCTTCAACAGTATTCTTGCATACAAGTTTATATATATTAACGGCGTTACGCTGTCCAATTCTATATACTCTATCTGTAGCCTGATTTTCTACGGCAGGATTCCACCATCTGTCATAGTGTATCAAGTTACAGGAATTTGTTAATGTTAATCCACAATTCCCAGCTTTAAGAGTTAGAACTATAAATGGATATTCTCCATTCTGGAATCTATTGCTTATTGATGTTCTTTCCTTTGCTGATAAAGTTCCGTCAATTATTATACCATCTTTTCCATACAATTTGTTAAGATTGTTACAAATCATTTCCGCAGTATTCCTGTATTGTGTGAATATTACAAATGGTTTGTAATTACTGTTTCGTATGATTTCCTTTACATATGCCAATTTTGACGGTTCTGTGTCTGTGTTGAATATCATTTGTGGATTGCCACATACCATTTTCAACTTAGACAGATATTTAAGAACAGTAACAGAACTTTCACGATTGTTTTCTGCTATATATTCGTCTATAACTGCATTGTACAGTTTCTTTTCATAATCACACATATCAACACTGACAATATGTTCGGTTTTTGATGGAAGGTCTAATGTATCGATTTCTGATTTCATACGTCTTATACAATATGGTCTTATACAGGATAATATTCTACACAATGGGATTTCTATTTTACACAATTCTTTAAAGTTATTATATGTTCCAAGAAGTCCCGGTTGAACAAAATCCATAATTGTCCATAAATCCATAAGAGTGTTTTCCATTGGTGTACCAGTCATTGCCATTCTGTTTTCAGCATCAATTATTCTCAATCTTGCTGAAGCAACTGTCTTGTGGTTTTTTATCTGCTGTGCTTCATCAAGAACTACTGTTGCATATGACCTACCACATACAGTAGGGTCACACAATACATCACCGTATGTTGCTATATATACACAACCGTTTCTAATTATAGAACCTTTATATGGATAACATTTTACATTTGGAGCAAATCTTTTGAACTCGTTAATCCAGTTTCCAACAACGGACTTAGGAACAACAACAAGGCTTGGCTTATCGGACTTTATACAGGATATTACACCGATTGCAGTTGCAGTCTTTCCAAGACCCATATCATCAGCCATAAGGATTCCCATGTTCTTTCCAAATGATTCTACTATATATTCAATAGCCTGAACTTGATGTGCCTTGAATACGTTATTTGTGTTATCAAATTTGAATGTTGATGTATATAGCTTTTCCTTGAAGAAGATTCTCTTTTCTGGAATATCTGCGATTTCAATTAGGAATGTTGCAATATTCCTACGTTTATTATGATGTTTAAGAACATCATAATCCGAATATACATATTTTCCGTTTATTTCAACATATGTATATGGATTCTTCTTCAGTTTTTCATATTCTTCTTGTGTCAGAGGGATTCCATCAATTACAAGATGTGTGAGAATATTTGTTCCATCTACATCTGCTTCTATCATTAATGCGTTTGGTGATAGCATATTGTCTGGAAGATGTACATAAATTCCATATCCTAGAAGTTCTACTGTTTTTCTTGCTATTGTAACAATAAAATTTTCTGTAAAATCATTATACTTTTTATTTTTCAGAACATAATCAATTAATATTAAATCATTATCTTTATATATTTTACTTGTAAATTCGTTATATATTTCATTATTCTTTATAACATCTTTATATTTCATATTATCTACTATAAATTCTATAGAATAGTTGTTTGTCTTTATTTTCCTTATATAGAGGTCTATTTTCATTTTGTTTGCTCATTTCTTTATTTTCCTTTCAAATTAGTTTTATATGTGTACTCTAAATTATTGAGAACACAAAAAATGTAACATTTGTTACAAACTTATTTCCTTTTACTGTATTGTTTTATAACATCTTTACAGAAGTTTCTAATCTGATTCATAAACTGTGCATATGTTATAAGTTTATTTCCATCGAAAAGACTTATTCTTGTATCTTCACTGAATATAGTTTCGCTGCAATCGTTATATCTGTCATACAT
>JAEEGL014475526.1_pt1 | contig 28646 bp, 25 predicted proteins | sample 9134231 | NCBI WGS metagenome assembly JAEEGL01 (sample SAMN16246548, study PRJNA631951) | gut metagenome | biome: gut microbiome; feature: rumen; material: fiber-attached | host: Bos | place: Iran: Karaj | collected 2018-10 | reverse complement strand
GTGCTGAAACTGTGCATATGATCATGATAATATACATGGTTGTTTTTAGTCATTTCAACAAAAAACTTCGCGTCGCGGATGTCGCTGAAATAATTCTTATACATATAATCTATTATGTCGTCTTCAGTTTCGTATCCTTCAAACGGTTCATAGATCTTATCAAGAACAAAACCTGATATTTCGGGGTCTTTTGCCGTAAGGGGAATGCACATGGAAAAGTCGGCGGAGGAATAAGATGTTTTATAATCATCCTGTCCTTTCGCATTCGGACCTACCGGCATAGGCAGAACGGCAAAGTTATCAATGCGGTATGCAAGCGAGTCTGTTGTGGAATAAATCTGCCATGAGCTCAGAAGAGTCATTACCGTTTCACCTTCTGCGACCATTCTCAGAAATTCGTCGCCCGAACCGTTACTCAGCACGTTCGATACGGTATCCCCGTAGAACCATTCGTAAGCCTGATTATACGCCTCAACTGCAGGCTGAGAGAAGTATCCGAGTGTGAAATTGCCGTTATCGTTGAAAGTAAAAACATCCACACCGTTAGACATTGCAAGTTCTCTTGAAAATCCTCCAAAGCCCGAAGCAAGAGAATATACGGGTTCGTTTGTTAGCTGATTTGTATGAGCATATGTTTTTATGCAGTTGTCAAATGAGCTCCAGTTCCATTCGGAATTCTCAAAAAGATCTCTCGGATCTGTTGCCTGAATGTTTGCAATGGCGTCTTCATTTACAACAAGAACGCAGTCTATCGAGTTGGAAAGTCTCATCGGATGCGCTGCCGGAAGCACACCGTAGATCCCTCCGTTGAACATCGTTGAAACCAGCATGTATCTGTTGCCCCATTTTGATTCGTCAAACACATCCAGACTGTCAAGTGTAACGAGGTTTACAAAGGCGTTTGCTCTTACGTAATTAACAAGGAAGAACGATTCCTCAGTGATAAAGTCGAAAAGATATACGCCGGCAACAGCGGAATTATACGCAAGTTCTCCGGATCTGTTGACATAATCAAATTTTATCTTGCAGTTATACTTTGATTGAACATCGTTCAGTCTCTGTCTTGCAAGATCGCCGAATTCCGTATTGTTCGTGTAACTGAGCGTTGAGTCGGCACCTTCAAAAAAATAGTCCTGCACAATACCCATTATAAGCGTTTGTCCCGCAAGGTCTACAGATGATTCCATTGCGGAATCGTCATATTCAGGCACGATCTCTTCAGGCGCCGCGCATGAAACGCAGAGAAGAAAGAAGATAATGCTTAAAACAGAAGCGATCAGTCTTTTCATTTTAAATCCGTTCCTTTTCTGAAATGATATGTAGTATTATAAATTATTTTTTCGTAAATGTCAATAAGTATTTGCGGCTTTTTACTGACAACGCATATCTCTTGTTCATTCTTCCTTTTCGTCTTCGTTTACGATCCTTACTGCGATCCTTTCTTCGGGATCGTCTATGCCGTTGTCGCTCAGCGCCTTACTGCAATTTTCGATAAGATCGAAATAAACGTCCCAGTATTTTGCCGTATCGCACCACGCCCTGACGGTAAAAAGATACGTATCGTCGTCTACGGCCGTCAGCCTTGCAAACGGTGCGGGATCTTCAAGAACACCTTCCGTATTGCTTGCTGCGCCGATAAGCACCGGTTTTACGATCTCCTGATCGATATCGTTTGTGATTTTGAAATCAAGGTCGACTCTTCGTATCTTTTCTGAGGTAAGATTCGTAATATTTGAGTTCATCAGATCACCGTTCGGCACAAGCACAAGTCTGTTGTCAAGAGTAAGCAGCTTTGTGTAAAAAATACTGATATCCTTCACAACGCCCTCGGCGTCCGAGACCTGAACGTAGTCGTTAAGTTTGAATGGCTTGAAAATAAGGATCAGAAATCCTCCCGCTAAATTTGCAAGCGACCCCTGAAATGCCAGTCCGACGGCAAGTCCTCCGGAAGCTATAAGTGCCGCAACGCTTGTCATAGGCACACCGAGTATCTCTACAATACCTATAAGCAGTAAAATGTAAAGAACGATTTTAATGATTTTTGAGATCACGGTTTTGACAGCAGGGTCAAATTTCGTTTTTTCAAACTGTTTTGCAGCAACTTTTGAAATCAGTTTGATAATTATAAGTCCGATCACCGCAACAGCAATGGCAAGCAGCACTTTGCCGCCCGATGTTGTGCCTATTTCGATAGACTTTTTGATAAACTCTTCCATAAAATCAACTCCGTTAATTGATCTGAATGATTTATTTATCCCCGATCCCGCCCTCGTCTGAACGTCGGCAATAGGTATTGACAATACATGATTACGGTGCAGATGTAACATTACAGGGCACATACATTGTAAATACGGAGATTCGAACTCCATGCGCGCCCTTGCGCACTACCACGACACAGTTCATTCTCAACTGCGGGAGATCATGCCCGCCCGGTCAGACTACTCACATTTTTCAAATCAGATCCGTCGTCCAGTTAAGGCTTTGTATCAGCTCGTCAGTTTCGCGAAGATGTTTGGCAAGATCGTCTGTTTCTTTTCTCAGCTTTGCAACGTCAACGGTGCTGTTGATCCTGATTTCCGTTTTTGAATATCTCGTCACTCTTGAGCTTGCCTCGTCAAGAAAGCTTCTCATTATCTTTATGCGGTTTGTCAGACAGTCTCTTTCGGCTATCAGCTCAGTGATGCTTTTCCCGTTGTATTTCGTTTCGTTGTTTGTTATGTTTATATGCGCAATAAGCTCTTCAAGCCTTAAAAACGCGCTGTTCAGTTCATCGATAAGCTCATAAGGGTTCTCATCAGGTTCGTCGCCTTCCTGAACTTTTGCATTCATATTCAGTCGTGTTGATAATCCGGATATTTTGCGCTGGATATCGGCTCTTTCCGACAAGGCAGTAGCTAATTTCATATGTTGATCATCCTTTCTGTTAAACCGTTGAGTTGTATTCCGTATAGGTAATATCTGCATTTGTTTTTACGGGTTTTTTTCAGTTTACCACATTTCACCCGTAAAGTCAATATAATTTTGTGTAAATATCAAATTGTAATCAATGTTTGAAGTTTGCTCCAATTCGTCAATATATTTATAAAATGACGATTTTTTTTATTGACTTGAAAAACCATAGGTGATAAAATATCTCGCTGAGAATGGGTAATTTCGACTAAATTTAAATTGTTTTATTCTCGTTATCGATGTTTTTACCAAATAATTCAACAATATTAACACATATGGAGGTTTTTTTATGAAAAAAATCATTTGTCTTGCGATCGCGGCCATAATGGTTCTTGCACTTTGTGCATGCGGAGAAAACGGCGCGAAATCCGATCAGGAACTTGCCGACGAGGCTGCAAATCTTATCGATGCTATCTATGTTCAGGCAAGAACAGATAAAACCGATGAACAGTGCGCAGCAGCAAAAGCTGCATGGGATGCGCTTACGGATGCTCAGAAAGAGCTTGTAAGCGGCGAGTATGCAGATCCGGATTATTTCGGAAGAGATACGGGCGATGCCTCGGCAGATGATCCGCGCAATGCGGACGAGATCGGCAAAAAAGAAATTCTTGTCGTCAGTTTCGGCACATCATTCAACGACAGCCGCGCAACGGATATAAAAGGTATCGAAGATGCTGTTGCAAAAGCATTTCCCGACTGGTCTGTAAGACGTGCTTTCACCGCTCAGATCATTATAAACCATATTCAGGCGCGTGACGGCGAAAAAATAGACAATATGACTCAGGCTCTTGACCGCGCGGTCGCAAGCGGAGTTGAAACTCTTGTCGTTCAGCCCACACATCTTATGCACGGTTCTGAATACGACGAACTTACAGGGGTACTTGATCAGTATAAAGATAAAATAGCCACTATAGTCGTAGCCGAACCTTTGCTTGGCGCAGTCGGTTCAAACGCTTCTGAAATAAATGAAGATAAAAAGAACGTTGCTGTTGCAATTACCGACGCTGCAAGAAAAGACGGAGGTTTCACTACTCTTGATGCCGTAGAGGAATCCGCTACTGCTTTTGTATTTATGGGTCACGGCACATCCCATACCGCCAAAGTTACCTATTCACAGATGCAGGCTCAGATGGATGAACTCGGATATAAGAACGTATTTATAGGCACGGTTGAAGGCGAACCTGAAGAAACTTCTTGCGAAGAGGTCATAAACCGCGTTCATGAGGCAGGATATAAAAATGTTGTTCTGCGTCCTCTCATGGTAGTTGCGGGCGATCATGCCAATAACGATATGGCAGGCGAAGACGATGATTCGTGGATAAGCATGTTCGAAGCTTCCGGTTATTTCGATAATATATATGCTCAGATTTCCGGACTCGGCAGACTTGCGGCTGTTCAGGAGCAGTATATTGCCCATACTCAGGCTGCGATCGACTCTATTGGCTGATTGGGTGAATTCGATTGAAAAAGTATTTTATTTTAATCGTTTTGGCTGTGGTTTTGGCTCTTTCGTCATGCAGCGGCAACACCGCGGATCAGGCTGGTATCAAACCGATTCTCAAGGATGGGGTTTACTCTGCGGAATTCAACACCGACGGCTCTATGTTTCATGTCAATGAAGCCTACAAAGGAAGAGGAATACTGACCGTAAAAGACGGGAAAATGACGATCCATATCACCATGCCGTCAAAAAATACAGTAAACCTTTTCCTCGGAAAAGCAGATGATGCGCAGAAAAACGGGGCGGTTCTCATCGACCCCACAGTCGATACTGTAACTTATGAAGACGGAATGCAGGAAGAAGTGTTCGGCTTCGATCTCCCCGTCCCTTATATCGGCGAAGAATTTGACTGTGCTCTGGTAGGCACGAAGGGCAAATGGTACGACCATAAAGTTTCAGTCGATGATCCTGTAAGGATTATTGAAGATGGGGAGTATACCGTAAATGTTACCTTGTCCGGAGGCTCGGGCAAAGCGTCTGTAAATTCGCCCGCAAAACTTATTGCGGAAAACGGGGTATATACCGCAGAGCTTGTATGGAGCAGCCCTCACTACGAATATGTAGTTGTTGACGGAATTCAGTATGACAGACTTGACAGAGAGGGCAATTCTGCTTTTCTTATTCCCGTTCGCATAGACGAGGCGATCAGTATCAGCGCTCTCACAACGGCAATGAGTACGCCTCATCTTATTGAATATACACTGTTTTTTGACGGTGAAACGATAAAGTAAAATGAATAACGAACTGCGGACCGGATTATTGTCGGTTTTCATGATCTTCGCCATTTCGGTGCTCAATTTATCCGGATGTAATACGGATCCCGTAAAAGATGGAAAATCCGGGCATATGCCGGCATTACTTTACAGTATGCCGCTTGACTATGCCACACAGTTTTCCGTTGATTATTACGAAAACGGATATAAACTGCTTTCTTTTGCGAACGGAGACAGAATTTTTATCGTTCCCGACGGAGCGGATATCCCATCGGGTCTTGACGCCGGAACAAAAATACTGCACTGTCCCGTCAGCAATATTTACCTTGCCGCCACATCGGCAATGAGCCTTTTTGATTCTCTCGAAATACTTGATGTGATCAGGCTCTCAGGCACTCAGGCAGACGGCTGGTATATAGACAACGCAAAAAAAGCAATGGTAGAAGGTAAAATCGTATACGCAGGCAAATACAATCAGCCTGACTACGAGCTTATTACCTCCGAAAAATGCCCTCTGGCAGTCGAGTCGATGATGATAGGTCATGCATCCGATATAAAAGAGCAGCTTGAAAACCTCGGAATTGTTGTTCTCACCGATCAGTCGAGCAATGAACCGCATCCTCTCGGTCGCGCGGAATGGATAAAACTATACGGCGCGATATTCGATAAGGAAGATATCGCCGAGAATGCATTCGGAGAACAGAAAAAATACCTCGATGATATTTCTCTGAAGAAAACGACCGATAAGACCGTTGCATTTTTCTATGTCAGCTCCTCCGGCAGAATTGTTGTAAGAAAAAGCGAGGACTATGTCAGCAAAATGATCTCCCTTGCGGGCGGCAGATATGCTTTCTCGGAAATAGGGGATAACACAACAAAAACATCTTCTGTTACCATCGATCCCGAGGCGTTTTACGCATCCGCGCACAATGCCGATATTCTGATATATAATTCCACAATAGGCAGCGAGATCGGCTCTGTTGAGGAGCTTATTGAAAAATGTGAGCTCCTTTCCGATTTTGATGCCGTAAAAAACGGAAACGTATGGTGCACTCAGAAAAATATGTACCAGGAAACTACGTCGCTCGGCGCTATGATAAACAGTTTTTACGAAATTTTTTCCGATGATTCCGGCAATCTTGAAGAAGTACCTTATTTATTTAAATTAAAATAACAAAAGAACAAAACAAAGGAAATTAAAATGAAAAAAAGCAATCTTAAAGCAATTTCATTGCTTCTTGCGGTCGTAATGCTTTTAACAGTATTTGCCGCTTGCTCAAACAATGATTCAAAACCCGAAAACACTGATAACACAACCGAACAGTCCCAGCAGAATGAGCAAACCGAAGAAAACTATGACGGCAAACTCGTATTCGATCATTCAATGGAACTCAAATATGCAAAATGTTTCTCCGTTGATTACTATAAGGGCGGATACAAGCTTATAAAGCTTGTTGACGATTCCGCAATTCTCGTTGTTCCCGAAGGAATGAGCGTTCCGGCAGATAAACCCGAAAACGCAGTCGTTCTTCAGCAGCCCGTATCAAACATTCTTGTTTCATCCACACCCGTCACATCTCTTATAAACTCCATCGGCGCGCTTGATTCCATATCTCTTACAACATACGATGCCGATTCGTGGTATATTGACGATGTAAAGCAGGCTATTCTCGACGGCAAGATCACCTATATCGGCGATTATAAAGCTCCGGACTATGAAATGATCACTGCTGCCGGCACAACTTTCGCATTTTTCTCAACAATGCTCACCGACGATGTCAAAGAGCAGCTTCAGAATATAGGCGTAGACGTTATTCTTGACCAGTCTGCTCAGGAAGATCATCCTCTCGCAAGAGTTGAATGGGCAAAGCTTTACGGTGCGATCTTCAATAAAGAGAAAAATGCCGAAACTGTGTTCAATACACAGGCAAACTATGTTGACGAGCTCTCAAAACTTGAAAAAACAGGCAAAACCGTCGCTATGTTCTATATAACGTCAAAAGGTGTTCTCTATGCAAGAAATGCTGATGACTACATGGCAAAAATGATAGCTCTTGCAGGCGGCGATTATGTTCTTTCCGATGTCGGAGTCGGTGAGACCGGAACCGTAAAAATGGAAATGGAAGCATTTTTCGACAAAGCAAAAGATGCCGACTATATAGTATATATATGGTCAATGGGCGGAAAACCCGAAACTCTTGCCGCATTTACCGAAAGAGCTGAGATCCTCAGCGATATGAAAGCAGTAAAAGAAGGAAATGTATGGTGCACAACACCCGATTATTTCCAGATTCAAAACACGATAGGCAGTATGATAAACGATATCAGACTTATGATGGATGCAGATGCTTCGACCGATAATCTGACCTATCTGTTCCGTCTTAAATAATGGGCGCTCTCAATAAAAACAATAATACGAATACCATGCGGTTCTGCATGGTATTCGTGTCATTTATAATTCTGTATATTCTTGCCGTTTTCTGGAATATTATGAGCGGAAGCGTCAATATTTCAGTCTCTGAGATGGCAGATATTATATTTAAGGGCGACGCGACAAACTCCGTTGCTTACAACGTGATCTGGAAGATCCGTCTTCCGAGACTCATGCTTGCTTCTCTTCTGGGAGGCGCACTTTCGCTTTCCGGATTTCTTATTCAAACATTTTTCAGAAATCCCATCGCAGGTCCGTTTGTTCTCGGTATATCGTCGGGAGCAAAAATGTTCCTTGCCGTCGTTACGATTGCAATGAACGGTTTTTTCAGCAGTATGCCGCTTTCTGTTACGGTTATAGCGTCTTTTGTGGGATCATTGCTGTCAATGCTGCTCGTTCTTCTTTTTACCGGCAGAGTTAAAAATATGTCAATGCTTCTTGTTATCGGTATAATGATAAGTTACATATGCTCCGCCGTAACTGACTTGCTGATAAACTTCGCGAATGAATCGGATATCGTAAATCTTACGCACTGGTCTCTCGGCAGCTTTTCAGCGGCGTCATGGCAGGATGTGAAAATATCCGCTTTTATAATCATTCCGGCATTTATCGCTATTTTCTGTTTTTCAAAGCCGATGTTCGCATATTCTCTCGGAGAAGAATATGCTCAAAGTCTTGGGCTTAACGTAAAGCTTTTCAGAGTTTTTCTCGTTATCGCCACAGGCATTCTTTCCGCATGTGTCGTTTCGTTTGCAGGACCGATTTCATTCGTCGGCATTGCGGTCCCTCATATAGCAAGAATGGTTCTTAAAACATCAAAGCCCATAATAATGATCCCCGCAACGTTTTTGCTCGGCGCGTTTTTCTGCGTTATCTGCGATCTTGCCGCAAGAATGCTTTTTTCGCCTACGGAGCTTTCGATCAGCACCGTTACAAGCGTTATCGGAGCGCCGATAGTTATCTGGCTGATGATATCAAGGAGAAAAAATGGAAACTGATAAGGAAAACACACGACTGAAGACTGACGTTGTTATTGAAAAAAAATACGATCAGCACGGCATTCCAAAACTTGAAATGAATTCCGCCACCGTCGGATATAATGGTGTACCTTTGATCTCCGATATCAATATTTCGGTAGAAAAAGGGGAGATAGTATCTCTTATAGGACCAAACGGAGCAGGCAAATCGACCATTCTTAAAAGTATCACGCGCCACCTTGCAATGATTGCCGGCACAGTTTATATAGACGGCAAAAATATGCGTGTAATGAACGGAAGAGAAACGGCTCTAAAAATGTCAGTCATGCTTACAGATCGACTGAAGCCGGATCTTATGACCTGCCGGGAACTCGTATCAGCAGGGCGCTATCCTTACACGGGCGGGTTCGGACTTCTTTCTCAGAAAGATAAGGATATAATCGAAAGATCTCTCGCTCGTGTAAACGCATTGGATATTGCCGATAAAGAGATCACTGCAATAAGCGACGGTCAGCGCCAGCGCGTTTTGCTCGCAAGGGCGCTTTGTCAGGAACCTGAAATAATCGTTCTTGACGAGCCTACATCCTATCTTGACATTCGAAATAAAATAGAGCTTCTCGATATCCTTTCGGAAATGGCAAAAAAAGAAAAAATAGCCGTTATCATGAGTCTTCATGAGATAGATCTCGCCGAAAGGATCTCCGATAAGATCGTATGTGTGAAGGGCGACCGTATATATTCATACGGCACAGCGTCGGAGATTTTTTCGGATACGAATATCGCGTCTCTTTACAATATTAAAAAAGGGCACTTTAATGCTCTTTTAGGCAGTATAGAGCTCAAAAAACCTCAGGGCAAAATAAAATGCTTTGTCGTTGGCGGCAACGGCACAGGTATTCCTTTTTACCGCGCATTGCAGAAAAAAGGAACGGCATTTGCGGCAGGCATTCTTCAAAAAAACGATATCGACTCTGCTGTCGCTCTCGCCTTGGCGTCGGAAATAGTTTTTTCGGAGGCATTCTGCCCCATTACGCCCGACCAGGTTTGCAGAGCAAAGCAGCTTATCGATTCCGTTGAATTTCTTGCGGACTGCGGATGTGAAACGGGAGAATACAACAAAGAAAATTCGGCACTTATCGATTACGCAAAAAATACGGGAAAGCATATTCTGAAATCTCCCGAAGAAATTGCGGAGGCGATTTTATGACTCAGCCCCGTGTGCTTATTGCCGGTACTTCAAGCTCAAGCGGAAAAACGACTGCAGTCTGTGCGCTCCTGTCTCTTTTGAAACGCAGAAAAACATCCGTCAGATCTTTCAAATGCGGGCCTGATTATATCGATCCGATGTTTCACAGATCCGTGATAGGCATAAAGTGCTCTAATCTTGATCCTTTTTTTTGTGATGATGATCTTCTCAGATATCTTCTTTGCGAAAACGCCGCAGGAAACCTTGCCGTAATAGAAGGTGTTATGGGATATTATGACGGAACGGGTGCTGTAGGCTCTGACAACAGCACATACTCCGTCGCATTAAAAACAGATACACCGGTTATTATCGTCGTTAACGCTAAGGGAGCTTCGTCTTCACTTTTAGCTGTGGTCGAAGGATTTATCAACTATCTCCCGAACAGCAATATCCGAGGCGTTCTTTTCAACAGAATGTCCCCGATGAACTACAAATACGTGTGTTCTCTTATGAAAATGCACTTTCGTGATTCTGTAATTCCCGTAGGGTATATCCCCGAACTTCCCGATGAGTGCCTTTTCCCTTCAAGGCACCTCGGTCTTGTAACTGCTTCCGAAATAAAGGATTTGCAGAAAAAACTTGATAAAATAACCGATATATGTGAAAATACCATAGACATAGATGCTGCCCTTTCCATTGCAGATAAAGCAGAAAAGCTCAACTACACGTCTCCGACGGTTCCGGCGCATGAAAAGATCAGGATCGCAGCGGCGTTTGATTCGGCTTTTTGCTTTTATTACAGCGATACTTTTGATCTGCTTAAAAAAATGGGAGCGGAAATAACGTTTTTTTCACCTCTGAAAAACGAACCTGTTCCGCAGAATGCAAACGGACTCCTGCTGGGCGGCGGTTATCCTGAGCTTTATGCCGACATCCTTGAAAAAAATGAAATATCCAAAAACAGTGTCTTAAACAGTATTGAAAGCGGTATGCCCGCAATAGCCGAATGCGGCGGATTTCAATATCTCGGAAAGACTATAGACGGGAAAAAAATGTGCGGATTTTTTGACAGCGAGAGCTTTTCTGCAAACAAACTCGTCAGATTCGGCTATAATACCATAACATCCGAAAAAGACGGCATTTTCGGCAAAAAAGGGACGTCCTTCAAAACTCACGAATTTCATTACTGGGACAGCACATTAAACGGAGACAGCTTTACTGCCGTAAAACCAAACGGCAAAAGCTGGAAATGCGCCTTTACCACAGATACGCTTTATGCAGGGTATCCTCATCTGTATCTTTGGTCAAACCTGCCTGCGGCAAATAATTTTTATAATAAATGCCTGGAATACAAGGAGAGAAAAATATGATCATCAACGACCCTAACGATATAGAAAAACGAAGCATGGAAATAATTGAGAGCGAACTAAAAATCGACATTCCCGACGAAAATAAGGCAGTAGTTAAAAGGGTCATACACTGCACGGCAGATTTCGATTACGCTGTCAACCTGCAGTTTTCCGAAAATGCCGTAAAAAAAGCACTGGAAGCGCTGAAAAACGGCTGTACTATAGTTACGGATACTCAAATGGCAAAAGCAGGCATCAATAAGCCTGCCGCAGAGAAACTCGGATGCAGCGTTTTATGCTATATGAGTGATCCCGATGTCGCTGCCGCCGCAAAAGAGCACGGAGGAACGCGTGCTGCAGCTTCTATGGAAAAAGCCTCATCGCTTGGCAGCAATGTTATTTTTGCGATCGGTAATGCGCCTACTGCTTTACTTAAACTTAAAGAACTTGCAGATGAAGGCAGAATATCTCCGAAACTTATTATCGGCGTTCCGGTAGGCTTCGTAAACATTACAGAATCAAAAGAGGCGATCATGACTACTGATATCCCGTATATCGTTGCAAAGGGTCGCAAGGGCGGTTCAAATGTCGCCGCGGCGATCGTCAATGCACTGATGTATCAGCTCACAAGATAATGGACAGTTTTATCACAAAAAACGGAAAACGTCTTCGCAGAGGATATACCACCGGTTCGTGCGCAGCCGCTGCCGCAAAAGCCGCAGCTATCATGCTCTTTGAAAACAGACAGCTCGATAAGGTATATCTTTTAACGCCGAACGGAACGGGTCTTTATATCACTGTTCACGATATCGTCAGAGATAAGAATACCGTTTCATGTTCAGTCGTAAAAGACAGCGGAGACGACCCGGATATTACGAACGGAATAAAAGTATTCGCAAAAGTCGAAAAAAAAGGCGGAAAAAACGAGATCACCGTCTGCGGCGGAGAAGGCGTCGGGGTAGTAACTAAACCGGGGCTCGACCAGCCTGTAGGCAATCACGCGATCAATTCCACACCGAGAAGAATGATCAGTGAAGAGCTTTTAAAAGTCTGTGAAGATAACGGATATAACGGCGGGCTGACTGTAACGATATCTGTTCCCGACGGTGTAAAGATCGCTGAAAAAACATTTAATCCGAGGCTCGGCATAATCGGCGGTATCTCTGTTCTCGGAACTACAGGTATCGTTGAACCCATGAGCGACGACGCCGTAGTCGAAACGATACGTACCGAGCTGTCTCTTCGCAGAGCGGAAGGAAAAACATCTGTATTGCTTGCGCCCGGTAATTACGCGATGGATTTTATCAGGGACGAGCTTCATATGAACGCCGACATAGCAGTTACAACGTCAAATTTTATCGGTGACGCGCTTGATCTTGCTTCGGAGAAAGGGTTTGCGTACGCACTTCTTGCGGGGCATGTCGGAAAGTTCATAAAGCTTGCCGGCGGATTATTCAACACTCATTCAAGATGGGGCGACTGCCGTGCGGAAATATTTGCCGCACACGCTGCAATGAACGGCGCAGATGCGGAAACCGTAAAACAGATCATGCATAGCGCGATGACGGACGATATGATATCGATCACCGAAAAAGCGGGTATTTACGAAAATGTCATGCGAAGTGTCATGGCAAAAATAGATGACAACATATCGCATCGCCAGCTCGGTAAAATGAAAACAGGCGTTATCATGTTTTCAAAAACATACAGCTCACTAGGCACAACTCCTGAAGCTGATAAAATACTCGAAATCATTCGAAAGGAATACGCATAATGGTACATATTGTCGGAGCAGGCTGCGGAGCGCCGGATCTGATTACTCTTCGCGGAAAAAAACATCTCGAAAATGCCGATGTTATCATATACGCCGGATCGCTTGTCAACGCCGAACTCCTTTCTTTTGCAAAAAAAGAGTGCGAGATTTACGACAGCGCAAAAATGACCCTTGAAGAAATAATCGATGTGATCGTTGCCGCTGAAAGCGAAAACAAAACGACCGTGCGCCTTCACACGGGAGATCCGTCCCTTTACGGCGCAATAGGCGAGCAGATACGCGAATTTGGCAGACACGGTATAGAATACGATATCACACCCGGTGTAAGTTCTTTTTCGGGTGCAGCGTCTTCGCTGAAAACCGAATATACTCTTCCGGATGTGTCTCAAACAGTTATTATAACACGAGCATCGGGCAATACGTCGGTTCCAGATTCGGAAAATCTCGCTTCACTTGCTAAACACCGCGCAACAATGGTCCTCTTTCTCAGCACAGGTCTTCTCGATAAGGTGACAAAAGAACTTATTGAAGGCGGATACTCTCCCGATACTCCCGCCGCCATAGTGTATAAGGCTACATGGCAGGACGAAAAAGTGCTTCGATGCACCGTTTCAACGCTTAAAAAAACGGCAGAAGAAAACAGAATAACAAAAACCGCGCTTATAACAGTAGGCGATTTCCTGACAAGTGATTTTTCAAGATCACATCTTTATGACCCTGATTTTTCAACAGAATTCCGTGAGGCTAAAAAGTGAATGTAAGTATTTTCTGCTATTCCGAATCAGGTTCCCGTATCGCAAAGGATCTTTGCGATATGTTTGGGCTTTCATACAGATCCGTACACTCAATAGAAAAATTTGCGTCCAAATACGGCTTTGTATCGCACAAAAGTATTGCTGCGGATATTGAACCGATTTTTAACGCAGGCGGCGCGCTTATTTTTATAGGCGCATGCGGAATTGCAGTGCGAACAATAGCCCCTTACGTGAAAAGCAAAACGACCGATCCTGCTGTTATAGTTATAGACGATCAGAAAAAATTCGTCATTCCGATTCTGTCGGGTCATATCGGCGGCGCAAATGAACTGGCAAGAAAAATCGCTGAAAATACAGGTTCTCTTGCCGTGATCACGACCGCTACGGACGGAGCGAGCAGATTTTCATGTGATTCATGGGCTTTTACGCATAACTGCACTCTTTCTTCAATGAAAACAGCAAAAGATGTGTCTGCAGCAATTCTCGAAAGCGATATTCCCGTTTCCTCTGAATTTCCGTTGCCGAAATCTCTCCCGTCAGGGCTTTTCCCCGGCAATAACGGTGAAACAGGTATTTATATCGGTATAAAAAAGGCATCTCCGTATTCAAATACTTTACGTATTATACCAAGAGTCCTTACGGTCGGTATAGGCTGCAGAAAAGGCGCAAAAAAGGAAGATATATCATGTGCAGTCAGAACAGTATTTGAGAAAGCAGGGTTGGAGTTAAGAGCAGTAAAGCGCATTGCTTCCATAGATGTGAAAAAAAATGAAGAGGGGCTTCTCTCTTTTTCGGAGGAATTGAAAGTTCCGGCGGTTTTTTTCAGCGCTGATGAGCTAAACTCGGTCAAAGGCGATTTTGAAGATTCGGAATTCGTAAAAAAAACTGTCGGTACGGGAAATGTCTGCGAACGTTCCGCTGCGCTTGCAGGCGGCAGAATTATAATCAGGAAAACAGTTGAAAACAGCGTTACGGTTGCAGTTGCGCAATGTGATTGGGAGGTCTTATTTTGAAAAAAATATACGTGGTCGGTATAGGCGCAGGAAATTATGAAGGAATGACGGTCGGCGCCGTCAGAACACTCGAAAAAGTTGATGTAATAGTGGGATACACAGTATATATCGACCTTATAAAACCTTTTTTTGCCGACAAATCGTTTATATCCACTCCAATGATGAAAGAGACCGAGAGGTGCAGGATCGCGCTTGAAAAAGCGGCTGAAGGAAAGACCGTTGCCATGATATGTTCAGGCGATGCGGGAATTTACGGTATGGCGTCACCGATCCTCGAGCTGGCGGAAGAATACGGAGTTGAAACCGAGATCATTGCAGGAGTTACGGCAGCATCCTCCGGCGCAGCGCTTCTTGGTTCTCCCGTAACATGCGATTTTGCCGTTATCAGTCTTTCTGATCTTCTCACCCCATACGAAACAATAATGAACAGAATTGAAAACATTGCAAAAGCCGATATGTGCATGGTTATTTATAATCCGTCAAGCCGCAAACGCTCGGATTATCTGCAGCGTGCTTGCGATATAATCCTTAAATACCGTTCTCCAAACGCCGTATGCGGCGTCTGCCGCAATATAGGCAGAGAGGGACAGAATTACGAAATAACAACTCTGTCAGAACTGACAAAAAAGGAAATTGATATGTTCACGACCGTTTTTATAGGCAATTCAACAACGAAAACCGTTGGCGGCAGAATGGTCACTCCTCGGGGATACAGTTATGAAAAATAAGATCTGTGTATTTGCCGGCACTACCGAAGGCAGGCGTATAGCTGAGATTTTAAACGGTGCGGCTGATATTACCGTATGCGTCGCAACAGAATACGGAGAAGTTCTTCTTGACCATATAAACGGAATAACCGTCCATACGGGAAGACTCGACGAGGCCGAAATGGAAATTTTTTTTAAAAACAACGATTTCGAACTCATTATCGACGCAACTCACCCGTATGCTGTAATAGCAACGAATAATATCCGCCTTGCCGCAGAAAAATGCGGCGTCAGACTTATGCGGATATTGCGCAGTGTCGAAACCCATGAAGCGAACGCCGTTTATGTGTCATCGGTTACTGAGGCAAGAGATTATCTTGCAAACAGAGAGGGCAATATCCTTCTTACAACAGGTTCAAAAGAGCTTTCTTCTTATGTCGGGCTCGATATGCAAAAAGTCTGGGCGCGCGTTTTGCCGTCCCATGCTTCGCTTGATTTGTGTGTAAAAGCCGGCATTCCTTCATCTCACATCATAGCGGCTCAGGGACCGTTTTCGTATGATATAAATCTTGCGCAGCTCAGAATGATAAATGCAGAATATCTTGTTACAAAAGCATCCGGAACAAGCGGAGGATATGAGGAAAAAATAAAGGCGGCGCTTGATCTCGGCGCAGTTCCCGTTATTATCGGAGAACCGCCTCAGGATTGCGGATACACTCTTGATGAGGCGATCAAAGAACTTGAAAAAGAATACGATATTCAAAAAAGAGTTATCAACATAATCGGCATGGGGCCCGGCAGCGAAAATCTTCTTACGGTTGAAGCAAAAAACGCATTGAGCGAATGCGATGCGATAATAGGGGCAAAATCAGTCGTGAACGGAATATCTGTCAGAAAACCGGTCTTTTTCGAGTTTTTGCCCGAAAAAATCATGGCTGTTTTAGCAAACAATCCCTCTCTCCGTAAAATTGCCGTAATTATGCGCGGTGATACAGGCTTTTTCAGCGGGACAAAAAAAATTACAGATGCTTTCCGTAACGAATGTGTCCGCATATTTCCGGGCATTTCGTCAGTTTCCGTTTTTGCCGCGAAACTCGGCATTAACTGGGATGACGCCGCTCTTGTGAGCATGCACGGACGTTATCACAATATCGTTCATACAGTCCGTGTAAACAAAAAAACGGTCGTTCTTGCGGGCGGGAGCAATTCTGCGGACGTAATATTAAAAAAATTGTTTGACTACGGATTCAGCTCCATGAATGCGGCGGTAGGAGAAAAGCTTACATACGAAGATGAAAAAATATCTGTCGGCACTGTCGGCGAACTGAAAGACAAAAAATATGACGATTTGTCTCTTGTATATATTGAAAATCCCGAACCGCAAAATATAATGCGTATAGGAATTGACGACTCTGAATTCATTCGGGGCGATGTTCCTATGACAAAATCCGAGGTGCGCGCCGTTTCGCTCGCCGAGCTCTCGCTTTCGTCAGACTCCGTTGTCTGGGATGTCGGGGCAGGGACCGGGTCGGTTTCCGTTGAATGTGCTCTTTGCGCATTTGGCGGAACGGTTTATGCTGTCGAAAAAGAAGAGGATGCCGTAAATCTCATCAGCCGGAACAAAATAAAATTCTATGCCGACAATATAGAAATAATAAAAGGAAAAGCGCCGGATGTCCTTTCCGGTCTGCCGTCGCCAACACATGTATTTATCGGCGGCAGCGGCGGAACACTTTGCGAAACAATAAAAACAGTCCTTCAAAAAAATAAAGAAGCAAAAATAGTCGTCAATACCGTTACTCTTGAATCGTTGCATGAAGCATATGAATGCGCCGAAAAGTTCGGATTCAGAGATTTCAGGTGTATATCTGTCAATATTTCCCGCAGCCGGAAGATCGGCAGATACAATATGATGTGCGCGCAGAATCCCGTAACGGTTTTTGTGATGCAGGGAGGAGAAAACTGTGATTAAACTGCTTATTCTTCAAACTGCGGCGATTATAGTGGGATTTATAATCGATTTTTTTGTCGGTGACCCTTATTCCATCCCTCATCCTGTCGTCTATATAGGCAAATGGATATCTTTTTTTGATAAAAAATTCCGCTGCGGAAAACCGAAGAGCGATTTCCGATACGGTGTCGTTACGGTTTTGCTTGTAACTGCAATATCAACGGTGATTCCCGCATCAGTTTTACTTGCGGCATGGTTTATTCATCCCGTTTTGTATTTTGTGATCAACTGTATAATGTGCTGGCAGCTTCTCGCGGCAAGACAGCTTGTAAAAGAAAGCATGAAGGTTTGCGGCGAACTGAAAAAGAGAGATATCGAAGCGGCAAGAAAAGCTGTTTCATATATTGTCGGAAGAGATACTGACGTTCTCGATAAAAACGGTATTTGCAGAGCGGCTGTCGAAACGGTTGCCGAAAATACATCGGACGGCGTAATAGCTCCCCTTATCTGGATATTTCTTTTCGGCGCAGTCGGCGGATTTTTTTACAAATCCGTCAATACCATGGACTCCATGATAGGATATAAAAACGAAAAATATCTTTATTTCGGCAGAGCTGCGGCAAAAACCGACGATTTCTGCAATTTTATTCCTTCAAGGATATCTGCTTTTCTTATGATTGCAGCATGTCCGTTTTGCAAACTTGATATGAAAAACGCATACAGGATCTTTTGCCGCGACAGAATGAAACATGCAAGTCCCAATTCAGCGCAGACCGAATCAGTTTGCGCCGGTGCCCTCGGTGTCCGTCTGGCAGGAGACGCGGTTTACGGTGGGGTAGTGCATAAAAAGGAGTATATAGGCGATTTTTCGCGTGAAATTGAACCTGACGACATAAAAAAAACAGGCAACCTTATGTATGCGGCATCTTTTATCATGCTTCTTGTCGGAGTGATCCTGAGAACGGCGGTGATCCTGCTTTGCTTATAAACAAAACAAATCCTCACGGAGGGGATATTTACAACAACAGAGTGTTGTATGATTTTTCATCAAACCTCAATCCCTCAGGCATGCCGGATGCCGTAAAAAAAGCGGTCGCAGAATCGGCAGAACTCAGCTTGCGTTATCCCGATGCGTATTGTCACAAGCTCAGAAAAAAAATCGCAAAGTCGGAAAATATACCGTATGAACGTATCATATGCGGCAACGGTGCCGCCGAGCTGATCTATTCGTATGCGTATTCTTTAAACAAAGATCAGCCTGCGCTGATAATCTCTCCTACATTTTGCGAATATGAAAATGCGCTCAAAGCAGCAGGTATCGAAACAAAACATCTGATCCTTTCGGAAGATAACGGATTTTGCCTGACCGAAGAGCTTATACCGGATGATCTTTCGGAATACTGCGCCGTTTTTGTCTGTTCTCCGAATAATCCAACGGGAATGACGGTAAAAAATGAAATTATCGTTAAACTTTGTAATTTATCCGCCCGTATTTTTGCGGATCTTTGTTTCCTTGATCTGTCAGACTGCCCGGATTTATATGATATTCCGGCGCTGATCGAAAAATATCCCGGACTTACAGTTTTGAAGGCTTTTACGAAAAACTATTCAATGGCAGGCATAAGGCTTGGTTATGCCATGTGTTCAGACATTGCTTTTCTTGAAAAAATGTCCGAAAAAACACAGTGCTGGAATGTCTCCGCAACAGCTCAGCAGGCAGGTGTCGCGGCACTGGACTGTGTTGAATGGCTCAACTCTTCCGTGAAAATGATAAAAGAGGAAAGAAAGCGTGTTTTTGAAGCAGTTTCATCAGTCGGAATAAAAGTGTTCCGTGGAAAAGCCAATTTTCTTCTGCTTCATTCCGAACTCGATCTTAAAACACTGCTCCTGAAAAAGGGAATACTTATACGTGACTGTTCCAATTATATCGGTTTGTCAAAAGGATATTACCGCATAGCGATAAGAAAGAAAGAAGAAAACGATATACTTATATCTGCTCTGAAAGAGGTCGTCGAATGAAAAAAGCAAAACCCGTTATGATACAGGGAACAATGTCCAATGCGGGCAAAAGTCTCATCTGCGCTGCTCTATGCCGTATTTTTAAACAGGACGGATACCGTGTAGCGCCATTTAAATCCCAGAATATGGCGCTGAATTCCTTTATTACCGAAGAAGGACTTGAAATGGGGCGCGCTCAGGTCGTTCAGGCTGAAGCTGCAGGTATCAAACCGTCAGTTCTTATGAACCCGATTCTGCTCAAGCCAACTACCGACGTCGGATCGCAGGTCATTGTCAACGGTGAAGTCCGGGGCAATATGAAAGCATCCGATTATTTCAGGTATAAAAAACAGCTTATACCCGATATAATGAATGCATACCGCAAACTTGAATCGGAAAACGATATTATCGTTATAGAAGGGGCTGGAAGTCCTGCCGAGATCAACCTCAAGACCGATGACATAGTCAACATGGGTATGGCAAAAATGGCAAAGGCTCCGGTCCTTCTTGTCGGTGATATCGACAGGGGAGGTGTGTTCGCTCAGCTTTACGGCACTGTTGCCCTGCTCGATAAAGATGAGAGAGATATGATCAAAGCAACCGTGATCAACAAGTTCAGGGGCGATAAAACTATCCTTGCTCCGGGCCTTGATATGCTTTACGATCTCGTTAAAATTCCGTGCGCAGGCGTAGTGCCGTATGTGCATGTTGATATAGACGATGAAGACAGCCTCAGCGAACGTCTTTCTGCGGGAATGAGAAAAGAAATCGATATAGCGGTCGTTCTTCTTCCGAGAATATCGAATTTTACCGATTTTTCGCCTTTTTCACGGTTTTCTGGCGTGTCTCTCAGATATGTAAAAAATCTTTTCGAGTTAGGTTCTCCGGATATGATCATAATTCCGGGAACAAAATCAACGATGTCCGATCTGAAATGGATGAGACAAAACGGCATGGAGGCTGAGATACTGAAAAAAGCATCCCGCGGTACTCCCGTTTTCGGTATCTGCGGCGGGCTTCAGATGCTCGGAAGAAAAATATCGGATCCTTTCAATACCGAGGGCGGCGGTGAGATAAACGGAATGTCGCTTCTTGATATCGAAACCGTATTTGCAGAGCAGAAAACAAGAACTCAGACAGACGGTGTGTTTGAAGGGGTAAAAGGCATTTTCGGCTCGCTGAACGGACTGCATTTCCGAGGATACGAAATCCATATGGGGCAAAGCACGAATGCGTCTGCCGTTATTCAGAACGGCAATGTATACGGCAGTTATATTCACGGTATTTTTGACGAAAACGATATAGCTGAATCAATAGTCAGGGCGCTTTACAAAAACAGAGGCATCGAATTTAATGAAAACGCGGTTTTTGACATCCGTTCATATCGCGAATCGCAGTATGATATCCTTGCGTCTGCGGTCCGCGAAGCAATGGATATGGATCTGATATACAAAATACTGGAGGAAGGTATATGATACATCTGTATTACGGCAACGGCAAAGGTAAAACAACCGCCGCGTGCGGACTTGCAGTTCGCGCCGCGGGAAGCGGCATGAAAGTGTTGTTCACTCAGTTTTTCAAAAACGGAAAATCATCCGAAATAAGCGTTCTTTCTTCGCTGAATAATATAAAATGCCTTTTCCCCGCCTCATGCTTCGGAAGATATAAAAACATGACGGATGAACAGAAAGAAGAAACCAAAAAAATATACGGCAGTTTATTGTCCGAAATAACCGAAAAAGCAGCTGATTTTGGCATGATAGTCCTTGACGAAGCGATCTCCGCCTACAATTACGGTATCATTCCGCACGATGTATTAAAAGAATTTCTCAGCAGAGAAAAAAACAGATGCGAAATAGTATTAACAGGCAGAAATCCTTCCGAAGAACTCCTGGACCTCGCAGATTACGCCACGGAAATGCGTAAAGAAAAACATCCTTTCGACAAAGGCATAAAGGCAAGAAAAGGAATAGAATTTTAAATATGAAGATCAGCGATCATTCTGAAAACGAATTGCAGAATATTATACATTCGATAAAAAACGCCGATAAAGAGGCAATGAAAAGCGCAAGAGAAAGACAGGATAAACTTGCAAAGCCTCCTCGCAGCCTCGGCAGACTGGAAGATCTTTCCGTTCAGCTAGCCGGAATTACCGGAAACGTAAAAAACGAGTTCAAAAATAAATATATTCTTGTTTTTTGCGCGGATAACGGGGTAGTTGAGGAGGGTGTTGCAAGTGCGCCTCAGTCAGTCACCGTCGCACAGGCGGTAAATATGACAAAAGGAAAAACAGGCGTTGCAGTGCTTGCAAAAAAGTTCGGCTGTATTTTAAAGGTATTCGACGTCGGTATCAATTCAGAGATCCGCGATCCCGCCGTTATCCCTGCGAAAATTGGCTACGGAACACGAAATATATGCAAATCCGCAGCTATGACGCATGATGAAGCTTTAAAGGCACTTTTCACGGGCATTGAATCTGTAAAAGGATCTGCCGGGGAAGGCGCAGATATAATAGGCATCGGCGAGATGGGAATAGGCAATACGACCACATCGTCTGCTGTCCTTGCGGTGCTGTCCCAAAAGCCCGTAAAAGAAATAACAGGCCGCGGAGCTGGTATCACGGACGATTCATATTATAAAAAACTGTCGGTGATAGAAACTTCGATCGCACTCAACAAACCGAACAAAAACGATATCATTGATATCATTTCCAAGGTAGGCGGATTTGATATCGCGGCAATGACAGGAGCGTTCATCGGCGCTGCTCAAATGAGACTGCCTGTTGTTATTGACGGATTCATATCCGCTGTTGCCGCCTTATGTGCATACAGATTGTGTCCCGCGGTAAAAGATTATCTTATCCCGTCCCATGCGTCGTTTGAGATCGGATATAACGTTGCGATGAATGAACTCGGCATTGCGCCTCTTTTTGATCTCGGTATGCGACTCGGAGAGGGGAGCGGATGTCCCATTTCGATGATGATGGTCGATGCCGCATGCGCCGTAATAAACGATATGGCTACGTTTGACGAGGCAGCTATCAACGATTCGTATCTGGATACTATAAGAAATACCGATGCTTTTACCGTGAGAGGAGAATAATAATGAACGTTTTTATCTCAGGCGGCTGCAAAAACGGCAAATCAGGCTTTGCTCAGGATATCGTGGTAAGGCTTTCAGCAAACAGACCGAGATATTATGTTGCAACAATGGTCCCGTATGACGAAGAAGACCGCAAACGTATCGCGCTTCATATCAGTGACAGGGCAGATCTCGGCTTTACAACGCTCGAAACAGCGCGAGATATCTCTTCATGCCTTACAAAAGCGGAAAAAAACGGGACGTTTTTGATTGACAGTGTTACTGCGCTTCTTCTGAATGAAATGTTTCCCGATACTCATTCGGGCAATGCGGACGAACATGCGCTGCAAAGATGTATTGACGGACTTCTGAAAATTACCGAAAATGCAGAAAATGCGGTTTTTGTATCCGATTATATTTATTCCGATGCGATAAGATACGACTCCTTTACCGAAAATTACAGAAAATCTCTTGCCGCAATAGATAAAGCTCTCGCAAAGGCATGTGATACCGTGATAGAGCTTTGCGCCGGCAATGTTATATTTCACAAGGGGAGGATCGAACTGTGAAGAAATATCTGAATGCATTTTTTATGTGTTTTACTATGTTCTGCGCCATTCCAAGTCCTTTTCATAACTGGGACGAGGAATCGAGACCGCTTATGACTCTTTTCCTTCCTTTTGTCGGAGCATGGATAGGGCTTTTATGGGCATTGGCAGCATTCGCAATATCATATTTCAATATCCCTCTTCTCGTAGGGGCGATCATTCTCACCGCATTTCCTGTCATTATTACAGGCGGTATGCATATGGACGGGTATCTTGATGTTGTTGACGCAGTAAAATCATGGCGGGACATTGAAGAAAAAAGACGGATACTTAAAGATCCGCATGTCGGTTCATTTGCCGTTATTTCGGCAGTGATCATGATATTGGCGCAATTCGCGCTCTTTGCTTCTGCCCGAGACACGGTAAACCCGTTTGCGCTTATCATTATACCGACAGTTTCACGGTGTATGGCGGCTATATGCGTCACGTTGTTAAGACCGTTGTCTGTAAGCGAATATTCGGGAGCATACAGAAAAGGAATAAAAAAATCACACATAGTTTTTCTGTTCATTCTTTTCGCTGTTACAGTAGCCGCAGGCTTCTTTTTTCTGGGAAAATACGGTTTTGCGTCTCTTGCGGTATCCGCAGGATATCTTCTTTCCCTTTTTCGGGCTTTTCGCTCGCTTGACGGCATGTCCGGAGATATTTCCGGCTATTCTCTCGTTTTCGGTGAGCTTTGCGGAATAGCCGTTTACGCTTTGATATAGGAGGACAGAATAATGGATTTAATAATCGGCGGCGCTTACCAGGGTAAGCTTGAATATGCAAAAAATAAATATAAACTTGATGATTCCGATATTTATACCTGCTCTGAAAACGAAACGTTATCTTTTGACAGAAAATGTATAAACGCCATTCAGGAATATACGCTTTATTGCGTTAAAAATTCCGTTGATGCCGTCGGCGAGTTCAAGGCAAACAGGGAAAAGTGGCAAAACAGCGTTCTTATATGCGATGATATTTTTTGCGGCGTTGTTCCTCTGGGAGCGGATATGCGCGCATGGCGCGAAACAACCGGTCGCCTCTGTGCATATCTCTCATCTCAGGCAGACACCGTTGAAAGGATTTTTTGCGGACTGGAGCAGAAACTGAAATGAAACTTATTCTTATGCGCCACGGAAAAACCGAGGCAAACGAAAAAAGGCTGTATTGCGGAAAAACAGATATATCACTTTCGGATAAAGGGAAAAATGAGCTTCTGCAGAAAAAAACCGAAGTTCAATTCCCGGATATTTCCGGTATGAGCGTTATCACAAGCGGAATGAAACGATGCGAAGAAACTCTTTACGTTATTTACGGAATCGTTCCTCACTCTGCGGATGCTTCATTTTGCGAAATGGATTTCGGAAAATTTGAAATGCGCTCGTATGATGAAATGAAAAACGATCAGGAATACATCGCATGGATAAGCGGCGACAACGAAGCAAACGTTACGCCCGGCGGCGAAAGCGGTAATATGATGAAAAAGCGTGTTCTTGAAGGACTTCAAAGGATATTATCATCAAAAACCGATACTTTTCTTGTAACGCACGGCGGAGTTATTGCTGATATAATGGAATTTCTTTTCAGCAGCGAAAAGAAAAACCGATACGAATGGCAGCCACAGGCAGGCGGAGGCTATATTTTAGATATCACAGGGAACGGTAATTCATATAAACCATTTTAAAAAAATCCTCTTTTGCATAAATCAGCAAAAGAGGATTTTCTGTCATTTTTAAATATCAGACGATCATAAAATCAGACTGGAGCGGCAGATCGCTTGAACTTCTGCCAACCATCACTCTCATCTGTCCGGGTTCAACCACCCACTCAAATTTCGGGTTCAGCGTTCTGAAAGCAAGAGTGCCGAGCTCTATTTCCACACGCTTTGTTTCTCCCGCCTTTATAGCAACTCTTTCAAAACCTTTCAGCTCAAGATCGGGTTTTACAACTGATGCAAAGTAGTCCCGAACATAAACCTGTGCTACTTCTTCTCCGTCTGCATTACCCGTATTCGTAACATTGAAAGATACCTTCAGAGTTTCGTCGGTTTTGATTTCAGTTTTGGAAAGCTGCAGATCGGAATACTCAAAAGTTGTATAAGAAATACCGTAACCGAACGGGAAAAGAGGCTCTCTGTCTATTCCCTCAACGTATCTCTTGCAGCCTGCGGGTCGCTTGCTGTAATATACGGGTATCTGACCGAGATGCTTCGGAAAAGATATCGGAAGTCTTCCTGCCGGATTTATTTTTCCGAAAAGAACGTCTGCGATCGCACGTCCTCCGAGTTCTCCCGCAAAAAATGCCTGAACGATTGCCGGTATATGCTCGTTTTCCCACATCAGCGTCAACGGACGTCCGCTCTGTAAAACAAGAACAACAGGCGTTCCCGTTTCATAGATAGCTTTCAGAAATTCAGGCTGTTTTCCCGGAAGATTGAGATCGCATCTGTCAAAGTTTTCTCCCGTTGTGATCTGCGGGCAGTCGCCTAACGATACTATCGCAACATCTGCACCTTTTACGGCATTTAATGCTTCATTGATATCCGCGGTTTTTTTCTGCCAGCCTAAAAGGACCTGAGGTCCGCGTTCATCGTTTCTGTATTCTATTCTTATTTTATAATCTTTTTTCTCGAATTTGAACGGAACGAGCGAATCGCCCTTTTTGTCGCCCCATGCATCGATTATGAGCTCATCGTCTATCCAGAGTTTTATGCTGTCCTTGCAATAAAATCCGATATACGCATCTTCATCATACGGAAATGCGATCGTTCCGGTCCATATCGCAGAGAATCGCGAATCAACGCAATCTGCAACTTTATTGGCAATGAAACTGAATTCTATGCAACGTTCATTAACTTCAAGAACAGGTTTTCCTACAGGTGCATCGGGATTGTTGAAGTATTGACCCTTAAGTTCTTTGAACCATTCATCCGGTATCCTTTCAAGAGTAAGATCCTTAAATTCGCAACCCTTTGCATATACAACTTCGGTCTCGTCACCGACTATCTCCTTAACTGAACTTAAAAGGGTGATTTTATCGTATCCCGAACTGTCAACAGTGTAATCGCCGAAATTCAGCTTGTCTGCAGTCGGACCTACTACCGCTATTTTTTTCAATCCTTTTTTCAGAGGCAGAAGACCGTTTTCGTTTTTCAGCAGAGTGACTGATTTAGCCGCAATACGGTATGCAAGGTCTTTGTGGGCGTCACAGTGGAAAACTTTTTCTTCAAGGCTTTCATCTATATACGGATTTTCGAAAAGACCGAGATCGAACTTAACTCTCAGCACTCTCGCAACGGCTGTATCAAGAGTTTCCTGTGCGATTATTCCTTTTTTGACCAGATCAACTATTGTTCCCTGATAAAACTCATTTGTAAAGTCGTAAAGCTGAACATCCGTTCCGGCTTCAAGAGCCATCTTTATCGCGTCTTCTTTCGTCGCAGCAACTTTATGTTCTTCGTGAAGCATCGAAATAGCGCACATATCCGAGCGGACAAATCCTCGCATACCCCACTGGTCTCTCAGAACATCTGTAAGAAGTTCATGGTCCGAGGGGAGGGGCTGACCGTCTACTGAACTGTAAGAGCACATAACGTTGTATGCCCCGGCATCCTTGACCGCTGCTTCAAAAACAGGCTGACAGTATTCAAAAACCTCATGCCTTCCCATTGCTGCGGGAGCGCAGTTATGACCGCCTATCGGCGCACCGTATGCAGTGTAGTGCTTGAGTCCGGCGGCAACTTTGTCGGGCTTTGATATGTCGTCACCCTGCATTCCTCTGACTATATAGTAAGCAAATCTTGAAGAGTGGTAGGTATCTTCCCCGAAGTTTTCTTCCGTTCTGCCCCACCTTGGCTCTCTCGCAAGATCACATACGGGATTCCATGTTTCCTGAATACCGCAGGCTCTTGCCTCTCTTGCTATAGCGGCGCCCATCTCTTCGCCGAGCGAAGGATCAAAGGTTGAACCGAGCGCGATCTGCTGCGGAAAAACAGTTGCGCCTATTTTGCCGTAGCCGTGAAGAGCTTCTTCGCAGCAAAGGAACGGAATGCCCAGTCTCGTTTCGTTTACCGCATAGTGCTGTAAATCATTATACAGTTTTGCGTTGCTTTCTCTTAACTGGATTATTCCGTACGGATTGTCTCCCATTGCTTTTTTCAGATTTTCATAATTAAGAACAAGCTTTCCGGTTTTCTGATCTTTTCTCGTGATACCTGAAGCCCAGTATGCATTAACATCGGGCGAATATGATTCGTCTATCTGTCTTGCTTTTTCTTCAAGAGTCATTCTTGAGATCAAGTCGGCAATTCTTTCTTCAACAGGTAAAGAACTGTCTTTGTATTTTATCATTATCGTTTCTTCTCCTTTTTTTTCTAAATGATAGCATATTATTCTTTTTTTGTCAAGAAAAAAATCTGATCAATATTTTGTCTGATTGCCTTAAAAAATTGTCTGTGAACAGCTTGCTCCCAAAGTATACTATTGATTCGGGTTGACAATTTCCTTAAATTGCGCTATATTATTAATGAAAGATGAACAGAAAAAATGATATGTATTCCGAGCTTTTGAAAAGGAGCAATAAAATGAAAAAGATGGCTGTAATCTTGCTGATCGTAATGTTTTTTCTTTCCGCATGCGGAACAAATGAGGTCGAACTCGTTCCCGAATACGATATTCCATCAGATTCTACCGATCTTGGCGGCTTCACTTTGGACTGGGGCTTTTCAATGAGCGTATACAGTGAGAATACTGATAATGTGTTCGGCTATATCCCCGGAACGGAGTTCGCCGACACGGTGACTGCACGGAAAAAACAGGTCGAAAACAACCTGAACTGCAAAATATCCGTTTTTAACGATTCAAATTCATCGGTTATCCGTTCAAAGCTGAATGCCGCGATAGCCGGCGGCGCTCATCTTTTCGACCTTGCAACTGCAGACAGCAGCGCGATCTCTCCGTTCGCGAGAGCAGGCTCTCTTTACGGACTCACATCGCTTCTCGATGTGGAAAACACAGATAAATGGGGCACTCCAAGCATGCTTATGCCAATGCTATGGAAAGATGACCTTTACGGGGTTCTGCCTTTTGCATGGCCAAATCTCCTCTACTCCTTTGCCGGTCATATTATTGCGGTAAATGAAAGTATAATAACAAGATTGGGCGAGCCTGATCCGAGGGAATATGTTGAAGCTCTTGAATGGACCTGGGATAAATTTGAAGAATGCCTCGAAAAATATGCATATCAGGAATCTGACAGAACGGTATACGCGTTTCAGAGCCATCCGGATTATTTCGCAATGAATATGTCGCTTTCAAATGGGGTTTCCATGGTATATGCCGAGGACGGAGATGTATCTGTCGGAATATACACAGAGGCGGGGAGAGAGGCTCTTGAACGCGCACAGGAAATATATCTTCGCAACGGAAAGCCATATATCCATCCGAGCGATACAACGGCAAGCGGGGAGCTGCTTGCAAACGGAGAAACCGTTATGATATCTACAGGTCACGGAAGTCTGATATCAACGGCAGGTTCGATCCTATATGTTATGGATAATGTCGGCGTTCTTCCGTTTCCTCAGGGACCAAGGGCAACGCCCGGTGTTTATCCGTCATATTACCAGCAGATCCCGTATGTTACAACGATCCCTATAACATCAAACGATCCTCAG
>JAEEGL016788850.1_pt1 | contig 28647 bp, 17 predicted proteins | sample 9134231 | NCBI WGS metagenome assembly JAEEGL01 (sample SAMN16246548, study PRJNA631951) | gut metagenome | biome: gut microbiome; feature: rumen; material: fiber-attached | host: Bos | place: Iran: Karaj | collected 2018-10 | reverse complement strand
TATTGAGAAAAAAATATAATTCATTATTAATATAGTCTTGAGGTAAATAATTTAAAATTTTTCCTAATCTTTTTTTTTCAGAATTAACAATTGAAAATTTTAATTCATTAAAAAATATTTTAAATTTATTTTTATCATATTTATTTTCAATTAAATATTCTAGAAATTCAATTGATATTGTTTCATCAATATTATAATTTTTAATAAAATCTATTTTTTCATCAATTGTTTTAGTATTTTTCCATTTATTTTTAATATATTTAATTAATATTTTAATTTGAAAAATTTCTCCTTTTTTTTTTTCTTCTTTATATTCATTATATGATTGGGTTTTATTTTTTTTTATTTTTTTTTTAATAAATTAATTTAAATTAATCAATTTCTAATATTTAATTGATTATAAAAAAAGATTTGATTTTATTATAATTTAATATATTATTTTATTTCATTTCAACTAAAATAAAAAAAATAAATAAAAATCAATTTATATGACATAATTACTTCTATAATAATATAGAATATAATAACAATTTAAAAATCTAATTTTGAAATATATGATTAAATATATTTAATTTATTTACTTTTGATTAAAGTATTTCAATTTCCATATTTTTTTCATTTATTTTTGAAATTTTAAAGAAAATTTTTTTATATATATTCTCCATTTTATTATTTATATTTTTGATTTTATTAATCTTTTCAAAACAATAGATTATTGTATATAATCTTTCTTTGTAATCATTTTTATAATATGGAATATTTAATACTAAATTATTATTATTCATATAAGTTATTTTCTTTATTATTTTATTATTTTTAATTAAATTATTTTCAAACATCTCTTTATTAATTACTATTGAAGAATTAGAGGAAATTTCATTAAATATAACTTTAAGTTTTAATAATGTATTTGATTTATTTTTTTTATAATTTTTTATTAATTTAATTAATAGCTCAAAATTCATATTTATAGGAATTGTCAAACTAATTTTTTTCAATTCGTTTTTAAAATATAAAATAAATTCTTCAATTAATTCAATTTTGAAATTGATATCATAGTCGAATTCAAATAAAATATATTCTAATTTTTGAAAAACATTATTTTTTGTTTTATAATAATTTAAAAATAAAACAAAATCATTTATGGATAATTTTTTTAATTCCAAAGTTGATAAATCAGGAGGAAAATTTTCAAATTTAATATAAGAACATACATTATTAAAATCAAAAATAATTTCTGAAATTTTTAAATTACTAAAATTAAATCCATTTTCAAAACAATATAATTTTTTTTTTTTCAAACATTCAATCAAATTTTTTTTATTTAAATTATCATCATTAAAAATAATTTCTAAAGAATTTAAATTTATTCCTGAATTTTGAATACTTAAAAATAAATTGAATATGAAACAAGTAATTGAAGAATTATAATTATCAAACTTTTCAATATTATTTTCTAAATAAATATTATATGTTAAGTCAATTGATAATTTGATAAAATCATTCATTTTATGATCTAATATTGTATTTAAATCAAATAAATTTATATTAAAATTATAAAATAATTCATTTAAAACTTCTTCATTTTTGATTATTAAGAATTTATATAAAATAAAAAATATAAAAAATGCTTAACTTTTTAAAAAGATGGGATTTAAATGGAAAACCAATAACATTTTATTTCAATACAAGTACAGTTCATAAAACAATTTTTGGAGGAATACTTTCAATAACAAGTTTTATATCTATGATGTCAATAACAATAATAACATTAATTAATTATATTTATCAAAGACCAGAAATAAATTCAAATATTGTATATTATATAAATAAAAAATTTTTTCATTTAGAACATTGGGATATTAAAGGTAAATTAAAAATTGAAAATAATGAAGATTATACACAATTAAATGAATTTTCAAAATATTTTAGAGTTGCATTTTATGAAAAAAATGAATATGATTCATTAGATAATTTAATAATATCAAAATTTGAAAAAATTAATAATATGCAATATTCATTCTCATTTAAAATTCCTATAAATGATATTTTTAAAGAAAAAGAATTTTCAGTTCTTAAAATTATGTCTTGTGCAGAGTTAAGAAAATATGATTTTGCAATTTGGGAAAGTGAAGAAGAAAAGCAAAATTGTAATGATCATTATGAAAATTATTTCCATAAAAATTACCCGAAAAAAACTTTTACTATATCATTTTATTCTCCAATATATTCAATAGATACAAAAGGAAATTTACAAAAAACAGAACATACAGATGAATTATCATTTATAGTAAATGAAAATATAATAAATTCATATTTAACATCTACCAAATTTATAATATTAGAAGATAATTCAAATATATATTACAAAACTATAAAATATGAAGCATATATAGTTTTTAAAAATTTTGAACAAATAGAAAGAAAAAGTATCGAAGGTTATTCTCTTGAAATTCATTTAGAAAATCAAAATAGTGAACAATTAACTCATATTAAAATTTATAAATATAAATTAATGGATTGGTTAGCAACTTTAGGAGGTATTATGAAAATTATTACTTTAATGAAAATGTCATGTAAATTTTGGTCAAGTTATTTTTATGAAAGATCTTTATATAGATTAGTTGTTACTAGAAAAAATAAATATTTAGATGAAAAAAGAGCAATTATAGAATCTTCTTTTTCAATTAGTAAAAATGATTATTATAATAATTCTAATAATCATATTATTCAAACAAATAATAAAATATCATTTAATTTTAATATTCCTCCTAAAACAAGAATAAATTATCCTTCAAATAGATATACTTCTTATAGAATATGGTTTGGAAATAGGTTTTGTAAATGTTTTTATTTAAATAAAGAAGCTAAACAAAAAAGAATGATGTTATGTGAAATTTTAGGTTTAGATAATTATCTTTTACATTTAGATTATATTGATAAACATATGCTACTTGAACAAACTAAGAATAATAATGTTGGGAAATCTATTAGAGAAATTAATAGTAATTATAATAATTATAATAAAAATATTGAAACTGATACAAGGATTATTACACCAAAATCACAAAGGAATAAAAATTCAAAATATTTTCAACTAATTAGTGAATGAAATTTTTATATTATAATTTTTTTTTTCATTTAATATTTCACAACAAATAAAAATTAATACTTCAATTTTTATTTAAATATTTTTACATGAATTGAATTATATAAAAATGATTGAGAGTATTTAAAAATTTTGATTTAAAAAATTTTTGTTTTATAATTAATTCATTATTTAAAAGTCAGGTAAAGAAGGATTAACATTGAATTTTCTACAAAGTGATTTGACCCCAAGAATATAATATAATAAAATAATATTATGAATATCAGAATCTTGTACATTTTTAGGTTTGGTAGGAATTCCTTTCTTAAATTTTTTTATAACGATTGTACCTGAATTATTAATATATTTTTCTGAAACATAGGCAAAAACATTAGGGAAAAATTTAATTTCTTCAGAAAATTCAACAACAAAATAATTACTTTTTCCACTTTTATCTTTATGAGCAAAAAGAACAATTCCTTTCAAAATATTATTTTTTGTTTGCTCTAAAGAATTATTTGGATTATATATAATAACTAAACTATACCATGAATCTTTTTCTATACGTTCTAATTCTTTAGTGATTTCCTTTATTATTTGTGCATCTTCTTTGTAAAGTTTAAAAGAGTTTATAAGTAATCGAAGAACACTAAACAAATCTATTCTTAAGTTATATAAATTTATAATTGGTGAATTATGCTTTTCTATAAATTCTTTTACATTCAATAATTTAGATAAATCTTTAATCAATTGTTTATTATAATATTTTAAAAGATAATCAAACCAATTTTTAAATATTGTTGATTGACTTTCTTCAGTAAAACGAAGATTATATGTGAAAGATAAAGTTAATAAAGTCAAAAATAAGATTTTTTTCATTATTTTTGTTAAATTATATTTTGATTAAATAACAATTAAAAAAAATAATTTTAAAATTTTTTTTTCAAATCAATGATTTTTTACAATATAAAAATTACATTTATATAATAATAAGATTATATTAAAAAAGTAAATTATTTTTCAATTAATTCATCTTTGTTTCTGAGATTTTTTAAAATTTGATTTTTATTTTTAATAATAAAAGCAACCCCATTGATCCACATTTTAAAATCTTCATAAGAACAAAGTAAAATTTCAATTCTTTGATTATTATTCATTAATATAGAAAAATTAAAGTTTTTATTTAAAGCACATTTAGATATATCACTTTTAGATAATTTTTCATATTTTGCAAATTCTTTTTCAATAAAATCTTCTAATTTTCCATTTTTATAATTAATTTTAAATCTTCTATAACTTCTATGTATTTCAATAATAGTTTTAATCATAGAAGTAACAATAGTATTTTCAATGTTTTCAATTTTAATTTCAATATAATCTAATTGAGTTGCAGGAACAATTTTAATATTATTTAATCTTTTATTTAAACTTATAGTTGATTTAATAAAATTATATGGTTGTAAATTTATATTATTTGAAGAAATATTTGAAAGAGGATTAAATTTATGATAAGGTTCTTTTATTAATCTATAATAACAAAAAGTTATTTGAGTTAAAGGACTTAATTTATTCATCAAAGAATTATTTATATGTGTTATTTTTTCAGTTTTAGATATTTTTTCTTTTAAATTTCTAATAACTTTACCTAATTTTTCTCTTTCTTCTAACCATATTTTATTATTTTCATGATTTAAATTATATACTGTTGATGGATTATATGCACTATTTGTTTTATTATGATGTATATTTTTCTCATTTATATAATTTATTTTTTTAAATGTTTTATTATTATTTTTACTTATATTTAAATCTTGATATTTACTTTGATTTAAATTATTATATGTTATATTATTATTGGTTTTATTATTGTGTAAATTGTTGTTATATGTATAATCTAAAAGTGGAATATTGAGATGAATTTCTTTTTTATGTCTTTGTCTATTTGATGATATATTATTTGGGTTTGTTTTATCTATACTTAAATTTATTCTATTTATTGAATATTTTGTTTCGTTATGACTTTTATCTATTGAATTTTCATAATTTGGATTATTTACAAAAATATTATGTGAACTTCTAGACAAAGGAGTTTTATTTTTTAATTTAATATTATTATTATTATAATTATTTGATATTTGGACTTTTTGATATTCATTAATACTATAATTACTTTGATTATTATTATAATTTAAATTAGATTCATTTATGTCATTATTTCCTTTTAAAGTAACTATATTATCACTAATAAAAGAGTTAAATTGAGGATTTATTTGATTAAAATTTCTTAATCTTGGAGAATACAAAATATTATAATCTTGCATAGATTTTGATTCTATATAAGAATTATTTTTCCTTTCAAAACCAAATAAAGGTTTATATGTACTTTTTATTGTTAAATTTATACTGTCAACTAATCTATTATATATTGTTAAATTTGAACCATATTTACTTTTATATATTTGTAATTGGGTTTTTATTATATTAAATTTATCAGCTATTAATTTTCTTAAAGTTATTATTTCTTGATTTGCTCTTAATTTTTCTACTTCAATTTCATTTTTTAATTCTTTTATTTTTTCATTTATTTTTTCTACATTTTTTTTTGTTTCATTTGTTTTTTGCTCTGATTCTAATTTCACTTTTTTACTATCATTTTCTATATTTATAATTTCATTTAATAATTCATTTTTTTCATTCATAAAAGAATTTCCTTTTGTACTTATTTCAATATATAATAATTCATTTTCAGTTAAATTTGGTTTTAATATTTTTTCATCTATATCATTTTCTTTTTCAAATAATTCAATTTGTGAATTAATATCTAATATTCTATCATCCATATCTTCTAATTTATTTTTAAATTTTGTAATTTCCAAAAATAAATTTTCTAAAGTTTTATGTCTTTCTTTTTTAATAAATTTATAATCTTTATTAATAAAAGTTAATTTATTTTCAATTACTCCGTCATAATTAAGTGATTTGAAAAAATATTTTAAATACTCTTTAATATTATTACTGGAAAATTTATTATAATTATAAGAATTGATATTTGAAACAAAATAATTAATTATTGAATTAGATAATGAATTAATAAATTCATGAACTTGAAGATTTGGAGAAATATTTTTTTTAACTTTAATCATATTATAATAATTATCCAATTCTCCTTTTATTATATTATATAAATAAGTATTACTTACTGATATTTGAATATTATTATTTATTAAATCTAAATCCTTATTTATTCCATTACTATTAATTAAATTATTATTTTCTTTATTATTATTTGTTTCTATTATTTCTATTATATCTTCTGCTAATTTATTACTTGCTTTATTTACATCTAAATTTACTAATTCATATGAAAATAATTCTATTTTATTATTAATATTATTTTCATTATTATTTATATTATCGTTAATTAATGTCATATTTAATTTTTTAAATTTTAAAATTTCTTCAAGTGATTCTTTTTGAGAAATTAAATTTATTATTTCTTCTTTTAAAGTTAATTTTTCTTCCTTTGTCATTTTCAGTAATTCTTTTATTTGGTTTTCTTTTTCTTTCAATTCCTTAATATTAGATAAAATATTTTTTTTTATCATTTCTTGATTTTCAATATCTTTTTTATATTTTAAAATATTGCTTTCATGAGTTTTACTTTTCTTTGAATCAATTATAATTTCATTTATTTGTTCTTTAGTTAAGAATTCATTTAAATTATTTGAAAGAATATATTTTGATAAAATTAAAGATTGAAAATTGATAGGATTAAATTTAGATAATTTATTTTTTAATTGATTAATTTGCACATTTAAATCATTAATTGTTGTTTGCTTTACTTTTATTTGAGTATCATTATTTGATAAGTAAATTAACAAAGAAGAAGAAATGTCAGTCAAACTTTTTTGTAATTTTTCTTTTTTCCCTTCTAATTTTTTTATTTCTTTTTGCTGAGGATTATTCTCATTATATTCATTTTGGTTTTGATTAATTTCATTAATTTTAGATTCTGCTTTATATATATCATCAACTAATGAATGAATTAAAATTTCTTCATTTGATGGACAATTCATACTATTAGAATACATTTCTATGTAATAATATATTTTAAATAAAAAAATTTAATTTTAAAATTTATAATTTAAATGATTAATTTAATATAAGCCTCATATAAATAAAGTAATATAATTAATATTTTATTCAAAAAAAACATATAAATTATAGTTGGAAATTAAATATAAAATAAATAGAATTTAAATCGATAAGTTGATTTTTATTTAAATTTATATTTATGATTCAAATTAATTTAAACCACAATTTATTGGTTTAATTTAAATAAGTCAAAAATTAATTTGATATGTTACTTTAATCAAGAACATCTAAATTCATTTTAAATACATTATTTGTACTTTTAGAATCATAACTAATATTATCATTAAGCTCATCTATACTAATACTATTTTTATTAATCAGATTGTGAGTATTAATATCATAATTAATATTATTATTATTATTATTATTAGAATTATTTATTTGAATTTTTGTAGTAAATTTTGGAGTTTTTTTAGTATGTTTTCTTCCTAACCATTTTCTAACTAATTTTTGAATATAAATAGTAGATTCTCTCTTTTTTAAAAATGTTAATCTTCCATGATAATTTTTAAATTTCCTAATTAATTTATCAGCTGCTTTTTTAAGACTTTTATATTTATTTCTTCTTAACCAATTTCTAACAAATCTTTGTAAAAATCTAATGTTTTCTTTTTTTCTTTGATAAATAGAATCATTATCTTCTTCTAAATCATATTCTTTTTTTTGAAGAGAATTAATAATTTTTCCACTTGTTGAATCAACAGTATATTTAATTTTAATTTGTTTAATTAAAGTATCTAAAATTTGAATATCATTTAAATCTATTGTTCTCTTATCTAAACTAATATTTAAAGCAGATTTTAATACATCAAAATCATATAAATTTTTTTCTTCTTTTTCATCTAAATCATCAATAATATCTATTAATTTTATTAAACAATTTAAATTTCTTTTTCCTGCACAAATTTCATATGCAGTTAAATTATCTTTTGATTTATTATTTACATCAAATTTATAACTATTTAATAAAGTTAATGAACTTTCATAATTTAAAGCACATATATAATGTAATATATTATATCCTTCATTATCTAAATAATCAATTAAATACATTTTATTATATTTATTTAATTTTAGTGATATTTCTTCTAATATTTTATTCATATTTTCTTCATTGAAATTAATATAATTATTCTGTCTTAAAAATGTTAAATTTAAATTTTCTTCTTTTTTGTCTTCAAGAAAATTAATATGAGTAATTAAATAATCTAAAATTTCAATAATATAATGAATAATTTCCTGTTGTGAAAAGGAAAATATTTTGTAATTTTCTTTTATTTGATATATATTATTTTCTTTATTTAAATGATTAATAGTATTTTTAATATATTTAAAGCATTTTTTATTATTTTTATCATAAAAAGAAATTTTTTTTAAAGTTTCAGTTTTAGTTCTTAAATAAATATCAATGATAATTTCTTTTTCATTTTGAGGAGGAATATCACAAGATAAAAGATTATTTGAAAGAGGTTGACATGAAACAAATTTATTACCAAAACCAACACTTAAAATTGAATTCATAATTAATAAATCATTATATGTCAATAAAGTTTCAATAATAATAAATAATCTTCCTTTATCATTCCCTTCTAAAATATTTTCAGGATTAAAATCTTTTATTTTTATTGGAGTTTCTAAATTAATGTTTATAGATGGAATAATATTTGGTTTAATTTCCTTTTTAATGTATCTATAATGTATAAAAGCATATTTAGGATTTTTTAATAAATAATAAATTCTTCTATGATAATTATCTGAAGAAGAATAACAACATTTTATCTTATTTTTTCCATTAATTTTCATATCATAATATGATGTTTTTTTATAAGGTAAAGATTTAGAAAGAAAATAATTTAAATTTGAATAATTTGTAACAAAATATATTCCATTTTCAGGTTGAAAAGAATTTTCATTTAATAAAGGTTCTTTACATATTTTAATGTCTTTATTTTTTTCTAATTCATATATACTTTCTAATAATAAATATATATCTTTTGAGTTTAACCATTTATTGCTTAACATTTTGAAAAAAGATGAATTAAAAATAACTTTATATTCCATATCAATTAAATATTCTTTTTAATTTGTAAAAAATATATTTATATTTATATTTATTTTTATATTTAATGATGTTTATTTTTAAAATTATTTTTTTGTTATAATTTCAATTTCACAAGTAAGATAAAATATCTAAAATAAATTTTAAAAGTAACAATATTGATATTATTCATTATATTTGTATTAAATTTTTTTCACTGTTTAATATAGAAAAATGTTTCTCCATTATTAGTAATAATTTTTCTGTTTTTTTTTTAAATAAGAATAACCAATTTATTTATAATTTCCATCATTTAAATTTTAAAAAATAAATTTAAAATGTATTATGGATGGAAAAATAAATCAAAAATAAATTTTCAAACTCCAATTTTAAAAAGTGTAATTTTTTATAAATAATTTATAATAGATAGATTATGTGAGAAGTCAATCTTTATCAACAAACAGCAAAGAATCTAAAAAGGATTTGGAAAAAATATTTAAAGTTCCAAACTTGATGAAAATAAAAAAAGAGAAATCTAAAAGTAAAAAGACTTTTAATCCAATATCTGATAATAATAAAGTAATATCTCAAAGTTTAAAATTAAATGAACAAGCAATTACAAAGCCAATAATAAAAGGGAGAAATAATAAAACACTTTTATTGAATCAATCTCCAAGAAGTAAATTAAGATATAGTATGAATTTGAAAACAAATCTTACTATTCTTTCTCTTTATAAAAATACTTCAAATAAAGGGAAAAAAATAAGAGAAAATAAAAGTATTTCTATAAATAATGATGAAAGAAATAAAGAAAATAATTATACAACAATTAATCAACAAAATTTGAATAACAATTCTTTTAAAAAAAGAAATATTACAAATAAAAAAATTATTAGATATAAAAGTCTAAATAATAGACCAAATAAAAAATTTGAAAAATACTTTGAAAATGAAAATAAAAAAAAATACTTAAAGAAAATAGTTTTTATACAAAGATGGTGGAGGACAATTTCTTGTATAATATTAATTCAAAAAACGTTTCGTGGATATATATTTAGATATAAAAATTTATATAAATTTAAAATAAAGGTTAATAAAAAAACAACAATAAAAAACAGAAAAATTCAAAGTTTAATTCATAGAATTAATATAGGCAAAAAATTATTAAATTCATCACATGAATATAAAAGAATTTTGAAGATCCCACATAGCATTTCTTATAATACAAATGAGAGAAAAATCAGAAGTTACTCAACTTTAAAATCTTTTCCAAATACTTTAAATAAAATAAATATAAATGACCAATTTATCATAACATCACAATATAATTTTTCAATAATAGACAAAGAAAAGGAAAACCTTAAAAGAAAAGTAATAGCTTACAAAGAGAAGAAATCAAATTAATAAAAATTAAATAAAAAGCTTTAAATTTAATATAAAAAAATAAAATAAAAAATTCTAATTGAAGAAAAAATAAAATAAAAAAAACATGTCAACAAAAGGAGTTCCATTTACAGCAACATCAACTACAGCATTATTTGGCTCTCGAAATCTAAATGGAGTTCAAGATATAAGAATAACAAATAAAACAACAAATTACGTAAATGATGGTTGTGGAAGAGATAATTATATAAAATTTCCAAATGGAGGTTTTAGACATACTTGGGAAAATAATTATAGAAATTCTTATAATAGTAAAATGTCATTAAATGATTATTTAAAATTTACTAATATTAATCCTAAATTTTCTATTTATCAAAGTGATGGTTGTGGAAGAGATTCTTATATTATTAAAAATTGTGGTGGGTTTTATCAATTAAGACCTGGAAATTATAAACAAAATTATTTTGGAAATTTAAGAAATTATAACTATGATCCTTTTGTTAATGACAACTTTAATCGTAAAGAAAATGATTATATGAGATATGTAAGAATGTATAGAACTCCTAAAGAAATTCAAGCTTCTAAAGATTTATCTAAAAAACAAAGAGCTACTTCAGCTAGATTATCAAAACCTAAAAATATTAAGAGTAAATAATAATTTTTATTATTATTTAATTTTTTATTTTTTTCATTTTTCAGTTTTTTTGAATTATAATTACAGATTCTTTAATTCATTTTTTTCATTTAAATTTGTCATTCATTTAAATGAATTAATTTTTGACTGTAAATTAAAAGAATATGGAGGATGAAAATAAAAGTAATGAAGAATATGAGGAAGAAGAATATGATGAAAATATAGAAAATAATTTTGGTGGAACTAGAAACTGTCAAACTGAAGAAATTCAAGTAACAGAAGGAAATTATGATTATCAAAATGGAGATGAAAATAATAATGAAGAATATGAAAATGAAGAAAATGATGAAGAACAATTAAAAAGTAAAAGTAAAATGATTCAAATAACAAATTCAGAAAATATAAATGATGATGAAGAAGAAAATATAAATAAACAATTACCAAGTAAAACAAAAATAGTTCCAATTAAAGATAATTCTAAAAATCAAAGTTCAAATTTAAATTCAATATCATCATCAATAAATAACTCAAATAAAAAGGAAATGAATTTTTATAATAAATATAGTAATAATAATCCTTATTATAATACAAATAATGCTTTATATAATAGTAATAATAGTTTAAATAGTAATCAATTAAATTATAAAAATTCACTTTCAAAAGACAGTGAATTTGGGACTCAAAAATTATCATCATCAATTCAAAAATTATATTCTGAATTATTAGAAAAATATAATAAACTTTTAGAAGAAAAAACAGAAATTACTGAAAAATTAAATAAAGAAATTTTAGAAAACGAACAAAAAAATACTTATATACAAGTTTTAAAATCTTCTTTGGAAAATTTTTCGAAAAACAATGATAAAATGAATGATACACTTTCAAAAAATAATAATAAAAATAACAATGATTCATATTCTGAATTATTATTAACTATACCAAAATTACAAAATGAAATAGCACAATATAAAGCAGAAATAAATAATTTACAAGAAAAAATAAATGATATTACTAATTCAAAGAATGATATTGAAAAGGAATTTAAAAATCTTAATGTTAATTATGATAATTTATCAAAAAATAATGAAAATTTAAATAAAGCTTTAGAAGAAGCTGAAAAAGAAAAAAATGAAAAAAATAAAATTATTAATGAACAAGAAGAAAAGATTAATATTTTAACAAATAATTGTAATGAATTAAATGATATTAAAAATAAATATGATAATCTTTTAAAGGAAAAAGAAATTTGTGATAAGGAAAATTTACAATTTCAAAGTGATTTAAATACAAATAGATTATTACTTGAAGAAATTTCAAAAAAATTTGAAGATAATAGATTATTACTTTTAAGTAATGAAAATCAAATGAAACATTTAGAAAATAATTATAATGAAAAAAAAGAGCAAAATGAATTATTATTATCTTCTAATAAAGAACTTAATGATATAATAACTGAAAATAAAATTTTAATTGAAAAATTAAATACAGAAAAAAATTATATGATCGAACAAAATGAAATTAATAAAAATAATTATATTCTTACAATAAGAGATAAAGAAGATAACATCAATGCAATGAATGAAAATAATGAAAATTTAAAAAAAGAAAATAATAATTTAATATATGAAAATAATAAATTAAACGATGAGATAAATTTACTTAATAAAAAATATGTAGATTTAAAATCAAATTATGATAAATTATTTACAACAAATGAAAATGCAAATAATAATTTAGCTTTAAATAAAAAAAAAATCTCAGAATTAAATTCAAAAATATTATCAAATGAAACAGAAATTAAAGCATATAAAGAACAAATTGAATCATTAAATAAACAAATCAAAAAAAATAATTTTGATTATGATACAAACTTACAAGATTATAATAATAAAATTACAGAATTAACTTTAGAAAATGAAAGATTTAAAAATTTATTAGAAGAAAATTCTTTGACAAAAATAACATCACAAGAATATTTAACTTATAATCCAAAATTAGCAATTAGAAGTTGTTTAATTGCATCAAAAAAATTAATTGACAATTCAAGTAAATCTTTTCATGATAATGAAAGTGAATATAAAAAATTTTTAAAAAGTGTTGAAAGTTTAAGAGAAGAATTAGAAATTTGTTTTCAAGCTTTATCCAATTTTGATAATGGAGAAAAAGAATTAATTATAATGAATAATAAATATAATAGATTATATAAAGAAATGATTTCTTATAGAAATGATAATAAAAAATTATTTGATAATAATGTTCAATTATATAATATACATCAATTGTTAAAAAAAGAAAAAGAATATTTATATAAATGTTTATATGATTATTTAAATACTTATGTTAATTCAAAAGGAATTCCAGAAAAATTATTACAAATTGTTAATTATACTATTAAATTAATGTATTCTAAAAATGATTTAATACATATGAATAAAAGAATTGATAATATTAAAGCAAATTTAACTAATGATGATATTGATGGAATTATTCTTTTAAGAAATTTAGAAAATGATAAAGAAAATTTAGAACAAAATATTGAATTAATGATTCAAAATAAAAATGAATTAGAAGAAAATTTACCAAAAAAAGAAGAAAAAATCGATGAAATTAATATTATTTAATTTTTTTATTCAAAAAAGAAAACATTAATAAAATAAATTTATATTTTTATAATTTATTTTCCAATAATAAGTGAATAATCCTTAATTTGTTTATCAATATTCATTATAATATTTTCTACTTTTTCTTCATATTCTTTTATTTTAATAAAATTATCTTCAATTTGTTCTTTTATTCTTAAAACTTGAGAATATATATATTTTAAAAATTTTTTACTTTTATCAATAATATTATTAATTTGTGTAACATTTCCTTCATTTTTTTCAGAAATTTCATCATATAAATTTTTTAAATTTTCAAATAATTTTCCATAAAATTGTTTAAATAAAGGTAATTTTTTATCACTTAAATCATCTTCATTTCTTTGATCATCAATATAATGCATTAATTCATCAAGAAAATTTAAAGTTTTATTTATATTTAAAAATATTTCATTAACATTTGTTATATTTTGTAACTTCATATTAAATAAAGAAATTAAATCTAGAATTTTATGACTTTTATCAAAAATTTCTTCCTGTGAAAAAATAAGAATATTTTTCATAATACTTTTTTGGTCATCAAATTGTTTTTCTTGTTTTAAAATATGATCTTCATATTGTTCTAAAATAATTTTCATTTTATCTCCGTAATTTTGACAATATTCATTTTCATCTATTTTCATATAATTATTATCTTCATTTAAAGTCATTCCCACAACAGTAGGTAATATATAATTAGAACATAAATTTATTTCTGAATCATCATAATAATTTAAATTAAATATACAATCATATATTGGATATTTTGAATTATAACATTCATCAAATAAATTATTATCGTCTTTTTCAGGGTCTACATACAATAAATTTTTAGATGTTATACAATTATTAAACTTTTCTAAAGTATTTAAACACTCTCTTAAATTTTCTTCAAAATATTTTGTGCAAAAATTTTCAATATTTTCAACTTTGTTTTTTGTTTCCAAAGATTTTAATTTTTGTAAAATTTGATTTGTAGATTGAGAACTACAATTATCTTGTTTGTTACTTGAATAATAATAAGCACAAAAATATCTATTAATAAAAGAAAAACAATATGGATTATTATTTTTTATTATTTCAGAGTTTGCACCTAACATTTCAAAATTATTTTGACAATATTTATATATATTAAAACTTGAGTCTCCTAAAAGTTTATATGTAAATAAAATATTTTTGCAAATTAAATCTGTTTTTGGAGACACATGTTTTTTATTATTTAATTCTATATCTTCTCTAGTTTTAGGAACATTTAAATTAAATTGATTTTGAAGTTTTGATTCTTTTGAAATATATATTAAATAAAGAAAAGAGAAAAAATTTAAAAATGACATATTATATTAAATTTAAAAAAATAGCTGTTTTAATTTATTAATTTTGAAGTAAAAAATTAAAGAATAATAAATATATAAAAATTTTTAGAAAATAATGATAAAAATAATTTATTGAACAATTTCAATTTCTCTTCCATTTAATTTTTGTAAACCTCTTACATTTCTAAATCTTCCATATAAAATAGGAAACATATTTAATTGTTTTTTACTAATTTCAAATTTATCAATCATGACAAACCATCTAACATTATTTTTACAAGAAGGAGTTGTTGTTGAACCTGTATAACTAATAAATTTTATTTTTTTTTCATCATTTATTAAATCTGATAAATCCATTATTTTATTTATATAATCTGAATTTTCAATTTGAACTTTTTCATTATTTCTTATTCTCTTTGAATAAATAAAATTTTCTTCTTCAGAAAAAATTGGTTTTAAAAAATCAAAATCTTCATTTCCTTCTTCAAATAAAAAAGCAAATGCAATTGTATTATCATATTTATCTTTACAAATCATTTGAATTTCTAAATCAGATCTTATTTCATTAAAAGTATGTTCTGAAGGAAAATGAATAAAAAATTTTTTAACTTCATATTCATGATCAACATATTTTACTTTACCGAAATTTCCATCATTAAAAACTACAATTTTAAAATCATCATTATATATAAATATTTTTTTCCCATTAGGTCCTTTTAAAAAGAAATTTAATTTTTTTTCTGAAACTTTTGTATCAGAATAAATTTGAATATTAATAGGAGATAAAAATTTTCCAGTTTTACATTCAATTGGCCAATTTGTAATATTAAATATATCTGAATTTAAATCATTTTCTTCACTTAAAGGTTTTCTTCCTTCAGAATTTTCTCCTTTTTCAAATATATTTTCTAATTTATTATATGGAGAATATAATTCTTCTTCATATATTTTCATTCCCATAAATTGATTTATTATCTTTTCTCTCTCGTTTTTTTTATTATTTATATTCAAAAGTGATTTTTTTAAATAATTTTTTTCCTTTTCTTCTAATGAAAAATCATCCTTTAAATTCATAAAATTTTTATATGGTTCATAATTTTCTTTTTTTAAATCTTTTTCTATCAATTTCATTTGAAATAAAATTATATTTTTTTTTAAATCTGTAATTGAATTATCTTTAATACCTTCAATTAAATCTTTATATAAATTTTTCCAAATTAAATATTTTTCTTTTATATTTTTTCTCTTCAATTCACCTAAATTTAAAGGGATATCTTTATCAATAATTAAAGAATTATTTTTATTAGGTTTAATAGAAGTCATTAATTGAACATCAATTTTTTTAGATAATTTTTCTTTTGCTAAAACTTTTTGTTTAACTAAATCAAAAGGTGTTGAAACACCAAAAATTCCTTCTTCTTTTATACTTTTTTCTTCTTCTACTTTTCCATTTTCATTTGTTTTATTTTCTACTTTTTCTATTTTTTCATTTAATTCTTCTCTTTTATTTCCTTCTGAAACTATTTTTTTATTTTCTTCTATTTTATCTTTTATTGTATTTGTTGGTGTTGTTAAATATATTTTTCTATTATTTCTTTCTTGAATTTCTCTAAATTTATTTTTTAATACTTTTGGATAATTTTTTAATTGAATTGTATTTATATATAAAACATCTGTTAATAATATAAATAAAGTTTGTTTTTCACATGGAGGTTCATTTTCAATTCCTTCATAAAAAAAAAAATCTTTATCATTTGATAAATATTTACTTAAATTAATTTGTTCTTTTATTTTTATTTTTTCATAAGGAGTCATATTTAACATTTCTTCATTATCAAAATTTAATTTACCGAAAATTAAAGAATAATCATCTTCACTTTCTTTAAAAAAAATTGAAACAGAGATTTTTTCTCCTTTATAATTTTGATGAATAATATTTAATTCAGCGGGATATTTATAATTTTTAAAAGAATGAATAGAAGGAGAATAAAAATTAATTTTTGAAGAAGAATAAATTTCATCATTATAAATTAAATAACCAAAATCTCCTTCAAGTTGAAGATTATTTAAATCATGATATAATAAATATTCTGTGTTCATATTATTATAATGAAATTGAACTTTTAATTCTTTATATATAAATGGAGGAGAAATATCTATTGGACTTTGATTTTCTTTTTTACATAATAATGGCCAATCTAATCCTTTTTTCTCATAATTCCATGTTATTATATTTATTATTAATAATTCCAATATTAGTATTTTCTTTAACATTTTTTTAAGTATTTTTTTAATTTTTTTTTACTCGTTTTTTAAAAAATTTAATATTTTTTTTTTATTTTTTTATTTTATTATTTTTATGTATTAATTAAATTCAATTCCATTTTTTAATAATATTTCTTTTATTTCTGAATTTTTATTTATTGTTTCAAAAAGTTTTGACATTTTTTTTATAAAATTTTCAGATGAAGTAATTAATTCAGTAAAATTTTCTATTTCTGAGTTATATTCATTTAATAAATTTCTCTTTTCATCTTCTAAATCATCAGAAATTGTTTCAGAAAAATTTAAATTATTACATTCATTTTCTTTAAAATCATTTTTGAAATTTTCATTATTATTTTTTAAATTGACAATTTTATTTTTATAATTGTAGCATAAATTATATATTAATTTATCTTTATTTTTATATTTTTTTAAGCCTAATTCTAAAATTTCATCTATTGGAATATTTTTATATTGTCTAAATTTATATTTTCTATAATTATTTTGAATTTTTTTTGTTTTATTTCTTAAATCAGAAATTAATTCATGAACATTTTTACTTCTTATAAGAGATTGTATTTTTATTACTTTTTTAATATAATCAATAAAATAAATTTCATTATTCATATTAAATCTTCTTAATAATAATTTTTCATGAAAACTAAAATCATGATACATTTTCGCATAATCAACTAAATGAGTTAAAGAAAAAAATTCTGGGATTGAATCTATATTCTGAATAAAACTTTTGAATTCATCTAATGAAGATAAATGAAATAAATCAAAGATTTGAATTGAATTTTTATAAATTTTATTGAATAAATTATCTATATTTATTAAAGTATTTTTTCTAAAAAATTCAATAACATTACTATATTTTGCTTCATTTATTTTTTTTTCAAGGAAAGATAGATCTGAAAAAAATTCTAATTTTTTTATTTTTTCCTTTAATTTTTTGTCATTTTCAATGATAGATTCATAATAATTTATATTACCTTCTAGATAATATGATAAATAGTTAATAAGTGGAAAATTTTGACATATAGCTTTTTTATTATATACAATAGTTTGTTTTTTTATTATTTCATTTAATAAAGAATCATCTTCTTTATTGGAGGAATTACATAAAATTAATAAATGATTTTTAATGTTTTTATCAATTTCTAATTCATCAAAGGCATATTCTAATATAACTAAAATACAAATATTTGAATAAAAATAGTTTTTATTTAAATTTTCTTTGTGTGCGTTTATAAATATTATCATACAATTTGTAAAAACATTTTGTTTATTCAAATCTTTCACAAATATCGAATAAAGAATATTAATAAATAACTCATTTCCTTCATAATAATCTAATTCAATAGATATATTTGTTAAAAAACTTTGTATTTCATTTTTTTGAGATATATAATTACTATTCATAAAATTAGTTACAAAAGTTTCACTTGAATTATTAAAAAAAATGCTTTTTAAATATAAATCATTTGTTTTAATTTTGGTAGGTAAAACAGGAATAATATTTAATTTTGTTGTAATTGAAAATAATATTCTGATATCTTTAATAAAAGTAGTTAATTGAAAACATTTTTGAATAATACAATGATTATGTTGATAATTTATTCTGGATTCATTATATGTTAAAAAAGCATCAACCAAAAAAATTTCAAAATCAATATTGTTATTATTATTACTTCCATATTTTTGATATATAAAACATATTTCATCTTTTGAACTTATTTTAAACATATTATTAATTAAAATCCTAGAATTTTCTTTATTTGTATTCTGGTTAATTATATTTAAAATATTTCCAATATAAAAGAAACTGTTCCCATTTAATATATTTAACTGAATGTGATAAAGAATATTTAAATCATTTATATTTTTTGAATTTGAAAAATCTTCAATTAATTCAAAATTATCAATTAATTCATAATAAATATCATTTTTATTTATAGTAATTTTATCACCATATAGACTACTAATTTTATTATCTACAAATTTAATAGTAACTTCGCTTTTATTTTCATTTTCTTGTTTAATAATTTTTATTGGGATTAAAAATTCAGATTCAATATTATATACAATATAATTATTATTAAGATCATTATCATTTATTCCAATTTCACTTAAACTTAATTCATTATCAAAAATTTTTGATACATTAGGATTATTATCTTCTAAAGTTGAATTTTCATTTTTAACTGAGAAATTAGTAAGAAGTGACATTATTTTTTAATTTTACATAAAAAATAAAAAAATTAATTTGAATATTCTTTTAAATGACATCACTAAATTCATATATATAAGTAAAGGGTTGAAGTCTAAATTTTGACAAAATGTTTTTTGAAATATATAAATAATTAATTTTTATGATTGAAATATCAAATATGGTTGAAGTTCTTAAATATAACACTGAATATGATAAAATTTCAGAATCACTTCAAGATTATGAATTTATTGAATTTAATAGAAAAAATAATCCACATAATTTAGTAATTATGCAAACATATATTTTAATGAAAAAAACTCTTCTTGTTTTTTCTAGAAACTTAAAAACAACTTTATTTATGTTTTTATCTCCATTTATAATTTGTTTATTTTTAGTTCAATTACAAAATTTTTTAGAATTTTATTCTCAAAAATATGTTGAGTTAAATCCATCTCAAACAAATTTAAATGATAATTTAATTCCTAAATGTAATAAACCAATAAATTGCACAACTATATTAGGAATAGTAATAGATAAATCAAAGAATGAATATAATAGACAAGAATCATATAATATATTATCATATGTTGCAAATCAAAATAATTTAAAAATGAATGAAGATATTATTCTTTCTACAATAAGTAATTATTCTGAATTTTCTAGTTATATAGAAGTAAATAAAAATAAAACTTTTTATGGAATTGTTTTTTGCTATGATAATTTAGATGTTAATTCAAATATGGAAAAAATAAATTTATCTATTCCTTGTGTTCCTGAAATAAAAAAAGAAAATGAAATTTATAGATTTTATACAATAGTTTATAATATTACTCTTTCTCCTAATGATTTTTTAGCTCCTCTTCAAAATCGTGCTAAAGATAAATATTTAATGAAATTACAAATGGATATTGATAATGGTTATTTAATTGAAATGAATAAAATTTTTAAAATATATAAAAATAACCCTAAATTAAATGTTTCTTTTGCAGATTTTCCCCAAACAGAAAATAGATTTATGGAAAATGCATCAGTAGTAAATAATTTAGGAGGACCATATTTTTTATTTATACCAATGACTTTTTTTATTATGGTATTAATAGAAATAGTTAGAGAAAAAGAATTAAAATTAAGAAAAAGTCTAATTGTAATTGGATTATCAAATACAGCTTTTTGGTTAAGTTGGATTTTCACATCAATATTTTTTAGTGGAGTACTTTCAATAACTTTTTTAATTTTTGTCACATATATTTTAAAATGGGAATTATTTTTAAATACTCCTTTTCCATTAATGTTTCTTTTATTTTTCTTATTTATTCTAGATATGCAATTAATGGCTTTATTTTTTAGTACAATAATATCAACAATTAAAGGAGCTTATACTTGGGGATTTGCTATTATATTAACAAGTGGTGTTTTACAAGGCTTTTTTTCTAATCCTTATTTATATCAAATTTTGTATAGTACAGATATATTTTTTCTTGTAAGATGTTTTAAATGGTTTTTATATTCTTTTTCTCCATATAATTTTAATAAAGCTTATGTTGATATTGCTACTATTGCAGGAACTAAATTTGATCCTATAACTTTAACAAATAATCCTGGAAGATATTATAAATATAGTGATTTATTTGTCAGACAAGAAGGTTCTATGAGAAGATTACTCTTTTCTTATAGTATTGCTCCTACTATTGTTAATTTTTGCTTATTATTTGTTAATGGAATATGTTATTTAATTTCTACGATTTATTTTGACACTGTTATTGAAGACAATAGAGGTAAAGCAAGGTCTTATTTATTTCCTATTTATGATTTTATTGATTTTTGGAAAAATTGTTTTAAAAGGAAAAAAAAAGATTATTCAATAATTGTAGAAATGGGAAATGTAAATTCCTTATTCCCAGAAAATTTAAATGAAAGCAATGAAACTAATAATAAAGAAAAGGAGATTAATGAAAATGAAAATAATAATAAGAATGATAATGAAACAGATAGAAAATCAACAGAAAACTCAGATAATATTATATTCATTGATAATCCAGGAGATGAAACTGTAAAGAATGAAAAAAATGAAATAATAAAAAATGAGAAAGACATTAATAGTGGAATATTTATAGGATTAAGAGTATGTGGAATAAATAAAACATATAAATTAAGAAATGAAAAAGAATTAAATGCATTAAAAGAAACATATTTACAAGTTCCAAAAGGAGAATTATTAACATTACTAGGACATAATGGAGCTGGAAAAACAACATTAATAAATGTATTATGTGGAAATATAAAACCAACATCAGGTTATGCTAAAATAAATAATATAAATATAACAGAAGAAAAAAATTCAAATTTAAAATTAAAAAGAGATTTAATAGGTTTATGTCCACAACATGATATTTTATGGGATGAATTAACTCCAAAAGAACATATTGAATTATATAGTATAATAAGAGGTTATCAATCAAAAGATATAAATTTAATATCAGAATTAAAAATGAAAGAAGTGAATTTAGAAAAAGTAATAAACCACCAAGTGAAGACTTTTTCAGGAGGAATGAAAAGAAGAATATCAATATTATTAAGTACAATAGGTGAACCTAATGTTGTTTTTTTAGATGAACCTTCTACTGGATTAGATCCTGTAAATAGGAGATTTATATGGTCTATGATTAAAAATATTAAAAAAAAATCTATTGTTATTTTAACCACTCATTCTATGAATGAAGCAGAATTTTTAAGTGATAAAATATGTATTATTAAAAAAGGAGTTATGAAATGTATTGGTACTAGTTTGGAATTAAAAAAAATTTATGGTAATGGTTATATAATTAGTGTTGTTTGCTTTAAAAATAAAGATAAAGAATGTATTCAGGAAATTAATCATTTATGCCATAATGTTAAATTAATTAGTTCTAAAGCAGGATTCTTGTTTTATTCTTTAAATTTTGGATTTGAAAATGAATTAAATTTATTTATCAAAATTTTAAATAGGAAATTCGAAGGGAAATTAAAAGTTTTGGAAAATTTAATTAAGGAAATTGGAATAGAACAAACTTCAATTGAAGATGTTTTTTTGAAAATTACTAAAGATGATAATGAGGAATTTTAATTATTATTCTATTTTTTATTTATTTAATTTCTTATTTTTCATTTTGTATATTTATAATTTATAGAAGGAAATAATTATTTATAATTATATATTAATAAATAAATAAACAAAACACACAAATTAAAAAAAAATTTAATTAACTTTATTGTTTTTAATCCTCTTCTTCTTCTTCTTTTTTATTCTTTTTACCCTCTTTTTCATCTTCTTCAGAACTGGAACCAAATGATTTATTTAATTCATTTGTATCTTTCATAATAAAAGGTCCTTTAATCATTAATAGAAAAATAATCGATATGAATGATACAATTAATAATAGAGTAAATTCTAATTCAGGGTCATTATAAAAGATTCTATATAAAAAATTTAACCATAAACTAAAAGTTCCAATACAAATAATAAATCCAGTTAACATAAAATTAGTTTCATAACCGAATTTTTGAGGGATAATTGAAGAAATATTTATTGAATAAACTCCAAAAGAAAATCCTTTTCCTATAATAATTAATAATTTTTGGTATGAACTTAAATTGTAATATTTTTCAAAAATTAAAATTACTATTTGAATGAATATAGTTATCAAAGATAAAAATTTACTTCCAATAAATTTAAGAATAAAAGGACTAAAAAATCTAAAAATAGAAACACAAATTATAAACCTAAAAATTTCTGTTTCTCTGATTTTAATAAAAAAATTAAAAATAATAATCATAGAATTAAAATAAAAAATAGTAATGACCCAAAAATTTCTGTTTCTCATTTCATGAAAAATTTTAGAATAAAAAAGTTGTAAAGAATAATCATAATCAAAAGAAGAATTAAATAATAATAATTCAGCATTAGATGTTTTTTTTGAAGGAAGTGAAGATTTTCTAATAGAAGTTTTTTTAAATTTACCATATAAACTTTCTTTTTTTCCAATAATAGATAATTCAATACTATTTCCAGATTCTAGATATTTTTTATCATCTAAATCAGAAAGTTCTGTATCATCAAATTCACTCTCATCAAAAAATTCTTTTTGATAATCAAAAATAATAGTTATTGAAATTAATCCAAAAATTATATATAATATGATTAAAAACCATAAATATGTTGTTATTCCTTCAATATAATTTCCACTGTGAAAAAAAATTATTTGTTCCAATATTATATAAAATAATGGAGAACTTATACAAAATATGATTAAATTAATAAATGAAACTAAACCTTTTTTTTCAGGAAAAAAGTTTGAAGTATTATTTATTAAAGGATGATATGAAATTCCTATTCCAATTCCATAAAGAATAAAAGCAAAAAATATTAAATTAATATTTAAAGAATAATATAAAAGTAAAACTGAAATCATTAGAAAAAAATATGAGATAAAAATAGTTGTTTTTAAATTTAAATAATAAGTTAATATATTTGAAAGTATATTTGATAAATTAGATAATGTAATTACTAAACCAATAAAAATCCTTGAATAATATTTTGGTATTTGTAATTCATTTTCTGATAAATATGATGAATAATAATTAGAAAAATGAAGAAGAGATAAAGTGTTTCCTGTTAACAAAGTTGTTAAAGTATGTCCTACTAAAGAAAAATATCCTTTAATTCTTAAATTTTTTTCATCTTCAAAAAATGAAGACATTTAAATAATTTATTATTTTTTTCTTAATTTCAATTTAAAAAATAAATTTGTTTAATGTCTTTCTTTGAATATTCAAGAAAATATTATAAATAATAAAAAAATGAAATCAAAGAAATATATATTTGATTTATTTAAAAAATTAGATATTTATGGATTTAATTTTTCTCTTCGATATCAACAAGAAACTGAATATAATACAATATGTGGTGTTTTCTTTAGTTTAATTTCAATATCAATAATATTAGTAATGTCATTTGTTAATATAAAAAAAATATTATTTAGAGATGATTTTTCTTTAGTAACAAATTATAATTATCTAAATGGAGAAAATGAAATTGAACTTTCAACTTTTCCTGTTATGATTAGTGTAAATAATTTTGATAATAAAGTTAAATTAGATGAAAGATATGTAACTTTCAAATTTGATTTAAATATATATACACCAAACCAAACAGATTTAGATTATGTAGAGAAACAAGCATCATATCCATTAGAATTAGAAGAATGTTCCTTAAATAGTTTTTACTCTTTTAAAGACTTATTTACTGAATATAATTACATAAATCATTTGTGTCTCAAGCCCAATCAAAATGTTTCTATCAAAGGAACTTTTGATAACAAAGTTAAAGGATATAAAACATTAGAGTTTCATTTATTAAAATGTGAAAATTCTACTGAAAATAATAATCATTGTAAGAGCAATGAAGAAATCAATGATAATTTAAGAAATTCTTATTTTTCATTATTTTCTATATCTCAAACTACAAATCATTTTAATAAATCTAATCCTATAATTAATGTTTTAAATACATATTCCTTTTATTTTTCATTGGATTATATTAAAAGATATTCTTATTTCTTTTCAAAAGATAAATATATCAGTGACAATGGTAAATTATTTAATTTGAATCATGAATATTCTTTAGTTCAAATACATCATACTTCTTTTGAACTCATTTCTAAAAATACATATAATAATAATTTAATACTAGATATTATTATTACATGTGATGATTTTCAGAATGAATATATAAGATCATATGTTAAAATTCAGGATTTAATTGGTTTTATGGGAGGAATTTTTGATATTATTTCAATTTTTTTTCAATTGATATCTTATAATTTTATAAAAAAATCTTTTATAATTGATATTGGAAATAATTTAATTTCTGTTGAATCTAAAAAAGTAGATAACATTAATAATGACTCTGATTTTAGCAATCAAAATATAATAAAAATTCAAAATAAATGTCATATTTCTTCTATTCCATTGAAAAGGAAAAATATTGAAGAAGAAAACATTATTTTATTTAATATAAAAATGAAGAATTATATTTTATCATTTTTTGAGATTAATAATGAAGAATTAAAATCATTAAAAACATTTAATAAAAAAAATAAAAAATTTACTTATTATTTATTTTATTACATTTTCCCTTTTTTTACTTTAGGACATTTTAAAAGGTATCGAACTTTTGGACTTTATTTAAAAATCTTTAAAAAAATGACAAGTTTTGATTTTTTTATTCCAATGATTTTAAACTCTTATAAACGTTTAAATATTTGACTTCAATTAGATTATTTACTGAATAATTAAAATTATTTTATTTTTATTATTTATTTTTAATTGAATTGTTAAAGATTAAAAGAGTTTGAGGAAGATTTATGGTGTCTGAATGTATCATTATTTTTTTATATCCTAATTAATATAAAACTAATTAAATATTTAATAAAATAATTAAATTACTAATATAATTGATACAAGAGTAACCGAAAGTTAAACAAAAAAATAAAAAGAAACACAATAACAAAGCTTAATAACAACAAAAATTAATAAAAATCTAAAAAAAAAAGTAAATAAAATAAATAAAAATGAAACATTCTTAAATAAAAAATAAAAAATAATTCAATATCCTAAAATATTTTTTTATGCAAAAGTTCTTTTTGTCATAATTTCATAGAATTCATCGAAATTGATATCATTACCATTATTAGAAGCTCTTCCTAATAAATCTTTTAATTCTTCAGGAGTAATATCAGCTTGTAATTCAACAGCATTTTTTTTCAATGAATTTAAGGTAATATTATCAGGATTTTCTTGGTCAGCAAATAAATCGAAGATTCTTTGAATACCATCTTTACTTTCTTTATCAACTAATTGAGTATTAATAACTTCAGTGAATTGATCAAAGTTCATTCCATTTTTATATTCTGGTGAATCCATTGAAGCAATTATTTCATATACACCTGGATTTGTTTTTGCAAATCCTAATTGTTCCATTGTTTCTTTTAATTCTCTTGGATCAATTTGTCCTGTGTTTTTTGGGTCAAAGCATTCAAAGCATAATTTTACTACTTGAGTGTCTTCTGGAGTTAATACTTGTCTGACTGTTGTTGTTACTTTTGTAGTTTTTGTGGCTCCTCCCTTCTTTTTCATTTTTTTATATGCTTTTCACTTATTTTTTTTCTCCTTTTATAGGATTTTTTTAATTTTTTTCTTTTTAAATCATTTTATTTTTGGATAAAGTTTTTTTAATTATTTTTTTAAAAATAATAAAATCAACAAATAAAAACAAAAAGGGAGATATAATCAAATAAAAGAATATAAATAATTACAAATTTTTATTGAAATTCATTTTATTAATTTTATTTAAACTTCAATTTTTTTAAATATTTTTATTACCTATCTAAATAATTTTATTTTTTAATTTCAGATGGGAATCAATGGATGTAAATGTAAATGTAAAGATAAAAAACTAGAAAATGAATTAGATTTTAATCCACAAGAAATCCCAAAAAATAATATAGCTCTTAATACTCTAGATTCACAAAAGAAGAATTTATTACAAAAATTCAATAAAAATGGGAATAATAAATATTCTAAAAATGAAAGAGGATTAATTGATAGTGAAAATGAAAATAATTCAAATATAAAAAATAAAAAAACAAAAACATATTCATTAAATAATGATAAAACGGCAAAAAGTCCAAATGTTAGTAATTATTCAAATTTAGAATATGGGTATTTGAATGAGAGAAATTATCGAACCAACAATATTAAAAGACGTCATAGAAAATCATCAGATATGATTTTTCAAGGAAATAATAATTTTCAAATTGAAGATAATTCCAAAATTATTCCAAATACAAAATTAACTTATATTTCTTTAAATAAAAAAAATCAATTTGATATTAGTAAAAATTATTTGGAAGATCCTATATTTGACAATAAAATATGTAAAGATTATTTTAATAAAAATCATATATATCCAATTACTTCAAATTATATAAATGTTTATTCTTTTATTGAATTAAATAACCCTTTAATACATAAAAATGATGAAACTATCTTTTTTTCTGAAATAAATAGAGTTCAAATAACAGGAAAAAAAATAATAAATAAAAAATTAATTCCCAGATTTTGTTCAAGTACAAAAAGAGAATTAAGAATATATAATACAAAAGAAAAATTTATTACACTTAAAAAACCTATTCAAGTACTAAAATATAGAGATATGAAAAAAAGTTGTTTTGTTGAATTTGATAAAGGAAGAGAAACAAAAAGAAGTTTAGAATCTGATTCTCAAAGTGAAAGAAAAGAACCTTATTTTTTTATTATTTATTTAATAAAAGAAAATTTTGAAATGTTTTCTTCTGATAAAATTGAATTATTAGAAAAATGGGTTTCTTTAATGAATCATTTAATATTAAAACAAGAAGAATATGATAAAGATGATAATCAATTATAATTTAATAATAATTTATTTATTGACAAATAATATAATATAAAAATAATTCATAGTATATGAATATTATTTATTTATATTTAAAAAATAAAGATAATAATAAAATTATATTATAAGGATTGTTAGAATTAAAATTAAAAAAAAAATTGATATTATATTGAATAATATTAAAGATGAATAATAATGAAGAGATAAGGATTGCGATATTTGGGGAGAATGACATTATTTTTTATTTTTTTTTTAAAATGAGATTTTTTATTTATATAAATTATTTAATTGATTATTTAATTAATTTCTTTTTCCCTTTATATTTTATTACTTTATTTCTTCATCAGTAATCCTTCTTCCTCTTTCTCATTTTCTTCTTCTTCTATTCCTTCACCTTCTTATCTTTTTCATCATCTTTTCCTTTATTTCCTCCTTTCTCACCTATTA